>CABEAM010000089.1_pt1 | contig 21431 bp, 18 predicted proteins | sample 3132391 | NCBI WGS metagenome assembly CABEAM01 (sample SAMEA5534343, study PRJEB31848) | metagenome | biome: tundra; feature: field; material: soil | place: USA | collected 2013-05 | depth 0.45 m
AACTACAAGAAGCTGAAGGACGTGGCGCCGCATGCCACGAAGATGGCCGAGCGGAACGCCGAAGAGCGCGCGCACAACTTCCTCGAGGTGAACCTCGGCTACACCATCGCCGATGCGCTCACGGAAGCCGAGCGCTGCATCCAGTGCCTGAGGCCCGCCTGCATCCAGGGCTGCCCGGTCGCCATCGATATCCCGCGCTTCATCCGGCACCTCCTCGTCCGCGACCTCGCGGGCGCCGCCGCGGTCATCCGCGAGACCAACCACTTCCCGTCCGTGTGCGGCCGCGTCTGTCCGCAGGAAAGCCAGTGCGAGGTGCAGTGCATCCTCATCAAGAAGATGGAGCCGGTCGCCATCGGCCGGCTCGAGCGCTTCGTGGGCGACCATGCGCCCGTCACCGCCCCGCCGGCGCGCCGGGCGGCGCCAATCGGCAAGGTCGCGGTCGTGGGCTCCGGCCCCGCCGGCCTCGCGTGCGCGGGCGACCTCGCGCGCGACGGCGCGGAGGTCACGATCTTCGAGGCGCTGCACGTCATCGGGGGAGTCCTGCGCTACGGGATCCCGTCCTTCCGGCTGCCGCGCAACATCATCGACCGCGAAGTGAAGCAGCTCGAGGACATGGGCGTCCGCTTCGAGACGAACAAGGTCGTCGGCAAGACGTTCACGATCCCGCAGCTCCTCGGCGAGCGCGGCTTCGACGCCGTCTTCGTGGGGACCGGGGCGGGCGCCCCGACTTTTCTCGGCATCCCGGGCGAGTTCGCCGGGCAGGTCTACAGCGCGAACGAGTTCCTCACCCGCGTGAACCTCATGGGAGGCGACAAGTTCCCCTACGAGGACACGCCCGTCACGCTCGGCCGCAGCATCGTCGTCATCGGCGCGGGCAACACGGCGATGGACTGCCTGCGTGTGTCCAAGCGCCTCGGCGCCGAGCTGGTCCGCTGCGTCTACCGGCGCACGAAGGCGGAGGCCCCCGCCCGCGTCGAAGAGCTTCGCCACGCGGAGGAAGAGGGCATCACGTTCCACTGGCTGCGGGGGCCGACCGAGATCGTCACGGACGACAAGGGCGGCGTAAAGGCTCTCGTCTGCCAGAAGATGGAGCTGGGTCCACCGGACGCCTCCGGCCGCCGGCGCCCCGTCCCCATCCCCGGCGAGATGGAGACGTTCGAGTGCGACACCGTCATTTACGCGCTCGGCACGCGCGCGAACCCCATCATCGCGCGGTCCACGCCGGGCCTCGATGTGCGCGGCGAGGGGTACATCAACGTCGACGAGACGACGCAGGCCGCGAACCTGCCGGGCGTCTTCGCGGGCGGCGACATCGTCACCGGTGCCGCCACCGTGATCCTCGCGCTCGGCGCCGGCCGAAGAGCGGCCCGCGCGATCACGTCGTACCTGAAGAACCGCGTCTGGCCTCCCGAGGTGCGCGCGGAATCGATGATCCCGGCCGTGGCCGCGCCCGCCGAGTCCGTGTGCAAGAAGTGCCGGCGCCCGATCGAGGAGGGCGAGGACTACGTCTGCTGCGCTCTCGAGCGGCTTTCCTTCCAATGCACCTCCTGCCAGAAGGTCTCCGAGGGCTTCGCCTTCCCATACGGCCTGTGCCCGATCTGCGGCGGCGCGTTCGCGCCCCGCGAGGAGCTCTCGACCCCGGAAGGCGCGCTCGCCGAGGCCGTGCGGCGCGCGTACGAGATCGAGATCGGCGGCGTCCTCTTCTATGCCCGCGGGGCGGAGGAGATGGCGCGCGCCGGAGCCGACCCCGAGGTCATCGAGCTCTTCAATCGACTTTCGGCCATGGAGCGCGAGCACATGGAGACGCTCGCGCGGCGCTATCACCTCGAGGCGCCGGACCTCTCGGTCGGGGGGCCATCCCCCTCGCAGCTCGCCGTCTTCTCGGGCGTCGAGACCTCGAAGGACGACGATGGCGTCGCGCTGCTGCGCCTCGCCGTCCACCTCGAGAAGCGGGCGGGCCGGTTTTTTCTCGAGACCGGGCGCGCGTTCTCCGAGGCCTCGCCCGAGTGGCGCCTCTACCGCGAGCTGGAGGCGGAGGAGCGCGAGCACGCCGAGCTCCTCGAGGGTGCCGCGATGCGGCTCAAGGCGGGGCGCCCGCTCGTGATCTGAGCGCTGCGAAAGCCTGGCGTCAGTAGGCGTTCTTGTGGGTGAAGCCCCACTTGACCGTGAGCCACAGGATCTTCACGTCGAGGCCGACCGACCAGTTCTCGATGTAATAAAGGTCGTACTCGATGCGCTTGGAGAGGCTCGTGTTGCCGCGCCAGCCGTGGACCTGCGCCCAGCCCGTGATGCCCGCGCGCACGCGGTGGCGCAGCATGTATTGCGGGAACTTCTCCTTGAACGTGCTGACGAACTCCGGGCGCTCGGGGCGCGGCCCCACGAGCGACATCTCGCCCTTGAACACGTTGATGAGCTGCGGCAGCTCGTCGAGTGAAGTCTGGCGCAGGAAAGCCCCCACCCGCGTACGGCGCGGGTCGTTCTCCTCGGTCCAGCGCGCCCCGTCGTCCTCGGCGTCGACGCGCATCGAGCGGAACTTGAGCATGCGGAAAAGCCGCCCGTCGAGGCCCATGCGCTCCTGCGCGTAAAAGATCGGCCCGCGGTCCTCGAGCCAGATCGCGAGCGCGAGGATGGGGAAGAGAACGGCGAGCGCGACGAGGCCGAGCGCCGAGAGCGCGACGTCCATCGTGCGCTTCACGAGCGAATTCCAGCCCTCGAGCGGCATCTGCGTCAGGTTGATGACGGGCAGCCCGTCGAAGTCTTCGATGCCGGCCCTGAACGTGACGTACTGGAAGAGGTCCGGCACGACCTTGAGGTCGACGATCTGGTTGCCGACCTCCTTGAGGATCGTGAGCATCGTGCGGTACGCCTCGACGGGCAGCGCCAGGAACACCGTATCGACCTCGTGCGCGCGAATGAGCGCCGTGACTTCCGAGGTCGTCCCGAGGACGACGAGGCCACGGTAGCCCTCGACGCGCTTGAGCGGGTCGTCGTCGGCGAAGCCCACGGGCTTCAAGCCCGTCGCGGGGTGGTCGAGCAGCTTGTCGGCCAGAGCACGGCCCGCGTACCCCGCGCCCACGATGAGCGTCCGCCGCACGCCGACACCCGTGGACCACATGGTCTCGAGGTACTTGCGGATGCCGAAGCGCACGAGCGACACGAAGAAGACGTCGAGAAAGAGGAACAGGACGAGGAGCTGCCGGCTCGTGTACGTGAACCCGCGCCAGAAGGTGAGGAGGCCCACGAGGAGGATCGTCCCGAGAGACGCCGCCACGATCACCGCGAGCACTTCGTCGATCGTCGAGCGGTCGCGCCGGATCTGGTACAGCCGGTGGAAGTAGAAGACGACCGGCCAGATGGCGACGAGGATCGGGATGAACGCGGCGTAGTTCTCGAAGGGCTGCGCGCCCTTCGGCGTCGGCCACACCGACTCGAACCGGATGAGCCACGCCGCGCCCAGCGCGAGCACGGTCGCGAGGACGTCGGCGGCCACGAACAGGGCCTGGAGGCGGCGGGTCTGGCGGCGGATCACACGGACTCCGGACGGTGGATTCTAGCGTCCCTCGCGGATCCGTCGCGCCCGGCCCGCGCCGTCTCGAGGGCGGCGCGGAAGCGGGCCCGAAAGACGTCCCGCGAGAAGCGGGCGGCGTTGCGGGGCAGCGCCGCGGAGTCGAGCGTGAGGCCGCGCAGGCGGTCGAACGCGGCGAGGAGGCCCGCGGCTCCCGGTTCGGCGTACAGGACGCCCGTCTCGCCGTCCAACACCGTCTCGGTCGCCCCCCCGAGCCCAAGCGCGATGACCGGCGTCCCGCAGGCCTGCGCCTCCAGCGGCACGATGCCGAAATCCTCCTCACCCGGCATCAGCACGGCCTCCGAGGCGCGGTACAGTTCACGCAACATCTCGTCGTTGGGAGTGTCGAGGAATCGGATCGTCTCACCGGCCCGCTTCGCGAGGCGGGGGCGCTCCGGCCCGAACCCCGCGATCGTGAGGGGCAGCCGGCGGGCGTTCGCGGCGTCGATGGCGTCGTCGAGGCGCTTGTACGGGGCGAGCGCCGACACGACGAGGAGACCGCTCCGGGGCGTCCCGGGCGGCGGCGGTGTGTAGAAGTTCGTGTCCACGGGCGGGAAGACCACGGCTGCCTCGCGTCCCCACAGGCGAGAGATGCGGCGTTTCACGTTCTCCGAATTCGCCAGGAAGGCGTCCACGCGTGGCACAGCTGCGCGGTCCCACGCGCGGAGGGGCGCGCGCGCGAGGCGGGCGGCGGCCGTCGCCAGGGCCGGCCGGTCCCGGAAGTAGTCGTCGAACTGGTCGTGCAGATATCGCACGGGCGTGTGGCAGTAGCACAGGTGGAAGGCCCCCGGCGCCTTCTTCGCGTTCTTGGCGACGCAGTGGGAGGACGAGATCACGAGGTCGAACGCGGAGAGATCCCACGTTTCGGCCGCCATGAAGAAGAGAGGAAGCAGCTTCCGGTAGTTCGCGCGGGGTGAGACGAGCTTCTGGAGAAACGTGGTCCTGATCTCGGCGGCCTCGATCTCGGGGGGTTGCGAGCCCGGAAAATGGAAGAGCGTGAAGACCGGCGCGCCGGGGAACATGAGCACCAGCTCGCGCAGCACCTTCTCGCCGCCGCGCGTCCCCGTCAGCCAGTCGTGGACGAGGGCGGTCCTCACAACGAAAGAATCTCTTCATAGAGGCCCGCGGTGCGCTCCGCTGCGCGCCGCCAGGAGAAGGCTGCCGCCCGTGCGCGGCCTTTCTCCCTCAATCCCCTTCTAAGCTTTTCATCTCTCAGAATCTTCTCGATCCCCGCCGCCATCGACGCGACGTCGTGCGGATCGAAAAACACCGCCGCGTCGCCCGCCGCCTCACGGAGCGCGGGGAGGTCCGAGCATGTGACGGGCGTGCCCGCCGCCTGCGCCTCGAGAACCGGCAGACCGAAGCCCTCCGCCAAAGAGGGAAGGACGAGCGCGCGGGCGCCGGCGAGCAGCGGAGGCACGTCCGCGTCGGGCACGAAGCCGAGCGCGTGAACGCCTTCGGCGCGAACGCGGCCGGGCGCCACGCCCGCGAGAACGAGCGAGAGAGAGGGAAAGGAGGCGCGGAGGCGCGCGAACGCGGCGAGCAGTCCGTCGAGGTTCTTGTGCGGCTTGTCGTTTCCGAGGAAGAGAAGATAGGGAGCTCCGGCATTCTTTTCTTCACGTTCGAAGAATTCTTCTCTGACTCCATTCGGGATTACCTCGACCTTTCCGCCTAGCGAGGGTCCGAAAGCAAGAATCTCTTTTTTCGTCGCCTCCGACACCGCAATCACGCGAGCGGAGAGCCGCAGGGCCCGCCCGATCATCCACCGCGCATACGCCCGTTTCGCGGGTGTCGCGTGCTCGGGCCTGGTGAGATGCATGAGGTCGTGGATCGTGACGACCGTCGCGCGCGGCGGGAAGAGCGGCACGACGTAGTGCGGGGCGTGGAAGAGATCCGGTTTGGCCGCGGAGATCGCCCGCCGGACGGCCACGAGCTCGCCGAATGAATAGTGCGCAGCCGCGCAGGCCGTCGTCGTCACGCCTGCGGGAAAGAGCGCCTCGTCGCCCGGAAGAACGAGCGCCTGGAGCGCGAAGCGGTCCAGGCCCGCGAGGCCGCCGAGGAGGCCCCGGATGTACGTGCCGATCCCGAAGTCGCGCGCCTTGCGCGCATCGACGAGGATGAGCTTCTTTCGCTCCGTCACCCGAGAGCCTCCTCGAAAAGCGCGCGCATCTTCGCGGCCGCGGCCGCCCACGTGAAGCTCCCCGCGCGCCGCGGTCCCTCCGCGGCCGCGCGGCGGCGGAAGTCCGCGTCGTCGTGCGCCCTCTCGAGCGCCGCCGCGATGTCGGGGACGCTCGTGGGGTCGGGCAGGAGGCCGACGTCTCCCATCACCTCCGGCAGCGACGACGAAGACGAACCCACGACGGGCGTGCCCTGCGCCATCGCCTCGAGAGGTGGCAGGCCGAAGCCCTCATAGAGGCTCGGATAGGCGAAGACACGCGCCTCTTTCAGCCATCGTGCCCTCTCGCCCGGGCCGAGATACTCCGCGAGCGTGAGGCGCGCCGCGTGGCGCGAGCGGGCGACGCCTTTCGCGAAGCCGCCCAATCCCCAGCCGTCTCCGCCCGCAAGGACGAGATCGGGAAAGTCCGGGCGGCGGTCCCAGATCGATTCCATCGCCGCAACGAGCCGGAGGACGTTCTTGCGCGGCTCGAGCGTGCCCATGTAGAGGACATACGGCCGTCCCTCGTGCGGCGTCGCGCCGCCTGCGTCGGGGGCCTCGGGCTCGATCCCGTTGTACACGACGGCCGTCTTTTTGGCGGCGTCGGGAAATGCGGCGACGAGGTCGCGACGCGTCGCGTCTGATACGACGGCGATTCGTCGCGCCCGGCGGACGGTCGCGCCGATGAACGGCGTGAAACCGAGGCGATTCTTCCGCGAGTGCCACTCGGGGAACAGAAGCGGCGTGAGGTCGTGCACGGTTGCGACGCCCGGCAGCGAAGAGAGGAGAGGCAGGATGCCGAGGCTCCCGAAGAAAGCGTCCGCGCCGGCGCGGCGGGCGGCGCGCGCGGCGGCGGTCTGCAGCCAAACCGTCCCGGGCAGCGCGGGAGAGGCTGCCGCCTCCACGCGCCCGGCGAGGCGCGCCGGCACGTGGACCTTCCGCGGCGAAAGCAGGATGAACGAGTCCGAAGGCTCCTGGTCGAGCCATGCGGAAAGCAGCCCTTCGAGATAACGGCCGACGCCGGTCGGACGCTCCTCGAGCGGGCGCGCGTCGACGGCGAGGCGCATGCTTCCATGTTATATTCCACGGCTCCTCTTCGTGGAGGAGGAGCCTTTTCTCCATGGACCTGAACCTCGAAGCGGCTTTCGACCAGCCGGTTGATCTTTCTCATCAGTTCGACTTTCCGACCGGGAGCCTGGCGCGTCCCGAGCTCGTGTCGCTCTCGCCCGTGACGTTCACGGGTCGTCTCGAGCGTCAGGGGTCCGGCTTCGTCCTGAACGGCCGCGTCGTCTTCGACGGCGTCACAGCGTGTGCGCGCTGCCTCGCCCACGTCTCGTTCCGCCGCGCGAGCGAGGCGCTCTGGGTTTTTGCGCCGGCGCACGAGAAGCCTCGGGAGGGCAAGCCCGCCCCGAAGGCGGACCGGACCGAGAGGCGCGCGAAGGGAGAGGGAGACCCGGACGACGGCCTCGAGCTCGCGCCGGAGGACCTCGACGTCCTGTACTACGACGACCTCGTCGTCTCCTTCGACCCTCTCGTCGAGGAGCAGGTGCAGCTCGAGCTTCCCTTGAAGGCCCTCTGCCGGGACGACTGCCGCGGGCTCTGTCCGATGTGCGGCGCCGACCGGAACCTCGCGCCGTGCGTCTGCAAGCCTCTCGCGGACGAGCGCTGGAAATCGCTTCGAACGCTTCTCGAACCCGGGAACTGAATCAAGATTCTTCGTCCTTGCCGCCGCGCGTCGGACCGTCACAGGAGACCGCCATGCCGAATCCAAAACACCGCCACAGCAAGACGCGCCGCGACCTGCGCCGCGCCCACGACTTCCTGAAGCCCAAGCAGACCTCGAACTGCACGAACTGCGGCAAGGAGAAGCTGCCGCACCGGGTGTGCCCGGCCTGTGGTCACTACAAGGGCCGCGAAGTCATGAGCGGAGCCGAGAAGGCCTGACTTGACGATCGCCGTCGACGCCATGGGGGGCGACCATGCCCCCCGCGTCAACGTGGAGGGAGCGGTCGCGGCGGCCGTGGATTTCGGTCTCGACACGCTCCTCGTCGGCCGGCGGCGGGAGATCGAGTCCGAGCTCCACAAGGCCGCCTACAACGGGAGCCATGTGGGCGTCGTCGATGCGGACGAGGTCGTCCTCTTCGACGAGCCCTCAATCACCCCAATTCGAAAGAAGCGCCGCGCGTCCATCCGGATCGCGGCCGAATGCGTGCGGGACGGGCGCGCGAAGGGCATGTTCACGGCGGGACACACGGGCGCCGCGATGGTCGTCGCGAAGATGATCATGGGCGTCGTCGAGGGGATCGACCGGCCGGCCCTCGCGACGGTGCTGCCGGGCCTCGACCGCAAGCGCGTCCTCCTCGACGTTGGGGCGAACCTCCGCTGCCGGCCCGAGCACTACCGCGAGTTCGCCCTCATGGGCCACTGCTACGCCCAGGAAGTCCTCGGCATCGAAAAGCCGAAGATCGGCCTCATGTCGGTGGGCGAGGAGGAGGGCAAAGGCACGGACACCGTGAAGGAGGTCTTCAGCCTCCTGAAAGAGTCCGGGCTGCGTTTCATCGGGAACGTCGAGGGCCGCGACGTCTACGCGGGCGACGTGGACGTCATCGTGACGGACGGGTTCACGGGCAACGTCATCCTCAAGGTCTCCGAGAGCCTCGCGCACCTCGTCGAGGAGGCCCTCAAGCAGGAGATCACGCGAAGCCTCCAGGCATCGATGGGCTTTCTTCTCTCCAAGGACGCCTTCCGGTCGTTCAAGAAGCGCCTCGACTACAGCGAGTACGGCGGCGCGCCGCTACTCGGCGTGAACGGGGCGTGTCTGATCGGGCATGGACGCTCGAACGCGAAGGCGGTGCGCAACGCCATCCGCGCCGCGGACGACTTCGTGCGGCGTGGAATTCCCGAGAAAATCCGCGAGCGGGCGCTCCTGTTCGCGCCGCCATCGCTCTCCCGGTAACATTCCAGTCTCACGCCCGCACGGAGGAACGATGTTTCACGCCACGATCGCCGGCACGGGCCGGGCCATTCCGGACCGGATCCTGACGAACGCGGACCTCGCGAAGATGGTCGAGACGTCCGATGAATGGATCACGTCCCGCACGGGCATTCGCGAGCGCCGCGTGGTCAGCGAGGGAGACGTGCTTTCGGACTTCTGCATGCGCGCGGCGCTGCCCGCACTCGCGGACGCCGGGATCGCGGCGGCCGACCTCGACGCGATCATACTGGCGACCTGCACGCCCGACCACTTGATCCCGGGCGCCGCCCCGGTCGTGCAGCACAAGCTGGGCGCGAAAAAGGCCGCCGCGTTCGACCTGAACGCCGCCTGCTCGGGCTGGCTGTACGGCCTTCATGTGGCGGACGGGCTCGTGCAGTCGGGCAAGGCGAAGAACATCCTCCTCGTCGGCGCCGAGTTCCTCACGCGCTTCGTGGATTACACCGACCGCAACACGTGCATTCTCTTCGGAGACGGCGCGGGCGCGAGCATCCTCAAGGCGACGAAGTCCGACCACGGTGTCCTGTCGACGTCGATCCATTCCGACGGCGAGGGAGCCTCTTTCATCTCGATGCCGGGCGGCGGCTCCAACTATCCGCCGAATCGGCCGGAGACGCTCGAGAAGAAGCTCCCGTTCATCCAGATGAGGGGCGTCGAGACGTTCAAGGTCGCGATCCGGTCGATGGTCGACGTGAGCAGGGAAGTCCTCGCGGAGAGCGGCTTCACGACGGCCGACGTGGACTGGTTCCTCCCGCACCAGGCGAACGAGCGGATCATCACGGGTGTCGGCGAGCGCCTGCAGATTCCGCCCGAGCGCTGCATGAACAACATCGCGCGTTACGGGAACACGAGCGCGGCGTCGATTCCGATCGCGCTCGACGAGTACGTGCGCGACGGCCGGCTGAAGCGCGGGGACCTCATCCTCATCGCGGCGTTCGGCGGAGGGCTCACGTGGGGTGCCGCGCTCGTCCGCTGGTGAGCCGGTGAGCCTCGCGTTCCTTTTTCCGGGCCAGGGCTCGCAATTCGCCGGCATGGGACGGGACCTCGTGGGGACCTTTCCGGAGGCCCGCCACGTCTACGAGCGGGCGGACGCGGCGCTCGCGCCGCTGGGTTTGTCCGTTTCGAAGGCCTCCTTCGAAGGCAGCGACGAGGACCTCAAGCAGACCGCGGTCACGCAGCCCGCGATCCTCACGCACGCGGTGGCCGTGCTCGAAGTCCTGAAGGCGAAGGGCCTCGCGCCGTCGGTCGCGGCCGGCCACTCGCTCGGCGAGTACGCCGCGCTCGTCGCCGCCGGCGCGCTCACGCTCGAGGATGCGGTCGTCCTTGTCCGGCGCCGCGGCCTCTTCATGCAGGAGGCCGTCCCGCCGGGGCAGGGCGCCATGTCGGCGGTCATCGGTCTTGCTCCCGAGGCCGTCGCCGAGGCGTGCGCAGAAGCCGCCGCGGCAACCGGCGAGATCTGCTCGGCCGCGAACTTCAACTCGCCGGAGCAGACCGTCATCGCGGGGAGCGCGGCCGGCGTCGCGAAGGCGGCAGAGATTTTGAAGGCGAAGGGCGCCAAACGCGTCCTCCCGCTCCCGGTATCCGCCCCGTTTCACTGCGCGCTCATGAAGCCCGCCGAGAAAAAGCTCGCGCCGTTCCTCGCGGTGGCGGCGTTCCGCCCGCTTGCGATCCCGGTCGTCACGAACGTGGACGCCCGCGAGACCACGAATCCCGAAGTGGCGCGCGACTCGCTTCGGCGCCAGATCTGCTCGCCCGTGCGCTGGGTTGAGTCCGTGCAGCGCCTCGCGGGCCTCGCCCCGTCGGCGGTCGAGGCCGGGCCGGGGACGGTCCTCGCGGGCCTCGCGAAACGCATCGCGAAGGACTGGCCCGTGAAGACTACGTCCACGGCCGCGGCGCTCGTGACGTTCGCCTGACGGAGAAAGGAAGCTCAGATGGCTGTTTCGTTCTCTCTCGAGGGAAAAGTCGCGCTTGTCACAGGCGGCTCGCAAGGCATCGGGGAGTCGATCGCGAACGCGCTCGGCGCGGCGGGCGCGCACGTCGTCGTCGCCGCACGCAACGAAGTCAAGGCCGCCGCCGTCGCGCAGGCGATCACTTCGTCGGGCGGCCGGGCCGAGGCCCTGCGCCTCGACGTCGCCGACCCCGCGTCCGTCTCGGCGGCCTTCAAGGCGGTCGTGGAAAAACATGGGGTACTCGACATCCTCGTGAACAACGCCGGCATCACCGACGACGGCCTCATCCTCAGGATGTCGAAGGAGTCCTGGGACAAGGTCCTCGCGACCGACCTCACGGGGGTCTTCCTCTGCGCCCAGGAGGCCGCGAAGGTCATGCTGAAAAAGCGCGTCTTGGGCCGCATCGTGAACATCACGTCCGTCGTGGGGCTCATGGGGAACCCGGGCCAGACGAACTATGCCGCGGCCAAGGCCGGCGTCATCGGGTTCACGAAGGCCCTCGCGCGCGAGATTGGCTCGAGGGGAATCACCGTGAACGCTGTCGCGCCGGGCTACATCGAGACGTCCATGACGGCTGCGCTGAACGAGGACCAGAGGAAGGCGCTCATCGGCCAGATCGTCCTCGGGCGGCTCGGAACGGCCGCTGACGTGGCGGGCGCCGTGGTCTACTTGGCGTCCGACGCGGCCGCCTACGTGACGGGGACCTGCCTCAACGTGAGCGGGGGGCTCTACATCGGAAGCTCGTAATTCAGGGTGGACCTGGCGGGCGGCTTCTCAGGGGCAAGGCGGTCGGTGCGGTAGCGCTCGATCGTCACGGTGTAGTATTCGGGACTGGCTTTGCCTTTGCTCCATAACACGGTGGAGGTCTCCATGTCGCGCTGGCCGTTCCTCATCACCTTTCGAGAGAAGGTCTACGGCAACGGCTTCCTCGCGGAGGTCGTAGCTCAGGGCAGAGCCTTGGGAGTCGTGGAAGGAAAGAACGACTTCTGGCTCTACGGCGTCAACCCGGGCGCCCTCGCAGCGGGCGGCGCGTCCGGCGGCGACGCCCACATCAACTTCGTCAGGGCGCTCCGCACCGTCCTCTACGATTTCTCCGGAGAGGCCGCCACCTTCGAGACCTTCAAAGCCGAGACCGAGCGCTTTTTCAGAGAAGCGAACACGGAGACGGAGAAGGAGTGGCTCGAGGCGGTCGCCGAGGTAAAGGCGGGGAAGTCCGCGCCGACGGACGTGCCGCGCAAGCCCTTCGATACGCCGCTGTCAGTCACGGTGGCGCTGAAAGACAACACGAACACGTTTTCGGCTGCTGACAACATCGTAGACGAGCCATCCCGCGCCCTGGCGGCCTAGCACCTGGTGACGTCTCACGGGACGATCGCCCTCAAGCGAATCTGGGGCATGCTCGATGCCTGCGCCCCCGGCCACAGGCGATCGGCGAAAATCCACAACTGGTGCATCCAGTACGACGGCAAGACGTTCCCGTCTCTCCCGCTGGGGCCTCACGGGAAACGAGAAAATCCCGACATACAGATCGGCGTCGTGAAGCAGATGGTCCGTTATCTCGGCATCAGCTGGGAGTGCTTCAACAAACACATCTGATCCACTCACGCCCCCGCCTCCTCCGCCTTCGCGTTATCCCGCATCCCGCTCTCGCTCATGTCGGATCTCCCACGTGGAGTCTAGGGACGATTCGTCCGGAGCGCCTCCTATCCGCGCTCGGCGGAGTGCGCCGTCCACGACAGCACGGCGAGCCGCACCGCTGTGTTCGTCGAGAGCCCCGAAGCCTTCGCCTGTCTTTGCAGCGCGCGCCACGTCGAGGCCGGTATGCGGAGCGACCGAAGCCTCCCCGGCTCGACCTTCGCGCCCTTCGGCGGCCGGCCGCGGCGCATGATTCGCAGAACGTCCGGCCCGAACCGCTTCTCGATCCACGCCGCGTCCTTCGCCTGCGTGCGCTTGGCCTCGTCGACCGGGACGAAGGTCTTCGGCAGCTCAGCGAGCGAGCGGTAGGTCTTCCGCGATCGCTTCTGCTTTGGTCTCATGTCCACCGCCCGCGCCCGCAGGATGCCGCAATGCCGAGGTCCTTCGCACCGAATACGGCCTCCACCTCCTGAGGGCTCAGCCCGTGGCGCGCGACGTGCTCGACGTTCTCCCGATGCCAGACAAAGCGCACCGTCGAAATTGTACTACGTTTCGGCCGTCTCGGGGTTGGCCGGCGCCCGGCGCGTCAGAAGCGCGGAGCCCGGCCGTCGAACCTCAAGGGTGTAACGTTGACCGGATAACCCGAAGAGAGGCGGCTGTCCCGCCTTTCACTCCCGCACCGAATTCTCCTAGACTGATGGTGCATCAGTCCGGAGCGCACCATGCCGAGCGAGCGCGTCCTTCAGAGAGTCGCCGAACTCCGGTTGCTGCGCGACCGACTTCTCAACCTCGGCATGAGGAGCGCGGAGGCAGCAGACGGTAACCAGTATCTCCTCGACCTCGTTACGCTCGGTGCAACCAACCGCGCCCTTCATCAACTACGCGCCTTCTGCGACGCCGTCGAGTCTGAGAACTTCGTGGCAGCCGCTCCCTTCGTAAGAATGCAGCTCGACACCTACCTGCGGCTTCTCGGTGCCGGGCATGCAGCGAACCTAGACGAATTCGTCGACGCGATTCTCAGCGGTGTGCCGCTCAAGAAGATCAGGATGCGAAACGGGAAGCGCATGACCGACGCGGCCCTTGTAAGTCTGGCGGCCAAAGACGACCCGTGGGTAAATGACGTATACATCCAGACCTCTGGGTTCATCCACCTGTCCGAGAAGCACATCTGGTCTTCCATGCGAATCGACGAAGCCCGGAGGACCGGCGACGGCAACCTCCCACTCAATTTCAAGATCAGCGATCGAGACGAATACGTGCCGGACGATGCGTACTGGGAGGCGATGGACCGATTCAAGAACGCCACGGATCTTCTCTGCAAACTGCTTGAGGAGTGGATCGGGATCAAAGACGAAGCTTGGAAGCGAAGCGTACAGCCTTGAGCCCTTCGAGGTAGTCTCCTTTCACCGGCCTAGGCGTCTTTACGGAGGTGGTCCATGAACGCACGCCACGCGCTCGCAGCCGTCTGCCTGTTCGCGCCCGTCTCAAGGGCTGAGGACACGCCCGCTGAGTCAAAACCCCTCGCGTACTCGGAAGTCGTCACTGTCGAGGGCGCGACGAAGGACCAGCTTTACAGCGCCGCTCGCGCGTGGTTCGGGGACGCCTTTAGGAGCGCGAAGGCCGTTCTCGACGTTCAGGACAAAGACGCGGGCCGACTCGTCGCGAAGCCAAGCTTCACCTACACGCCAAAGGTGTTCGTCGGAAGCGCCCGGATCAAAGGCGCGGTGAGATACGAGGTCGTCGTCGAGGTGAAGGACGGGAAGTATCGCTACACCATCGGCGGCTTCACTCACGAGGGAACGCCCGGCCCCGGCGGAGCCCCCTCGTCCTTTGCCCTCCTCACGACAGACGCGAAGTGTCCCTATTCCGTGGAGGGGCCGACGAGTGGTGGGAAGCAAGAGACGTGGGAGCACCTGAAGGCCCTCTCAAAAACAGAGGCGGACAGCCTTACGGCCTCGCTCAGGAAGCGCATGGCGGACGCGACGAAGGCCGGGAAGGACTGGTGAGGTATCGAGCGGCGTCGCGCAAGCTCGGCCGCCGCCCGGCGATCAAGAATCCTACGCGGAAACTTAGTTCACCGTTCGATCACCGATGCCGAGAAAGCGGAAAAACGCCGACGAGAAGCGATGAACGCTGAGGATCAGCATGGCGGCACAAGCCCCCTCTACAGAGCGTTTCCGCGTAACTGCGCCGAACGGCGACGACTCACTCTGAACCCTGAGAATCGTCTTTCTTCCCCATCGGATAGACTGCGCACGCTTGAAATCGGGTCCCGGCAGCCCTCAGAATGCCGGTCTCTCGCAAGACGAAGATTTTCGGAGGAGCGCGATGGCGAATTCGGTGGAAGAAAAGGTCAAGGGCATCATCGTGGAGCAGCTCGGCGTCCAGGCGGACGAGGTGAAGCCCGAGGCCTCTTTCGTGGACGACCTCGGCGCGGACTCCCTCGACACCGTCGAGCTGGTCATGGCCTTCGAGGAGGCGTTCGGCATCGAGATCCCGGACGAGGACGCCGAGAAGATCCAGAAGGTCAAGGACGCGGTTTCCTACATCGAGTCGCACGCGAAGCCCGCCTGATTCGGGGCTGCCTCGACGCGTGTCCGCGAATCCAGCACCCCTCCTCGACGGCCGCGGCCGGCGGCGCGTGGCCGTCACGGGAGTCGGCCTCGTGTCTCCGGTCGGGCTCACGGCGAAGGAAAACTGGGCCAGCCTGACGGCTGGCGTCTCCGGCATCGGGATGATCACCCGCTTCGACGCCACGGATTACGCGTGCCGCATCGCCGGCGAGGTGAAGGGGTTCGACCCGGGAGCGTTCCTCGAGAAGAAGGAGATCAAGAAGTTCGACACGTTCATCCACTTCGCCGTCGCGGCGGCGAAGGAGGCGATGACCGATTCGGGCCTCGTCGTCACGCCCGAGAACGCCGAGCGCGTGGGCGTGTGCATTGGCTCGGGAATCGGCGGGCTGCCGCTCATCGAGGAGACGCACAAGACGGTCCTCGAGAAGGGGCCCCGGCGGATCAGCCCGTTTTTCATCCCGGGTCTCATCGTGAACATGGGTGCAGGCCTCGTCTCGATCCAGACGGGCGCGAAAGGCCCGAATTCGGCCACGGCCACGGCCTGCGCGACATCGGCCCATGCGATCGGCGACGCGGCGAACGCCATCCGCCGCGGGGACGCCGACGCGATGATCGCGGGCGGCTCGGAAGCCGTCATCACGACGCTCGCGGTGGGCGGTTTCTCGGCGATGCGCGCCCTCTCGACGCGTAACGACGATCCGAAGGGCGCGTCGCGGCCGTGGGACAAGGACCGCGACGGCTTCGTCCTCAGCGAGGGCGCGGGCATTCTCGTGCTCGAGGACCTGGCCCTCGCGAAGGCGCGCGGCGCTTCGATCTACGCGGAGCTCGCGGGCTACGGCATGTCCGGCGACGCGTACCACATCTCGGCGCCTTCCGAGGACGGCGACGGCCCGTTTCGCGTCATGCGCAACACGCTTCTCGACGCGAACGTGAACCCGGACGAGGTCGTCTACATCAACGCGCACGGCACGTCCACGCCGCAAGGCGACCGCATCGAGACGATCGCCATCAAGCGGGTGTTCGGCGACCACGCCCGGAAGCTCTCCGTTTCGTCCACGAAGTCCATGACGGGGCATCTCCTGGGCGCGGCGGGAGGCCTCGAGGCCGGCATCCTGGCGCTCGCCATGCGCCACGGCGTGGTCCCGCCCACGATCAATTACGTGACTCCAGACCCCGAGTGCGACCTCGACTACACGCCGAACACGGCGCGCGAAAAGAAGCTCCCCATCGCCCTGTCGAACTCCTTCGGGTTTGGCGGAACGAACGCCAGCCTCCTGATGCGGGCGGTCTGACGGGGGCGCGGATGTCTCATCTCCTCGCGGTGGCGAGGGACTGAGACGGCTCGGGGCGCCTCTTGAGTGATCTCTCCACGGCGCGAGAGCCGACCCAGGCCAGAGCCTTCGCTTTCTCCCCGGCGGTCAGCGCTTCGCTCCTGGCGTCCCCCGCGGCCAACACCCGGGATCTCGCGCAAGCAGTGACGCGCCGCCCGAGCGCTGCCGTCGCTCTCGCCCTCGCCGCGCTCGCGGCCTGCGGAGGCCGCGATCCGCTGGCGCGGCGCGCGACGCGCCTCGAGACGCTCGTGGACCCCGCCCGGATAAAGAGAAACGTGGAGACCCTCGCGCGCGTCCCGCACCGTGCGGGAAGCCCCGCGCAGCGCGCCGCCGTCGAGACAGCCGCTGAATTCCTCCGCGCCGCAGGCCTGGAGACGGTGATCTCGGAGCACACCGTGAAAATTCCCGAGCCCGTCGAGGCATCGCTCGCGGTCGAAGGGCCTGCCGGCCGCGCGTTCGATCTCGCCGAGCGGGCGCTCGCGGGCGATCCTTACTCGGCGGCGGCGCCGGCCGAACTGCCGTTCTTCGCGTGGGCCCCCGATGGCGACGTCTCCGCGCGCGTTGTGTACGCGAACCACGGAGCGCGAGAGGACTACGACGCCCTGCGCCGGGCCGGCGTCGCCGTGAAGGGCGCGGTCGTCCTCGCGCGGGCTCAGGGTGTCTGCCGCGCCATGAAGTCGCTCCTCGCGGAGGAGGCAGGTGCCGCGGCCCTCCTTCTTTATCCGGAGCGCCGCGATCTCGGGATCGTCAAGCCGGACTTTCCCGCCGGGCCGTACCTGAACCCGTGGACCGTGCAGCGCGGCTCGATGCTGCGCTATTTTCTGCGCCCGGGCGATCCCGACTGCGCGGCGGGCCGCGTCCTCCCGCGGCTTCGTCCGGCACTGCCCGCGCTGCCCGTGTCGGAGAGCGTCGCGAAGGATCTGCTCGGACGCGTGGAGGGGCCGCCCGCGCCCAAGGAATGGACCGGATGGCTCAAGGTCCCGTATCGCCTCGGCGCGACTCGGGAGACCGTGCGGCTGCGCACGCGTTCGCGCACCGAGAGGCGCGTGCTCCGCAACGTCACCGCGGCGCTCGCGGGGCGCCGGCGCGAGGCCGGCGTCGTCGTCGTCGGCGCGCACACCGACGCCTGGGTGAACGGCGCCGTGGACCCCGTTTCGGGCGTCGCCGCCGTTCTCGAGACCGCAGCGGCCCTCTCGGCCCTCGTACGCGACGGCTGGAGGCCCGAACGCGACATCGTCTTCACGCTCTTCGACGGCGAGGAGTACGGCATGCTCGGCTCGACGCTCTGGGTCGAAGAGCGCCTTGCCGCGCACGCGCCGCCGATGGCGGCATTCCTCTACGTCGACTCTTCCGTGCGTGCCCTCGATTTCATGGCCGACGTCTCGCCGGGCCTGAGGGAATCGCTCGACGAGGTCCTCGGGCACGTCGCCGATCCGGGTTCGGGTCACGTCCTCCTGTCGCTGCGCGCGGCGCCGCAGCTGCCCGGCTTCAGCGGCGACACGTCGCCCTTCCTCGGCCTCGGCGGCGTTCCGTCGGTGCAGCTCGGGTTCGGGCGGCGCACGTATCCGCAATACCACTCGGCATACGACGATCCGTACCTGCTCGGCCGTATCCTCGATCCCGGCTATCGCATCAGCGCGACCCTCGCGCGCATCCTCGCGCTCTTCACATCGGCGCTTGCCGAGTCGTCCGAGCCGCCCTGGCGCTTTTCCGAAGTCGCCTCGTTCCTGAACGACGAGCTCTCGAAGCTCGCGAAGGATCCAACCTCCGCCCGCCTCGCGCGCCGGAGCGAGCTCTTCTCGGCGGCGCTGCGGCTGCGCCTCGCAGCCCGGGAGTGGGAGTCGCTCGACGCGGCGCGCCGCCGCTTTGGCGCGGAGAAAGCCGAGCCCGTCCTTCTCGACGCCATGGCCGCGTTTCACGACGCGGCGGCGCCCGAATTCGCGCGCCGCAATCTTCTCCTCGGGCCGTCCGCCGAGACCGGCTGCGGCACGGAGACACTGCCCGGCCTTCGGCGGGCGCTGCACGGCGACGGCTCGGTCGATGCCGAGACCGCGCGGCTGCTGCGCGCTCTCGCGACGGCCGCCTCGAAGCTGCACGAGGCCGTGCGAATCGTGGCGGCAAGCTGACGCGGAGCTTCAGCGGAAGTCGTGGCTGGGAAGGTCGGGCAGCGCCGGGAGCGGCCAGAACCGCTCGGCCCTCACCGAGACGTTTCCGCCTTCCTTCTGGAGCTTTCCCTCCACGACGAGGCCTCCCGAGCCCACGATGACCGAGCGGTGCTCCCGGAAGAGGTCGGGGTGCACGATGGCCTGCACGATGCCGCTTTCGTCCTCGAGCGACAGGAAGACGAAGCCTTTCGCGGTGCCCGGCCTCTGCCTCACGATGACGGCGCCCGCGGTTTTCACGCGTTCGCCCTCGGGCACGTTCCGCAGCTCCCCGGCCGACAGGATCGACCGCGCCGCGAGCGCCGGGCGCAAATGCTCGAGGAGGTGCGGCCCCGCCGTGAGGTCCGTCGCGCGGTAGTCGGCGGTAGTCTCTTCGATCACGGACATTTCGGGGAGAGGAGAATTTTGCGAGGAAAAAGAAAGAGGAAGAGATTCATAGAGGGTCCCGAGCGGGCGGGAAACTTCCGCCACCTGCCACAGCGCCTCGCGGCGGGAGAGGCCGAGGGACGAAAGCGCGCCTGCGTACGCGAGCTTCGTGATCTCGTCCGTACGCAGCGCGCAGCGGCGCTGCAGGTCGGCGGCGTCCAAGAACGGCCCTCCGCGCATTCTTTCGGCTTCGATGCTTTCGCCGGTCGTCTGCTTCAGCCCCTTGATGAAGCGCATGCCCAGCCTCACGGCGAGAGAAGATTTCTTAGAAGGTAAGAGAGCCGGCAACGCCGCGAGTGTGCATTCCCATCCCGAGAAATTCACGTCGATGCGCAACACCACCGTCCCCTTGCGCTGGATGTCCTTCACGATCGTGGCGGGGTGGTAGAAGCCCATCGGCCACGCATTCAGGAGGCACGCCGTGAACGCCGCCGGGTGATGCGCCTTCAGCCACGCGCTCGCGTACGCGATAAGCGCGAAGCTGGCCGCGTGCGACTCGGGGAAGCCGTAGAGCGCGAACGACGTGATGGACTTGACGATCTGGTCCTGCGCGGGCCCTGTGATGCCGTTTTTCGCCATGCCCGAGCGCAGCCGCTCTTCGATCGCGCCCATGCGCTCCTGCGAGCGCTTGAAGCCCATCGCGCGGCGCAGCTCTTCCGCTTCGCCGCCCGTGAAGCCCGCGGCCACCATCGCGATCCTGAGGAGCTGCTCCTGGAAAAGCGGCACGCCGAGCGTGCGCTTCAGGATCGGCTCGAGGCATGGGTGCGGATACTCGACCGGCGCCTTGCCCTGCCGCCGGTCGAAGAACGGGTGCACCATCCCGCCCACGATCGGCCCCGGCCGGATGATCGCGACCTGCACGACGATGTCGTAGAAGACCTTCGGCGCGTGGCGCGGCAGCGAAGCCATCTGCGCGCGGCTTTCGACCTGGAAGAGGCCGATCGTGTCCGCAGCGTTCAGCATCTCGTACACCTTCGGGTCTCCCGCCGGGAGATGCGCGAGATCCACGTCCACGCCCTCGTGCGCCTTGATCACGGGCAGCATCTTCTCGATCGCGCCTAGCATCCCGAGGCCGAGCAGGTCCACCTTCACGATGCCGAGGTCCGCGCAGTCGTCCTTGTCCCACTGGATGACGACGCGCCCTTCCATCGCCGCCGGCTCGAGCGGCACGACCTCCGACAGCCGGCCCATCGCCACGACCATCCCGCCCGAGTGCTGTCCGAGGTGGCGCGGCAGGCTCTGGACGCGCATGAAGAGCTTCCCGAAGTGCGCGACGCGCGGGTGCGCGGGGTCGAAACCGGCGGCCGCCATCTCCTTCGCAAGGTCGGCCGCGCCGTCGCGGTACTCGCCGAAGCTCCACTTCCCGAGGTGCTTCGCGATCGTGTCCACCTGCTCCGGCGAGAAGCCCAGGGCCTTCGCCATCTCGCGCGCGGCCGAACGGTCGCGGTACGTGATGACGTTCGCCGTCATCGCGGCGCCGTCGGCGCCGTACGTCTTGTAGACGTGCTGGATCACCTTCTCGCGCGGGTCGCCCGAAGGCAAGTCGAGGTCGATGTCGGGCCACTCCCCGCGCTCCTCCGAGAGGAAGCGCTCGAAGAGAAGCTCCATCTTCACGGGATCCACCGCCGTGATCGAGAGCGCATAGCACACGGCGCTGTTCGCGGCCGAGCCGCGCCCCTGCACGAGGATGTGCTCGCGCTTGCAGAAGTTCACGATGTCCCAGACGATGAGGAAGTAGCCCGCGAGGTCCAGCTTCGCGATGAGGTCGAGCTCCCGCTGGATCTGCGCCTGCGCCTTGCCCGTGAGCGGCCGGAAGCGCGCCCGCGCGCCTTCCCACGTGATGTGACTGAGGAACGACGACGGCGTCTCGCCCGGCGGCAGCGGGTACGCGGGGAAGCGGTAGCCGAGGTCCGCGAGCGTGAAGGAAAGGCGCCCCGCGAGCGCGGCGCTCTTTTCGAGGACGCCTGGCAGATCCGCGAAGAGGGCCTCCATGTCGGCCGGGGACTTCAGGTGGCGCTCGCGCCCCGCGTGCAGCTTCGTGCCGGCCGCGTCGAGGTGCGTGTGGTGGCGAATGCACGTGAGCGCGTCGAAGAGGTTCTTGTCCTTCCGCTCCGCGTAGCGCGCGCCGTTCGTCGCGAGGACCGGCAGGCGCTGCGCGTGTCCCAGATCGAGGAGCGCGCGGTTCAGGTGCTCTTCCTCGCGCAGGAAGTGGCGCTGCAGCTCCACGTGCACGCGCCCGGGGAAGAGCGTCGTGAGGCGGTCCAGCTCGCGCCGCGCCGCGTCGAAGCCGCCCGCGTCGCGCGACGTCAGCGCGCGCGTCACGACGCTCTCCTCACCGCCCGTTAAAACGTGCAGCCCTTCCGCGTGCGCGGCGACTTCCTCCCACGTCGCGGCCGCCTGCCCCTTCGGCTTCCCCGCGGCGGCGGCGGTGAGAAGCGAGCAGAGGTTCCGGTAGCCCTTCTGGTTCTCGGCGAGCAGCGTCAGGCGGGGAGGGGAGACGCCTGGAGGCATAGGGGGAGGGACCAGACCCAGTGGGCCGGAAAAGTGGCTTTCGTCATTCGCAGACCGCTGCCGCAGCACGGCCGGCCACTCGTCGATGACGACCTCCGCTCCAACCAGCGCCTTCACCCCCGCCGCCTTCGC
>CABEAM010000091.1_pt1 | contig 21388 bp, 20 predicted proteins | sample 3132391 | NCBI WGS metagenome assembly CABEAM01 (sample SAMEA5534343, study PRJEB31848) | metagenome | biome: tundra; feature: field; material: soil | place: USA | collected 2013-05 | depth 0.45 m
GGCATCATTCACCGCGACCTGAAGCCGGGAAACGTCATGTTGACGAAGTCCGGCGTGAAGCTTCTCGACTTCGGCCTCGCCAAGACGGCGGTGTCGGCCGTGAAGTCGTCCTCGGCGACGTCGCGTCCGACCGAGATGCCGAGAGCGATCACGCAGCAGGGGACGATCCTCGGGACGTTTCAGTACATGGCTCCCGAGCAGCTCGAGGGCCGGGAAGCCGACGCGCGGAGCGACATCTTCTCGTTCGGCGCCGTGCTCTACGAGATGGCGACGGGGCGGAAGGCGTTCGAGGGAAAGAGCCATGCCGCCCTCATCTCGGCGATCCTCAAGGACGAGCCCGCACCGATCTCGACGGTGGCTCCCATGACGCCTCCGGCGCTGGATCGCATCGTGAAGACCTGTCTCGCGAAGGACCCCGAGGACCGGTTCCAGACAGCCCACGACATCAAGCTGCAGCTTCAGTGGATCGCGGAAGGCGGCTCGCAGGTCGGGCTGCCCGCACCGGTCGCCCAGCGCCGGAAGAGCCGCGAGCGTCTCGCCTGGAGCCTCGCGGCGGCGGCGGCCGTGGCGGCGGCGATCCTGGGAGTCGGCTTCGTGCGGCGCGCGCCGGCACGTCCGCGCCTGGTCCGGTTCGAGATCGCGAACCCGGAGGGGATCACGGCAATCGATGCGCCCCGCATTTCCCCGGATGGGCGTCACCTCGCGTTCAACGCGACCGACTCGTCCGGGAAAAGCCGCATCTGGGTGCGGGCGCTCAACGCGCTGGCCGCGCAGCCTCTGGCCGGCACGGAGGGCACGACGCGGCCCTTCTGGTCGCCCGACAGCCGGTTCCTCGGGTTCTTCGCGGAGGGAAAGCTCAAGAAGATCGAGGTCTCGGGCGGACCGGCGCAGAAGATCTGCGATGCCCCGAGCGGCTCCGACGGCTCCTGGAGCCCGGAAGGCGTCATCCTGTTCGACGGCGGGCCCAACGATCCCATCTATCGCGTCTCGGCCGCCGGGGGAACGCCCGTCGTCGCCGTAAAGACCGAAGCCTCGCGAAAAGAGACGACGGTGGCCTGGCCGGAGTTCCTTCCGGACGGCCGCCACTTCCTCTACATGGCGACCGGCCAGAAGCCAGAGGACAACGCGTACCGCACTGGTTCGCTCGACTCGACCGAGTCGAAGGCGCTCGCGCCGGCGCAGACGCTCGTCACCTATACGCCGCCGGGGTATCTCCTCTTCGTTCGCGACAAGACGCTCGTCGCCCAGCCCTTCGACGCGAAAGCCCTGAAGACGACGGGCGAGTCGATCCCGCTGGCCGAGCACATCGGCACGGACAGCGTCGGGCTCGCGCGCTTCTCGGTCTCGCGAGATGGGACCCTCGCCTACCGGACCGGTGAATCGGGGGACAGGTTTCTCTGGGTGGACCGCTCCGGCCGGGAGGGCGAGACCGTCGGCGACCCGGGCGAGTACCACAACCCGGCGTTTTCTCCGGGGGGCGACCGGCTCGCCTTCGACCTCGCCGATCCGCGCAGCGGGAAAAGGGACATCTGGGTCCGGGACCTGAAGCGCGGGGTCAGCTCCCGGTTCAGCTTCGGCGCCGGCGACGCGTTCTGCCCTCTGTGGTCTCCCGACGGCCGTCGCTTGGTTTTCACCGTGGGCGTCGATCTTTTCGAGAAGGCCGTCGAGGGCCAGGGAGAGGAGAAGGTCCTCTTCAAGTCGGACGAGGTGAAGTTCGCCTGCGACTGGTCCCGCGACGGGCGGTTCATCGCCTTCTCGAGTCACGGGAAAGAGACGAGCTGGGACATCTGGGTGGTGCCCACGTTCGGCGACCGCAAGCCGATCCCGTTCCTGAAGACGCCGTTTGCGGAGCTGAGGCCCGTCTTCTCGCCCGACGGCCGCTTTCTGGCGTACCAGTCGAACGAGTCCGGACGCAATGAGGTCTACATCCAGAGCTTCCCCGGCCCGGGGGGCAAGTGGCAGATCTCCGCGTCGGGAGGCGTCGAGCCGCAGTGGCGTGCCGACGGCAAGGAGCTGTACTACCGCGCTCCCGACCAGAAGCTGATGGCGGTCGAGATCCAGGCGGGAAGCGGCATGACGGCCGGCGCCCCGCAGCCGCTATTCCCGGGACGCTTCGACATGTCATTTCGCCGCAACCGTTTCCTCCCGGCGGCCGATGGGCGGCGCTTTCTCACCGTCGCCCCGCTCGGGCGCGAGGCGATGACCCCGACGACGGTCGTGCTGAACTGGTACGCGGAACTGGGACGTTGACGTGACCCTCGCGTCCGGGACGAAGCTCGGGCCCTACGAGATCGAGAGTCCGCTCGGCGCGGGCGGGATGGGGGAGGTCTACCGGGCGAGAGACACGCGCGTCGGCGTCTACGTTCCGGTGACGCCAATCGAAACTCGTTGAGACGGAGAGCTGATGAGGAACGCACCGTGAACACCCGCCCCCTCGGTTCCACCGGCCTCCGCGTCTCCGCGATCGGCCTCGGCTGCATGGGCATGTCCGACCTCTATGGCCCGGTCGACAGGAGCGAGAGCATCGCCACCGTCCACGCCGCGCTCGACGCGGGCATCACTCTCCTGGACACCGGCGACTTCTACGGTATGGGGAGCAACGAGCTGCTGCTCAACGAAGCGTTGCGGGGCCGCGCCCGCGATCGGTTCGTCGTGAGCGTCAAGTTCGGGGCGCTGCGGAGCCCCGAAGGCGGCTGGAGCGGCGTCGACGGGAGGCCGGCCGCCGTGAGGAATTTTCTCGCCTACACCCTGCGACGTCTCGGCACGGAGTACGTCGACATCTATCGCCTCACGCGGGTCGATCCGGCAGTGCCGATCGAAGACACGGTCGGCGCGATCGCGGACATGGTGAAGGCCGGCTACGTCCGTCACGTTGGCATGTCGGAAGCGGGCGCGGCCACGCTGCGCCGCGCGCACGCGGTCCATCCGATCTCCGATCTACAGATCGAGTACTCGCTCCTCTCGCGCGGGATCGAGGCCGAAATCCTGCCGGCGTGCCGCGAGCTCGGCATCGGTGTCACGGCATACGGCGTCCTGTCGCGTGGCCTCCTGAGCGGCCACTGGTCGAGCACGCGTGCCCTGTCGAAGAACGATTTCCGCAGCCGCAGCCCCCGCTTCAGCGGTGAGAACCTCGACCACAACCTCTCGCTGGTCGAGGCGCTGCGTGCCGTCGCGGCCGCGAAGGGCGCGACGGTGGCCCAGGTCGCGATCGCCTGGGTGCTGTCGCGCGGTCCGGACATCATGCCGCTCGTGGGGGCCCGCCGGCGTGACCGGCTCGCCGAGGCCCTGGGAGCGCTCGAGCTCGATCTGACCCCGAGCGACCTCGCGGAAATCGAGCGCGCGGTGCCGCCGGGCGCCGCCGCGGGCGATCGCTACGACGCCCACTCGATGAAACTGCTCGACAGCGAGCGCGCCTCGTGACCCTCCGCGTCGCTCTCGCGCTCCTCCTCGCGGCCGTCGCGAGGCAGGAGGCTCAACAGGTCGGGAGCATGCGCAGCGCGGTGCGCGTGGAGCGGGTTCTCGTCGACGCGTACGTGACGACCGGATCGGGCGAGGCGATCGAGGCGCTCTACGAGGCCCGCGTGAACGTCTTCACTCTCGACATCTCGGGCGCGGACACCCACACGCTGGAGGTACGTCTCATGCAGGTGGCCGACCTGGCCGGCGGCCGGTACGAAAAGACGCACATCTTCACGGGCGGCGCTCTCTCCCGCGTCGTGAGAAGCCTCGGCGGCCGCTACGTGCTCGTCTTCGTGAAGCCCGAGGGTCCGCGCGGAATCCATCCTCTCTCCGTCCAGCTCGCCGGACGGAAAGGAGACGTCGTCGCGCGGGCGTACTATCAGGACTGATGCTCAGGCCGCCTGCGCGATCGAATCGGGCTTGATCTGAGTCTCCCCGGACCGGCGCTCGAGAAGGATCGATAGAGATCGTCGAAGAGCGCGAACCCGCGCGTCAGCCGGTCCTCGTCCTCCGGGTGGGAGAGCACGAGGCCGAGCAGCAAGCGCTGGATTCCGGGCGCGTCGGTGCGTCCGTACTTACCGTCCTTCAGGTCGATGTCGTGGACGATCTCGGCGATCTGCGAGACGGCGGGATCGGCGAGTCCCGTCCTCGCGACGAGCGTCTCGAACGTGCAGTGGTCGCCCTCGTGCGTGAAGTCGCCGGGCACCATGTCGAAGCGGATCTCTCCGGGTGCAGCGGCCTGCGATCCCTTCGATTCCACGAACCGGAAGCGCGCGTTCGGGTCGATGAACCGACGGACGAGCCATGCAGACGCGATGCGGTCGATCTGGATCCCGCTGCGCGTCACCCAGGTGCGGCCCACGAGGTCCGTGTGTTTCCTCGCGTCTTTCGTGCTCCCCCGAGTCCTCGGCTGGAGACGGTCCTCCAGAGTACGAAGCGCGGCCTCGCTCTCCCGGCGCCCGGGCGCCGGGAAGAAGAAGTCGATCGCCTTGATCTCGTCCAGCCGCTTCTTGAAGCGGGCGAGCCGCCCCATCAGGTCCTGCTCCGGAGGGTTTATCCCGCTTCGGCGCTTCAGAGTGGCGAGAGCTTCTCGAATCTCTCCGGTGAGTGCGGCGTAGTCGACCTGACGCTCGCCCCGGAAGAGCTTCACGAGCGCCTCGTTCGAGATACCCGCCACGAAGCGGGCCTCGCAGATGAACGCCTCGCCGCCGCCCGCGACCGCTTCCTCAACGATCCACTGGAGGTCCTCCAGGCAATCGTCCGTGCGCGGGAGCACGTAGACGGAGTTCTTCAGCGCGACGGCCCCGACCTTCGACAGTCGATTCCGCACCTTCGCCCGAAGGTAGAGCGGCCTCGGCGGGAGCTGGTGGATCAGGACGTACCAGCGCTCCTCGGGCATCCTCAATCCCTTGCCATTCGCGCGTTTGGCCAGGATCCGCCCACATGGCGTTTATAGCAGAAGCATGGCAGTTGCTAGATGGCAATCGTTGGTGGCAAGCTGGTGCGATGCGCCTTCAACGCGGCCGGGCGATGCCCTCGTGATAGAAGGGAATCGGGATGGCGCACGCAGAAGGCGAGCTCCAGCGGCCGGACTTCGGCGCAGGCGTTCCGGTCGACGACGTTCGCGAGGGCGTGCCGCTCCTTGGGCACGCGGGCGGAGAGGCGGTCGTCCTCGTGCGGAGCCAGGGAGACTTCTTCGCCGTCGGCGCGACGTGCACGCATTACTCGACGCCGCTCGCGGGCGGGATCGTGGCGGACGGGGCCCTCCGCTGCCCCTTGCACCACGCCTGTTTCGACCTGCGCACGGGGGAGGCCGTCCGCGCGCCCGCGTTCGCGTCCCTCGCGTGCTACCGCGTGGAGGTCGAGGGCCGGCGCGTTCGCGTGGGCGAACGCCGGCCGGAGCCGGCGGCGAAGGTGTTCGCGGCTGCCGGTCCGTCCTCGGTCGTGATCGTGGGCGCCGGCGCCGCGGCGTACGCGGCAGCCGACACGCTCCGCCGGGAGGGCTTCCAGGGAAAGGTCACGCTGATCGGCGCCGAGGAGACCGGCCCGGTGGATCGCCCGAACCTGTCGAAGGATTACCTCGCCGGCCACGCGCCCGACGAGTGGATCCCGCTCCCGATGCCCGCCGGCGTGGAGCTCCGGACGGGCACGCGCGTCACCGGGATCGACACGGCCGGGCGGCGCGTGCTCCTCGCGGACGGCTCGGCCGTTCCGTGGGACGCGCTCCTGCTCGCGACGGGAGTCGAGGTGGTGAAGCTCGACGTGCCGGGGGCCGACCTTTCGCATGTCCACACGCTCCGGACGTTCGCCGACAGCAAGGCGATCGTCGCGGACGCGACGCACGCGAAGCGCGCGGTCGTCGTGGGCGCCGGGTTCATCGGCCTCGAGGCGGCGGCCTCGCTGCGGGAGCGTGGCGTGGCGGTGGACGTCATCGCGCCGGCCCCTCCGTTCGAGAAGGTGCTCGGGCCCGAGGTCGGAGAGTTCGTGAAGAGCCTCCACGAAAAACACGGCGTGGTCTTTCACCTCGGTGACGGCATCGCCTCGATCTCGAAAAGCGCCGTGCGGCTGACGAGCGGCGCCGAGCTGGCCGCGGATCTCGTCGTGGTGGGCATCGGGGTCCGTCCCGCGACGGGCCTCGCGGAAAGCGCGGGGCTCCGCGTCGACCGCGGCATCCTCGTCGACGAGCGCCTCGAGACGAGCGCGCAAGGGATCTTCGCGGCGGGCGACGTCGCGCGCTGGAACGATCCGGGGTTCGGCGGGGCCCTCCGCGTCGAGCACTGGGTTGTGGCCCAGCGGATGGGGGCGGCGGCCGCGCGCTCGATCCTCGGGTGGCGCGGCGCCTTCCGCGACGTACCGTTCTTCTGGAGCGCCCACTACGACGTCTTCATCGCCTACGTGGGCCACGCCGAGCGCTGGGACCGGATCGACGTCCACGGCAGCCTCGCCGCGAAAGACGCCACGCTCGCCTATCGCGAGGGGAAGAGGACGCTCGCGGTCGTCACGATCGGACGCGACCGGACGAGCCTTTCAGCCGAGCTCGCGTTCGAGCGCGGCGACAAGGCCGCCCTCGACGCTTTCGGAAAAACCCGCTAGCGGTCACCGTGTGCGCGCCTGACAGCCATCGAGCAGTTCCGGAAGGTGCTCTCGTCGTCCATCCCGATTCGGTCTTCGCGAAATTCGAGCTGGCGAACACTCTCACGAGTTTCAAACGCTACGACGAGGCGATCGCGCTCTTTCTCTCGCGCAAGGTGCCGGATCCGGGGGCTAACTCCGTACTCGGGGTCACGTACGGCCTGCCCAATTGCCGCCACGGTTTTCCATTACCGAGGGGTCCTTCTCCTCGGCGAGGCGAAGGTTTTCGGCGCCCCTCACTTCCCCGGCGGGCGCGAAGCCCCGACGCCCGGTCCGTTCGGAACGGACAGCGCGCGCTCGAGATTCGTGCGGGCATACTCGTAGTCGGGCCTGAGGCGCAGCGCCTCGCGAAAGTGCTCGACGGCTTCCGCCGTGCTTTTGCGCCCCATGAGCGCGACGCCGAGACCGTTGTGCGCGAGGTAGTCCCCGAGGGACCCGAGGCGCAGCGCTTCCTCGTACGACGTGATGGCCTCGTCGAGCCAGCCCGCTTTCGTGCTCACCGTTCCGAGGTTGATCAGCACCGTGGTGTCGGCGGGATCGATCCTAAGGGCCGCGCGAAGGCGGGCGGCCGCCGCGTCGAAGCGGCCATGACTCTCTTCGATGCGCGCGAGGTTCAGGAGCGTGGGAACGTTGTCGGGCTTGAGGGTCAGCGACTTCTCGAAGTGAAGGACGGCCTCGGCCTCGCGACCGTTCTCCATCAGCCAGTTGCCGTAGTTCGTGTGACACATGAAGCAGCCGGGACTTCGCTCGAGCGTGTCGCGCCAGAGGGTCTCCGGGTCGTGGAAGCTCCGGCTGTGGCGGAAGGTCAGGGTCCCGAAAACCGCGAGGGCCGCCACGGCGAGGGTCGTCACGGCCCGTCGCGCCGCCGCGCCCCGGAAGACGACCCGTGAGGATGCCCCGCACACCGCGCAGGCCGCGAACACGGCGGCGGCCTGATAGGCGAAGTGGTCCGCGACCCACGAATAGCGCATCGCGTAGACGTTGAAGAACCCCATCGCCGGAAAGAGGACTCCGAAAAAGAGCAGGAGGCCCGCGAGCGGCCCCCTCCCGAGACGGCGCCTGAGGAGCCACGCCGCCGCTGTCGCTGCGAGAGCGGATGCAGCCGGGAGCCACTGAGAGAGGACCCGCGGATCGACGTGCCATCGCTCGTAGATGAACGCGAGCTTCGTCGGAACGACGAGCTTGGCGGCGTAGAACGCCGCGGTCTGTCCCGCGAGGACGATGCGTCCAAAGAGGCTCAGGTTCCACTCCTGTCCGGCCGCCTGCACCATCGTCCGCTCGAGCCACGCGGTGTGGAGGGCGAGGCCGGCGCCGAGCGCGAAGAACGGGACGAGAGGCCGGACGTCCGCCGCTTCGATCCGTCCCTTCTGCCACCAGGCGAGGACGAGAAGCACGGCGGGGACGGCGCAGGCCGTCGTCTTCGAGAAGAGGGCGAGCGCGAGAGACGAGAGCGCCAGGACATACAGCGGCGCTGGCCGAAGAGTCCACGGCGTTGCCGTGCGCGCCTTCCGCTTCTTCCTCGGTTCTCTCGCCTTCGCGCGGGCCTCGAGAAAGGCATACCAGGCGTGCACCGCGAGAAGCGACAGGAACAGCGAGAGCGTGTTTTTGCGCTCGGTGACCCACGCGACGGATTCGGCGCACACCGGGTGCAGGGCGAAAACGGCGGCGGCGAGCCATGCCCCGGGCAGGCTCAGACGAACGAGAAGCCACCAGAGCAGCAAGGCCGATCCAGCGTGCAGCAGGACGTTGACGAGGTGATAGCCGAATGGATGGAGCGACCACAGGTGCTTCTCGATCCAGAACGACGTGAAGACCATCGGGTAGTACTGCTCGTTCGCCTTCGGCTCGGTCCAGATGAAACGGAGCCCGTCGAGGGTGTCGAGCGTGCGGTTCTCTGTCAGGTAGGTGTCGTCGTTCCAGACGAAGCCCGCCTCGAGGGCCGGGAGATACGCGGCGACGACGGCGGCCACCATCGCCAGAGAGAGAGAGACGAGCGCCTTCCTTTGCACCGCCGCACGATAAGCCAACGGCCGGCCCGCGAGGGCGGCCGGCCGCTGAATTCCGGATTTCCCCGGCGCGCTACGCCGTCAGGTGCAGGTCGATCAGGCCGTGCTGATGGAACGCGCCGATGCGCGGCGCGAAGAGCCCGATGACGAAGAGCACGAAAGCGCCTCCGGCCACCGCCGACAGCACGAGGAGCGGCAGGAAGCGGGCCGCGAGGATCTGGTCGGCGTTGTTCACGCGGACCGTGGCTTCCAGGACGACCTTGGGGCCCGCGTCCGTCGCGACGGTGAGCCGCTTGTCTGCGACGGCCTTCTGAAGCGGCATGTCGGCGACGAGCACCTCGATACGGTCCGCCGTCGTCGAGAGCGGCAGCGCCAGATGGGCCGGGGTCCAGGTCGCGTTGACCGGCTCATTCTGGACGCGCCAGAATCCGGCCAGCGCGACGACGAGGACGATTCCCCCTCCGAGGAGGGCAAACAGCCGGAAGTGACCCTTGGGCATGGCAAACCTCGCATTTCCGCGGCGCGGCGGCCGCACTTTCCGGGATCCCTCAAATACTTAGGGCGCGGGCCGAAACCCCGTCAAGGGGTGCGTTTGCATCGGGTCGCCCGTGTGGCTGCCGTCGACGGCGGGCGCCCCGGTTCGGCGGCCGGCTCTCCGTCTCGCGACCTCTACTTCACGGCGCCGACCGTGAAGCCGGCGATGAAGCGGTCGAGGAACAGGTTGTACACGACGGCGATCGGGAGGCTCGCGATGAGGCAGGCCGCCATCAGCGAGCCCCAGTAGTAAACGTCGCCCCGCACGAGGTAGATCGGGACCCCGACGCCGACGGTCTGGTTCGAGGCCGACGAGATGAACGTGAGCGCGTAGACGAACTCCTGCGTGACGAGCGTGAACGTGAAGATCACGACGGTCAGGATTCCCGACACCGAGATCGGGATCACGAGCTTCAGAAATGTCTGGAAGCGCGTGAGGCCGTCGACCATGGCGGCATCCTCCAGCTCGCGCGGAATCGCCTTGAAGAAGCCCTGAAGCAGCCACGTTGAGAACGGGATCGTGAAGCTCGGGTAGACGACGATGATCGACCAGAGCGAGTCCTGCAGGCCGAGCAGCGCGACGACGCGCGAGAGCGGGATGAAGAGGAGCGTGGGAGGGACGAGATACGTGAGGAAGATACCGATCCCGAGCTTCTCGCCCCAGTCTCCGGTCAGGCGCGCGAGCGCATAGGCAGCGGGCACCGCGAAGAGAAGCGTGATCACGACGACCGCGGCCCCGGCGAACGTCGTGTTCCAGAACCATCGCAGGAAGAGCGTCTCGTTGAAGAGGAGCCTCAGGTGCTCGAGCGTCGGCGGCTGGTTGAAGATGAACGGATTGTTCTTCAGGTCGTAGAGGTCAGGCGTCCTCTTGAAGGTCGTGATGAGCATCCAGTAGAACGGAAACGCGAGGAGCACCGAGAACGTGGCGAGTACGCCCACGTGGACGACGCGTCCGAGAACCGCGCGAGCGTGGCGGCCGATTCTCACGTGACCTCCGCGCGGCGGGCCGAGCGCAGCATGAGCCACGCGACGATGGCGAGGAGCGGCAGGAGGAACATCGAGATCGCCGCGCCTTCCGCGAGGTCGCTCCCGAGGATGCCCGTGAAGAACGCGAGCGAAGGCAGCACCTGGGTCGTGTCGTATGGGCCGCCGCGAGTCAGAATGTAGATCACCGTCATGTCGGTGAACGTGAAGATGATGCCGAAGAGGACGGCCACGTTGATGATGGGCAGCATCATCGGAATCTCAATTTCGAAAAGGCGCCGGAAGTAGCCGGCCCCGTCCACCTGCGCCGCCTCCGGAATGTCCTTCGGGATCGACGTCCAGCCCGCGAGGAGGATGACGGTCGTGAAGGGAAGCGTGTGCCAGACGTGGACGAGGATCACGGAGATCATTGCGAGCACGGGCTCGCCGAGCCACATCGGCACGTCGAGGGGCTTGACGAGGTGCAGACGCACGAGCACCCAGTTGATGACGCTGTAGAGGGAGTCGAGGATCCACTTCCACCCCATCGAGCCGATCGAGACGGGCGCGACCCACGGGAGCAGGATGAGGTAGCGCACGAAGCGCCGGCCCGGGAAGGCGTCCTTCAGCGCGAGCGCGAGGATGTTCCCGCCGATGAGGCTGAGGATCTGCGATGCGATCGTGAAGACGAAGGAGTTGAGGAGCGCCCGCTTGAAGCCGGGGTTCTCGAGGACGGACCGGAAGTTGTCGAGACCCACGAAGCGGTATCCCACGCTCCCGACCTTGACGTCGCCCACGCTGTAGAGGAGCGCGAGGACGAGCGGCACGCCGACGAGCGCCGCGATGTACAGAATGGCCGGGAGGAGCATCGCCGGCCCGAGCCAGCGCTCGCGGCGTTTCGCGCTCACGCCCGGCGCAACCACGTCGCGGGATCGAAGAGCTTGAGATGGCGCTTTTCGACCGCGAAATCGTAGTCGGCGCCGCTCTGGAAGAGCGCGGCGTGCGTCGAGGCGATCCGCGAGACGACCTTCGCGCCGTCGAAGAGTCCGCCCGTGAGCGCTCCATAGAGGATGCGCTCGGCCCCGAGGTACTCCTCGTGGCTGAAGCGGAAGCGCTGCGTCAGGGCATCGCCGGCCGGCGCGGCCCCCGCGGGCAGGAAGTGCTCCGGGCGGAAGCCCGTGATCCCGGCCGCGCCCGTGACGAGGTTCATCGGCGGGGAGCCGAGAAACGTGGCCACGAACGTGTCGGCCGGCTCGTCGTAGACCTGGGCCGGCGTGCCGATCTGCCGGACGCGCCCGTGGTTCATGACGACGACGCGATCGCCCATCGCCATGGCCTCGACCTGGTCGTGCGTGACGTAGATGGTGGTGGTGCCGATCCTCTTCTGGAACTGCTCGAGCTCTTCGCGGGCCGAGGCGCGGAGCTTCGCGTCGAGGTTCGAGAGCGGCTCGTCGAGCAGGAAGAGCGAGGGCTCGCGCACGATCGCACGCGCGAGGGCGACGCGCTGCCGCTCGCCGCCGGAGAGCTCGCGGGGCTTGCGGTCCATGAGGTGGCCGATGCCGAGCAATCCCGCTGCCCAGTCGGCCTTCCGCTTGCGCTCGTTTTTCTCGACGCCCTGCGATTTCAGCGGGAAGACGATGTTTCCGAAGACGGACAGGTGCGGGTAAAGCGCGTAGCTCTGAAACACCATCGCGATGCGGCGTTCGCGCGGCGTCAGGTCGTTCACGACGGTGCCGCCGATGAGAATCTCGCCCGCGGTCGGTGTCTCGAGCCCTGCGATCATGCGCAGGAGTGTTGTCTTGCCCGAGCCGGAGGGACCGAGCAGGACGAGAAATTCTCCTTCGCGACTCTCGAGGTCGACGTCGAGGACGGCGCCGACGTCGCCCTTCCGGAAGGTCTTCGTCAGTTTTCGGGTCTCGACGATGGCCATCTCGGGAGATCGCGCCCTATTTCCACTTGTCGAAGATCCGCTTGATCTCCTTCTCGGCGGCCCGGGCGGCTTCCTCGGGAGACATCTCGCCGTGCGCGGCTTTCGCGAACATCGTCGGGATGACGAACGTGTTGAAGACTTCGTCGATACCGGCCGTGGCATAGCCGGGGTAGCCCACGTTCGTCGCCCAGTCGAGCACGTTCGCGAGAACCTTGTATTTTTCGGGCGGAACGGCCTTCGGGTCGTTCTCGAGCTGCTTGGCGAGATCGGGCACCGTGCTCGGGAAGCAGGGGAAGTTGTAGAACTCGCTCGCCTTGAACGCGGCTCCGAAGGAGTCGATGTAGTCGGTCAGGAACTGTTTCGCCCCCTCCTTGTTCTCGGCGAAATTCCAGATCGCGTAGCAGTCCATGACGTGCTCCGCGGCGATGCGGCGCACGGGCCCCTTCAGCGCCTGGGCGACCTGGATCTGCTTTGACATCTCGGGGTTGTCCTTCTCGGCGGAGCGTGTGACCGAGATGGCGTTCGCGACGAAGGACAGCTTTCCGGAGAGGATGCCCCGGTTGTTGGACGAGGGGTCCCACGTGAAGACCTCGGCCGTCTCGCACTCCTTGTAGAGAGCCCGGGCGTACTTGATCGCCTCGATCGTCTCTTTCGAGTAGATCGTGCAGTTTCCTTTTTCGTCCTGCTCGGCGCCGCCGTAGGACCACAGGAGCGCGCGCATGGCCATGTTCGTGTCGAGCTCCTGCGACAGGCCGATGCCCACGGGGTTGCCGAACTGGTCCTTGATCTTCTTGCCGCCGATCCGGAGGTCTTCCCACGTGTCGGGGCCCTTCGGATACCCGACCTTCTCCCAGAGGTCCTTGCGGTAATTGCCCGGGTCCGGAACGTAGGAGTCCGAGAACGCGAAGTACTTCTTCGTCTTCGGGTTGAAGGTGGACTTGTGGGCGAGGTCGATCTTCTTGCCGTGCTTTTTCTCGACGGTGTCGTAGATCTCCTTGTGGTCGATGACCTGGAGCTCGTACGCCGCCGGCGGCGACAGGAACATGAAGAGGTCGTGGCCCTTCTTCGCGGCGACCTCGGCGGCGGCACGCGCGTTGATCTCGCCGATCGAGATGTGGTCCACGACGACGTTCGTGTTGTTCTTCGCGCCCCATTCCTTCGTGAAGACCCCGTCGAACCACTTGTCGTAGCCCGGTACGAAATGGCTCCACTGGATGATCTTCAGCGTCTTCTGCTGTGCCTCGGCCCGGCCGGAGAACAAAAAGGCGGGCCCCCCGACTCCGGCGGCGAGCGCGCCGCCTCCGGCGAGTTTCGTGAACGTTCGGCGAGTGATTCCGCGTGGCTGCTTCCTCTTCGACATGACAGCACTCCTCCCGCCGGTTTCGGCCTTGACGTTAGTGTTGAAAAAACCCAAATTTAACTCTGATCGTGCCGAGAACTAGATCACTTCGCGTCAGGGAGGTCAATGCCCTTTGATGACAGGCCCTTTGATGATTCTCAATCCAGACCTGTTAGGCTTCGCGGGCGTGAAAAAGCTGCGGGTGGGGATCATCGATCTCGTCGCGAAGGGGCCGACGAGCGCTCTGTACGCCCGCGTCATGAACGCGAACCTTGCAAGCATCATGCCGCAGGTCGTGGGGGTCTGGTGCGAGACGCGGGGGCACGAGGTCACGTACGTCTGCTACACGGGCCTCGAGAACCTGGTCGACGAGCTGCCGGGCGGCGTCGACGTCGTCTTCATCTGCGCGTTCACGGAGGCGGCGTTCCTCGCGTATGCGCTGAGCAACCTTTTCCGGTCGCGGGGCGCCGTGACGGCCCTGGGCGGGCCGCACGCCCGCTGTTATCCGGAAGACGCGTGCAGGTATTTCGACTACGTTCTCGGTTTCACGGACGAGGCGCTGATCGAAGACCTTCTCCGGGATTGCAGCAGACACCGCCCGCTGGGTCTCCACCTCGACGCCCCGCGCCAGCCGCTCGCTCTTCCCGGGGTTCGGGAGCGGTGGAAGTTCATCGAGCCGACTCTCCGGAAGGCGCCCCTGATCAAGATGATCCCGATCCTGGGCAGTCTGGGGTGCCCCTACACCTGCAGCTTCTGCATCGACTCGGTGATGCCCTACCAGCCGCTGGATCTCGACGTGCTCCGGGAGGACCTGCGTTTCATCGCCCGGAACGTCAGGCGGCCTCTCGTCGGGTGGCACGATCCGAACTTCGGCGTCAGGTTCGACCAGTTCCTGGACGTGATCGAGGACGCGGTCCCGCCCGGGAGCATCACCTTCATCGCGGAGAGCAGCCTGTCGCTGCTTTCCGAGCCCCACCTCAAGCGGCTCAACCGGAACGGATTCAAGGCCGTGCTTCCGGGAATCGAATCCTGGTACGACCTCGGTAACAAGTCGATGACAGGCCGGAAGACGGGCATGGAAAAGGTCAGGGAAGTGTCCGACCACGTCAACCTGATCCTGCGATACCTGCCGTACGTCCAGACGAACCTCGTCCTCGGCCTCGACGGGGAATCGGGCGCGGAGCCCTTCGAGCTGACGAAGCGGTTCATCGACCTGTCTCCGGGCGCGTTCCCCGGCTATTCGCTGCTCTCTGCGTTCGGGCGCGCGGCGCCGCTCAATCTCGAGTACCAGCGCGCGAACCGGGTGCTTCCGTTTCCGTTCCACTTCCTCGACAACAACCACGCGATGAACGTGCGGCCCGAGAACTACGCCTGGACGGACTTCTACGATCACGTGATCGACTTGACCAAGTATTCCTTTTCATGGAGTGCGATCTTCAAGCGGTGTGTCGCCACGCAGGCCGCGATTCCGCGCTGGATGAACGTCGTGCGCGCGATCTCCTCGGAAGGCTCCGGCCGGATCGCGTACTACACGGAGGTGCGGAGAAGGCTGGACACAGACGCTCAGGTGCAGAGTTATTTCGCTCAGGAGACGGACGAGCTGCCGGATTTCTACGCGCGCCAGGTGAGCCGGGATCTGGGATCGCTGTGGCGCTTCTTGCCCGCGGGAAGCATGTCCCACGATCACAAGGCCTATCTTGCGTCCGAGGAGCGGCCGCTCGAGGTTGCGCGCCACGAGGAGCTGGCGGCGGTCTGAGATACTCCCTCCCGTGCGGCGAGATGATCGCGGGCACACGTGCGGACGGCGGCGGACTTCTCTAAACTCGCCCGTATGCGACCCGCTCCCGAGAACGCGCAGCGAATCTATCTGAGGAGCGGATATGGCGGGGATCCGCTCGCGTTCTCCGTCCGGTGGTTCGTTCCCGCGGGCTTGGATGCCGGCGGGGAGGCCGAGATCGCGAGCCACGCGACGGGCAAGGTCGAGCTGACGTCCTGCCTGACGCTTCTCGGCGTGACGGCCCTCGCCGTGATGATCGGCGACGTCATGGACGGGACGCCGGTGTTCGACTTCAAGCCGTGCACGCCCACGGAGGCCGCCGAGCACGTCTGCCGGGAAGGCCAGCGGGCGCGGAGCATCGCATACTCCCAGACCGTCTACGTCGAGACGACGTCCCTGAAGCTTTTCCGCCGCCTCTCCCTCTGGGAGAACGCACGCCGGAGGTGGGAGCGGTGAGCGAGCTGTCCGTGCGCATCACGACGCACGCGCACTTCTCGGCGGCCCACCGGCTGCACAACGACGCCAAGGACGCCGAGTGGAACCGCCGCGTCTTCGACAAGTGCAACAACCCGTATTCTCACGGGCACACGTACGGGCTCGACGTCACGGTGGAAGGGCCCGTCGACCCGCTCACGGGCTGGGTGATGGACTTCGGCGTGGTCAAGCGTGTCGTGAACGAGCGGATTGTGAGGGCGTGCGACCGCAAGAACCTGAACGTGGACGTCCCGTTCCTCGCGGGCGTGAACCCGACCGCGGAGAACATCGCGATCCGCATCTGGGACGTGCTCCAACCCGCCGTCTCTCCCGGCCGGCTCGTGCGGGTGGAGCTGCACGAGACCGAGCGGAACAAGGTCGTCTACACGGGGCCACCGTGAGGGCTCTCATCTCGAACGACGACGGCGTGCACAGCCCCGGCATCGCCGCGCTCGAGCGCGCCGCGCGCGCCGCCGGGTTCGAGACGTACATCGTCGCACCCGACCGCGAGCAGAGCGCCTCGGCGCACTCGCTCACGATGCACCGCCCTCTTCGCGTGCTGAAGACGGGCGAGAGGACCTGGGTCGTCGACGGAACGCCGACGGACTCGGTCAACATCGCGCTCTGCTCGGTCCTGAAGGCGAATCCGCCCGACTTCGTGTTCTCGGGCGTGAACGCCGGCCCGAATCTCGGCGATGACGTGACGTACTCGGGGACGGTGGCCTGCGCGTTCGAAGGGACGCTGCTCGGCGTTCCGTCGATCGCGTTCTCCCTGGACTACGCGCGCGACGCGACGGGCGCGATCGACTATTCGGAAGCCGAGAAGGCAGCGGCACAGATCATCGTGTGGGCGAAGGACCACCCGCCCGCGCCGGACACCCTGTGGAACGTCAACGTCCCGGCGGGAAAGCCGAAAGGGTTTCGTCCCACGCGCATGGGGCGCCGGCGGTACGGAGAGAACATCGTCGAGAAGATCGACCCGCGCGGCCGCCCGTACTACTGGATCGGCGGGACGTTCGTGGACACGAAGGCCGAGGGGACGGATCTCCTCGCCGTGGCGGAGGGATGGGTGTCCGTGACGCCGCTCCACATGGACATGACGGACTACCGCGCCCTCGCCGATCTCGACGGTCTCGCGGAGAAGATCGCCCCGCCTCGCGCGGGCTAAGATCTGGGCGTGAAGCCGGCCGACCGGGACGTGGAGCGCGCCGCGCGCGCCAGCGCCGGCGCCCGCCGGGCGCTCGTGGAGCGGCTCAAAGCCGCGGGGCTCTGTCGCGACCCCCGCGTTGCGGAGGCGATGGGGTCCGTTCCGCGCCACCTCTTCGTGCCGGCGGCGCTCCAGGGTGAAGCCTACGGCGACCACGCGCTGCCGATCGGGTACGGGCAGACGATCACGCAGGCGGCGAACGTGGCCCGCGCGGCCGAGCTGGCGGCCCTGACGCCGGCCGCGCGCGTCCTCGAGATCGGGACCGGCTCAGGCTATCAGGCCGCTGTCCTCGCGCGTCTCGCGCGCTGGGTCTTCTCGCTCGAGCGCATCGCACCGCTTGGGAAAAGGGCCGTGCACCTCCTGAAGACGCTCGGCGTCGCGAACGTCTCCATCAAGGTTTTCGACGGCTCGTACGGCTGGAGCGAGCATGCCCCGTACGACGCCATCCTCGTGGCGGCGGCCGCACCGGAGGTACCGGAGCCGCTCGTGGCGCAGCTCGCGGCGGGCGGGCGCCTCGTGATCCCGGTCGGCCCCGCCGCGCGGCAGAAGCTGCTCGTCGTCCGCAAGCTGCCGAACGGCCGGACGCGCACCGAGGATGCCGGCGAGGTCGCGTACGTTCCGCTCGTCGGCCGTTTTGGCTTCGCCCTCGTCGAGACGGAGAGGATCTCCCGATGAAGGGGCCGGATCCGGCGGCGGACGATTCGGGCGGCTGGGTCGCCGCCGCGCGCCGCTGGCGGATCTCGGGCCGCGTGCAGGGAGTGGGATATCGCGCGTTCGCCGCCCGCGCGGGTCGCGCGCTGAACCTCAGGGGCGGCGCCCGGAACCTGGACGATGGGCGAGTGGAGGTCATCGCGTCCGGCGCCGTCCACGCCCTGGACCGCCTGGAAGCCGTCCTGGGGGAGGGGCCGAGCCTCTCGCGCGTGAGCCGCGTCGACGTCGAGGCCCTCGCCGCGCCCCCGTCGCCGGCGGACTTCGGCGCCTGCGACGTGGAGTTTTGAGACCGCCGTTTAAGATCGGAGAGACGTGAACGAACGAAAGATCCTGATCGTCATCGCCCGGCCGTCCCCGCGCGGCTGCGACCGGGGCTCAGGCAACGGGCGGCGCCGATACCGTGGCGGGGCGGTCGCCTTCTCTCGTGCGGACCAGAAGCCGCGTGCCGGGTGCGGCCCTTTCACGCCTGACGTACCCGAGGGCGGTCGCCGGCCCGGAGCCCGCCGCGCGTGCGGCACTCGTCACGGCGCCCGCCTTCTCTCCTTCGAAGAAGATTTCGCTGCCGGATGCGGGAGCTTCCCCTTCGAGAAGCAGGCGCACGAGGTTCCGATTCACGTGGCCGTACGTCTTGATGCGGGCCACCGTCTCCTGTCCGATGTAGCAGCCCTTGTTGTCGGAGATGAACCCCCGCTCCCTCAGCCCCGCCTCGTCCGGCAGGACGGCCTCGGTCAGCTCGAAGCCCCAGCGCGGGATCCCCGCCTCGATGCGCAGCGCCTCGAGACGGTCGAGAGGAGCGGGCTGCGCGCCCGCCGACGCCAACGCCGTTCGGATTTCTTCTGAAAGGGAAGAGGGGCAGCGGAGGTCGTACCCGGGAACGCCGGTGCGGTTCTCGCGGACGAGGCGGATCGCCGCGCCGACCAAAGCATGCTCATGGGGGCTCTGCGGCACTGCTTCGGCGGCGCCAAGCCCTATTACCCTTCTAAGAAAATCTTCCACTCCTCGGACATCGCCCGTTGTCTCGCCAGCGAGGTGAAAGACGGCAGTCTGCTCGGTTTCGTTTCCGATCTGGACCTCGTTGAAAACGAGGTATCTCCGAAGCAATTCTTCAGTCTTTTTTGCGAGCTCCGGCTCGCAGTCGATTTCGAGCCGGTCCTCCTCGCACAGGACGACGCAGTCGGCGAGGACCTTTCCCTTCGGCGTGAGGAAGGCCGCCGCGCAGCCAGTGCCCGGCGTGAGCTTCTTGATGTCGTTCGTGACGAGGCCGTGGAGGAACGAAGCGCGATCCTTGCCGGTGAGGACCACCGCGCCGCGGCCGGTGAGGTCGAAGAGGAGGGGAGAGGGTCCCATGGCCAGGATTCTCGCATTCGGCGGCGCGCCTTCGATCCGTGCGACAATGGCGCTCCGTGACAGAGGTCTCGTGAACGACGTCGCCCCGAAGGCCGCAGGCGGCGCCCGGCGCCGACGGCGCGGCGGACGCGGACGCTCGGGCGCCAACGCAAAGGCACCCCAGGATCTCGCCGACGCCCCGTTTCCCGAAGCCGAGCCCGTTTTTGCGTCCCCGGCCCCTGTCCTCGCCACGTCGAATTTCATCGAGGGCATGGGAACGCCGCCGCCGGCAGGAGCCATGAATCAGGAAGAACAGAATCTCGCCCTCTTCATCGACATCGACAACCTGCTCATCGGATTGCGCGAGAGCGGACATCCGAAGTTCGACGTCAAGCTCCTCATCTCGCGGCTCCTCGAGAAGGGGAAGATCGTCGTCAAGCGCGCGTATGCCGACTGGAGCCGCTACACGGAATACAAGCGCGCCTTCCACGAAAGCGCGTTCGAGCTCATCGACATCCCGCAGCACCGCATGACCGGAAAGAACTCGGCCGACATCCGGATGGTCGTGGACGCGATGGACCTCGCCTCGAACAAGGAGCACATCACGACGTTCGTCATCGGGTCGGGCGACTCGGATTTTTCGCCGCTCGTGTCGAAGCTGAAAGAAAACAACAAGCAGGTGCTCGGCTTCGGCGTGAAGGGCTCGACCTCGGAGCTTCTCATCGACAACTGCGACGAGTTTCTCTACTACGAGGACCTCGTCCGCGAGAAGACGAAGACGGCGTCTCTCCAGGGCCTGCCCGAGAAGACGGCCGAGGCGTTCTCCCTGCTCATCGACTCCATCCTCGCCCTGAAGCGCGAGAACAAGGAAGTGCTGTGGGGCTCGATGGTGAAGCAGACCATGCAGAGGAAGAACCCGAGCTTCAACGAGAGCTACTACGGCTTCCGAGCCTTTTCCGAGCTGCTCGAGGCCGCCGAAACGCAGAAGCTCATCGTGCTGAAGCGCGATGCCAAGAGCGGCTCGTACATCATCACGGGCTTCGGCAACGGATAGAAGATCAAGAGAAGACTTCGGACCTCCCCCTCGATCTGGCCTCTCATCTCGCGCGAGGCGCTCGGCGGCTTCAAGGTCTTCTCGGTGCGGCGCGAGATGCTGCGTTCTCCCCGGACGAATCTCCCGCACCCGTTCTACGTTCTCGACTGCCCGGACTGGGTGAACGTGGTCCCGCTGACGGACCGGAACGAGGTCGTCCTCGTGCGACAGTTCCGGGCGGGCACGCGCTCGGTCACGCTGGAAATCCCGGGCGGCGGCGTGGAGGCGCATGACGGCTCGGCTCTCGTCGCTGCCCGCCGCGAGCTGCGCGAGGAGACGGGCCACGTGGCGCGGAGCTGGAGGCGCCTCGGCGTCGTGCAGCCGAATCCCGCCATTCAATCGAATCGATGCACGACGTATCTCGCGCGCGGGTGCCGGCCCGTCGGGGATCTCATCCCCGACGCGGGCGAAGACCTCGCCGTGGAGCTCGTGCCATTGGCCCGCATCCCGGGCCTCATCCGGCGCGGCCGCATCACGCACTCTCTGGTGATCGCGGCGTTCCACTTTCTTTCACTCGCGGGTTGAGAACGGGACGCCGCCGTCCCTAGAATCCCGGCCGGAGGGAGCCCGTGAAGAAAGCGTATCTCTTCGGCAACCTCGACGCGGACCGGTTCGACATCACGACCGGCCGCGACCTCACGCTTTCCCCGCCCCAGAAGGACGGCCCGCTGAACTTCTTCATTTACCCGTACGTCGAGGTGGACGGGAAGACCTTCGCGGAGACGAAGATACGGCTCGACTACCGGAACCTGTGAGGGGACGGACGGCCGCCTCCTCCTCGTCGTCTGCGAGGGGTTCACACCCGACGGCGTCCGGATTCCGAAACGGCACGTCCTCTGCGACACGGAGGGCCCGGCTCCAGCTGATGACCGAGCGGCTAAGCGGATAATCGTCGCGGATGACGAGCACGCCGCAAGACCATGAAGACCGGAGGCTGCGAAAAAAATCCGCAGCCTTTCGCTTGAAGCACGACGTGGGCAAAGCCCTGAGGTGGAGCGCTCCGGAAGTCCGCGAGACGGATCCCGAGGCGCTTCGGGCGCGCCTGGCTTCGGACCTTCTCCCCTCGGGTGATGGCGCGGCGAAACGGGATGTCGTGCAAAGTTTCTTCGAATGGAAGAGGGAGGAGGGAGAGCTCTTCGACACGCATGATGGTGACCTCTCGGCCGTCGCGGCCGCGCTTTCGGAGATCCAGCGCGCGCTCCGCGGGCTCTCTTCATTCGATGAAATTCAATTGCGTGCGCTCGATGAAATCTGTCTCGAAGCGTCTCGACGAGCCAACAGCTTTTACCGCCGCGTCGCCCTCGACGACGGCCCGGAGATCGTGCGGCCTCTCGGAGCGCGCCGATGACGGCCCGCGGCCCGCGCGTTCTCGTCGTCGACGATCAGCCGAAGACCGCGGATTTCCTGCGGCGCCACGCGCCCGATCTGGTCCTGCTC
>CABEAM010000097.1_pt1 | contig 20717 bp, 21 predicted proteins | sample 3132391 | NCBI WGS metagenome assembly CABEAM01 (sample SAMEA5534343, study PRJEB31848) | metagenome | biome: tundra; feature: field; material: soil | place: USA | collected 2013-05 | depth 0.45 m
ACGAACATGCAGTCCCACGAGATCGCCCCCATGCTGGAAAAGATGGAGCGTTTCGTGTCCTGGGGGGTGGACGGGGCGATCATGACCGACATCGGGGCCATCGCCGAGGTCCACCGGAGATTTCCGCATCTCACCATCCACGCCTCGATCGGAGCGAACATCCTCAACGACGAGGACGTGAGGTTCTACCGGTCAATTGGCGTCTCGCAGGTGGTGGCCGACACGAAGCTGACCCTCAGGGAGCTGGCCTCCCGGAAAGAGCAGATCGACGTCGGGATCGAAATCCTGATCCATGCGAACAAGTGCTACACCTACCTCGGGAAATGCTGGATGTCTCCCTATCACCGTCTCGAGCGCACCACGGACTCCTTCGGGAAGGACCTGTTCAAGGGAAGCCCGAACCGTGGCGGCCTCGATTACCGCGTCTGCATGGAGTCGTGGGAGCTCTATTCCGGCGAGGAGAAGTGGGAGAACAGCGTGGCCCTGAAAAACGATGCGTTCTTCCTTCTGGAAGATATCCCGCACCTGATCGATCTCAAGGTCGAGTGCCTGAAAGTGCAGGGACGCGAATACCCCGTGCCGCTCGTCGAGCGCATCGTCCGCTTCTACCGGGATCTGATCGACGCCTGCCTCGCTTCCCCGAAAGACGAAGCCTTCGACCTGTCGCCGTGGCGGTCCCGCCTCGCCTCCATCCAGATGGAGCGGGACACGGTCCGGTCCGACGGGACCCGGCAGCTGCTGATGGAAGCGCGGCAGCCTCTGCCCGCGATCTAAGCCTCGGCACGGAACCGGTCACCGATTGAAGGTTTCACGGTACGTCGCATTCGGCCCGCTGCTGGCGTTCGGACTTTTCGCCGCGCAATGCTCCCGCGAGCCGAAACGAGCCGTACCGCTTCGAATCGGTGAGGTCGCCTCCCTGAGCGGCGTCCTGGCGGCCCAGGGAACGGCCGTACACGAAGGCGTCGTCTACGCCGTCTCGGAGGTCAACGCCGCCGGCGGCCTCCACGGCCACCCGGTAAAGCTGATCACGCGGGACGACGGAGGCAGGCCGGACGAGGCGACGACCGCGGCCCAGGATCTGACCACGCGCGAACGGGTCAGCGCGCTCGTGGGAGGTTACGTCGACAGCATCGTCGGCCCGGTGGCCCAGGTGGCCGAGCGTGAGCGCGTCCCTTATGTCGCGAGCTCCTCGCTCGATCAGCGGTTGACGCAGCGTGGAAACGCCTACTTCTTCAGGATCAGCCGTCTGGAGCCGTTCGTGGACGCCACGACGGCCGTCCCTCTCGAGCTCCTGCCCACGAAGGACGTGGCGATCCTCTTTTCGGCGACGCCGGGCGCGACGCAGCTCGCCCGGCTCCAGAAGGAACGGCTCGAAGCCCACGAGGTCAGAGTTTCCGCGTTCGAGAGCTTCCAGACGGGGACGCCCGATTTCATCCCTCTTCTGGCCCGCATGAAGTCGAGCGGCGCGCGGCTCCTGCTCATGGACGGGTTCTTCGCGGACAACCTCGTTCTCCTCCGGCAGGTTTCCGGCCAGACGAGTTCCGGCTTTGCGGTCGTGGGCGCCTTCGGAATGGAGTTCCCCGCCCTCGTCGAGCAGCTCGGCCCGCTCGCAGAGGGAGCGATCGGCGCGATCGTCTGGGAACCCGGGATGTCGCTCTCCGGAGATCTGGAGGGGAGCCGCGCTTACGAGACCGGATTCACCAGGGAGTTCAAGCATTCCCCGGCGCCGCTCAGCATGTACGGATACACGGCAGCGCGGGCGGTTCTGGCGGCGCTGGAGAAGGCGTCCCGCACGTCCGTCCCTCCGGAACGCGATGCCGTCCGCGACGCGCTTCGCGGAACCGACCTCCTGCTTCCGCTCGAGCACCTGCGGTTCGACGAGCATGGGAACCCACAGCGTTACGAAGTCGGCATTTTCCAGATCCAGAACGGACGACACGTCCTTCTCTATCCTCGCGAGAAGGCCACCGGAAAGATGATCGCGCCGAAGCCGTGAGCGAATGGACGCGCCACCGGTTCCAGCCCCCTACTGCGGAAACAATAAGAGCGGCTGGGAGGTTTCGTGTCTGTCCACCGCCACGTGCGAGTGAATGAGCCGCGCACGCGCCCGAAAATGACCAGCAGCGCTGCTCCGGGGCCGCAGTGACCCTGTCACGGGGGAAGCCGGAAGAAGCCCGTGAAACCCGATGGCTCTGTGAACATGAGGCCGAGTTTCAATTGCGCTGTCTAACGATACCGAGTTCAGCGGCGAGCGCAAGCGAGTCCGCTGCAACGAGGGGTTAGACCGCGCTTGATATCATGGTGCGCATGAGCGTCACCACCGACACCTTATCGAGGCTGTGGGATGAACGCCCGGAGGTGATTCGAGCCTTCGTGGACGAACGCTCCAATTACGAACAGCTCGGCGCGGAGGTCGCTTACATCCTGGAGAAGCGTCTCCGCGCTGCCGACGTTGAGTTCGCCGCGATTACTCACCGCGCAAAAACTGTGAAGAGTTTTGCGGAGAAGGTGTGGCGAAAGCGCTACAAGGACCCTATGACCGAAATGAGCGATCTGGCTGGGGTACGGGTTGTGTACCTCTATCGGTCGAGTCGAAAGGCCATCGAGGAAGTGATCGAAGTCGAGTGCGACATTGTCGAGAAGGTGGACAAGGTTGCCGAAGATGAGCCGACGCGTTTCGGATACGGCGCGCTGCACTATCTAGTTCGAGTGGGGCGCAAGTCATCCGGGGCGAGGTATGACGATCTGAAGGCCCTTATATGCGAGGTGCAAGTACGAACCGTGCTTCAGGATGCCTGGGCTATTATTGACCACCACTTGAACTATAAGAAGGAGTCTGACGTCCCGCGGCTGCTGAGGCGAAAGCTCAATGCGCTCGCGGGGCTGTTTGAAACAGCAGACGATCAGTTTGATCGCATCCGCGCCGAGCGTGAGGATTACCTGGCTTCTATGGCGGCCTTACTTTCGAAGCCGGAAGCCTTTCTCGAACAGGAATTGAACCTGGACACGTTCGAGGTGTACCTCAGTTGGAAGTTCCCGGAGAGAAAGCGTGCGCGCAACGACAAGCATGTTTCAAGGATTTTGGGTGTCGCTCGCAAGCTGGGAGTTACCACACTGCGAGAGCTAGACCGCGTCGTGGCAGCCACGGCACGTGCCTGTGCGGCGTCCGCTAAGGAGGCCGGTACGCCGGCTGTTACGGGCGAGATCGCCGTGGCGTTGGCGTTCTATTTCCCTGAATTCCGAAAGACCGGAACCTGGCACCCTATTCACGATCCGCTATGGGCCAAGTTCGAGCACCTTATAGAGAGAGATGGCGGTGCCAGCGCGGTCTAACGATATCGAGTTCAGCGGCGAGCGCAAGCGAGTCCGCTGCAACGAGGGGTTATGCGCCCGCTTTCTCTTGCAACCAGGACCTGTACTGAGCCCAGGTGGGATCAGGCCGATGGTCGTATTCGAGCCGGTAACTGGGATGTAGAAGCTGGAGACGCGGGAGAACAACGCCGAGGTCGACAGCTGTGCGGAAGTAGACGTAGTACTCACGAATGCCGCGAGTATCCACGCGACGCAGGTAGATGGCGCCGTCTCCCCCGGCAAAACTGCAGAGCCGCAGAAGATTGGATTCGACCGCGTCGAGCTCCTTGGTTTCGTCCGGGTGCCAGAAGGTCCGGCCGGGGTCAAGCCGACAGTAAACCCCGAACCAGCCGAGTTCCGGAAAAGAAGCCGAGAGCGGCCCTGACGCGAAGCGGTCGTCGAGAAGGACGCCGGCTTGCTGGCCCGCCAGCTGGGTGTTGTAGTGACGCCACGTCATGCTGCGATGTTTTCAGTTTAGGGCGCATAACGATACCGAGTTCAGCGGCGAGCCGCAAAGCTTTAAGAAACGAGACGACGGCACCCGAGTCCGCTGCAACGAGCTGTTAGACCGCACTTTCGGAGCCCTACGCTTGCCTGATGGCCTCTCGTTCACGGGCGAGCGCCGAGGCAAGGTGAAGGCGGATTTCCTCGGGGAGGGCCGACTCCGAAAGCAGCCCTTGAATGACGGCACGCGCGACGACGAGTTCGTAAAGCTTTGAGGTGTAGTGGACATAGAGCTCGCGACTCGGCCCGTCGTGAAAGCGATGAATTTCTTCGTTCAGACCGAGGGCTGAGAGCTTGCCCGACTGCCAGGCATGGAAGGACTCGTGAAGTTTCGAGAGTTCCCGACCAAGGGCCTCCTGATGGGCGCGGCCGGCGAGTTCCCGAAGGAGACGACTGATTCGCTTGCTCGGCTCGGCCGCGTGCTTCATTTCGTTCTCTGTGCGGTCTAACGATATCGAGTTCAGCGGCGAGCGCAGCGAGTCCGCTGCAACGAGCTGTTAGCCCGCACTTTCGCCGCCTTCCTTGACAGATGTGCCCCAGCCGTCGTGCGTGCCTCCTGACGCCGAGGCGATGCGAACGAGGGGCTCGATGAAGGGACGTGAGACGACGACGTTAACCGCTAGGCTCCCCGTGACTTCGAGACTGACCGTGCCATCGGCTCCGGGTGTGCTGAGCTTAGGCCCGTGAAGCCCATGCATTTCCAGCGCGGCCGCGATTTCTTCGGCGGCCGGCACGTTGGGCGCGAAGAAGTGCAGGTCAACTGCGCGGGGTTGATCGAGCGCGACGTGGAGTTCACGCAGCCGTACGACCAGGGCTTCGTTCCGGATGCGATGGCCCTCTAGCTCGACCTCGATTTGAGCTTCGCGGGAAGGGTGCGTCACGGCTGGTCCCATGTGCGGGCTAACGAAATGGAGTTCAGCGGCGAGCGAAGCGAGTCCGCTGCAACGACGGGTTAGACGGCGGCGTGATGAGGCCGCACATGCCCTTGAAGCTACTCGTCTTCAATATCGAAGAACTCGTCGTCAACGATCGACCCCCTCTCCCGCACCGAGGGTAAGTCTTTGTACGAAGCAACAGGGCGCTCGTGGAAACCGAGGCCTCGGAATACGCGCTGCGAGACGAACGCATCGGAGCGAGTCGTTGGGTCATCGAGGGTTTCTCTTCTTGTACCCACGTTTCTCGGCGGACGCCGCCCAGCTGTCAAGGAATTGATCGACCTGCGCACCCAGTGGTTTCTGCTTCGTCCAAAGAGCTATCTTGTGGGGCCGGATGCTAGCTGGCGAGAGCACCCATTCGCGCAGCCGCTCTGTGCTCAGCGATGCGATGTACGCAAGCTCATCGTCCGTCAGGCCTTCGAGAGCTGCCTCATATTGCCGCTTGAAGTTTTCATCTGACAGAAGATCGCGGCGGTGTCCGGTAACTTCTGACGATTCGTCGGCCATGAACGTACGCCTCAGTTCTACGGGTAGCCTTGCCAACTGGTCGCGCGCTGTATCGAGGGCGAGGCCCCGATCCTTCGGAAGTCGCTGCGCAGCGACCGACACTGCCCTCAACAGCGCCTCAAAGGCCAGACGGTTTCGCGTGGCCCAGTCGGCGATCTTGTCTCCTGAGGGCGTGCTTCTCAGCTCTCGCAGGAGTCGCCCTTGATAGATCTGCAGGTCCACGTCGGCGGCGTCCACCAGTATGCGGGCAATCGCTTCCCAACCCTCGTTACCAGCCATTTGGCCCTCCCTTCCAGAGTATATTCTCCCGAGTGACTTCTGTCCGTCTAACGATTGGCGTTCAGCGGCGAGGCGAAGCCGAGTCCGCTGCAACGCCGGGTTAGGCGGCGTCCTTTGCGGACGAGGTTGGAAGCGATGACATCTGGCGCCTCTGGAAGAGTGCGCCCTGATTTCAGGCTAAGGCGATCGTTTTGTCAGGTATTGGACGTTCCCATTAATACTGGCAGCAATTCGATTGGTTTGTTTGTCAAAGGAGTACACCAGTCCGCCCTTCAGATTTCCTTCGGGCGTCAGTACAAATATGCCCCGGTACTCCGAGCAAATATTTCCTGTGGCAAATTCGCCCTCGCCCGTGATGAGAAAGCTCGCTCCATTCTTTGAAATGACCAGTGGACATGAATAGGAGTTGGCACCAGCGTATTCTGGCTTCGTGTTTGCTTGCCATTTCCCCAAATACTCGGCCCCAGTCGGTTTGGCGGGTCCGCACCCGACGAATGATGCAACAAGTGCAACGACCATGAGCATGTTTGGTTGCAGCAGAACACGCTCGCCCATAAGAAGCCTGGGAGAAGAGCGAACCAAAGTGTGGCGGCACCCTAGTCGAACCCGGCCAGCCTTTCGCACAGTAGAGGTGTCCACGCGGAGGGTAAACAAACGTTTCATGGCGGCCGCCTATTCACTAAGTCTATCAGATTCGTGGAGAGCCATGATCGCAGCCATGCGTTCCACGTATTCTTCGTGACGGGTCGCGGGGGGTATTGAACGGTCGCGGGCGGGTCTCGAGCTACAGCATTCCCGCTTAGGACGGGCAGCCTGATTAGCGCTGGGGCATGGGCCGGCTGCAACCACTCAGCCAGCCCAAGCTCTCCGGGACGAGATAGGGTGGAACTAAGTCTGTCTTCCAATGTCATGCTTAGGGCTGCCTGCGCCGCCTAACTAGTATTAGGCCGCAGGCGGATGAGAAAGGGAATGGGCATCGCTATTCGAATTTCGACGGGATCCGCCGCGAATGGGCAGGGATATTCGATCGCGGGTGGGCAGGGATATTCGAATTCTGTGGCCTCCTCCTCGGGCATTCCGATCCTGGTTCTCAGTCAGGGCACCGCCGCGTAAGGGCCGAAGCCAACGAACGGTGAACGAAAAAGGCGACTTCACGTAAGCGGGCGTTGACGCGGATTACTTCTGGAACCAGTATTGCCGCGCCAGGTCCAGGAGTCGCTCGGCCACCTGCCGGTTGCGGTGCGCGATCTCGTAGCGGTTGGGAATGTCGGCGTGCGACGGATTCGGGTCGTGGAAGGTCTCGGGAAGCTTCGGGTCGAGCGCGCCGTTCCACTTTTTCCGCCAGGACTCCGGAAGGTCCCGGACCACGTGGAGGTCGTGCATCACGAGATAGAGAATCGCCCACACGCGCGGCGCCGCGCGGAACGAGTAGCCGCCTCCCAGCGTGAACAGCACCCGGCCCGCGGTGAAGTCGTCCGCCCACGCCAGAATTCGCCTGAAGATGGCCTCGTAATCGCGCGTCGTCAGCATGAGATCGGAAAGCGGATCGTCGAAATGCGCATCCGCCCCCGCCTGGACCACGAGAACGTCGGGGCGAAAGTGCCGCAGGGCGGCCGGGGTCACCTGCTCGAGAACTTCCAGGTAGCTCTCGCCTTCGGTGAACGGCTCCAGCGGAAGATTGAGCTTCAGGCCACGGCCGGCGCCCGAGCCGAGCTCGCGAATCTCACCGGTACCCGGGAAGAGGTACTTGCCCGACTCGTGAAGGCTCACGGTCAAAACGCGCGGGTCTTCATAGACGATCTGTTGAACGCCGTCGCCGTGGTGGACGTCGATGTCGAGATAGGCCACCTTCAGTCCGTTCCGGGTGAGGGAGTTGATCGCGATCGCGAGGTCGTTGTAGATGCAGAAACCCGACGCGAAGCTGCGGCGCGCGTGATGCAGACCCCCTCCGAGCTGAAGGACGCGCCTCTCTCTCCCTTCCAAGATCAGACGCGCGCCATGCAGCGTGCCACCGACAAGCCACCGTGCCGCCTCGTCCATGCCGGGGAACGAGGGGGTGTCCTGCGTTCCCAGCCCGTATTTCTGTCCGTCGGGAACCAGTGCGCCCGCGCTCAGCTTCTCCACGCGGCAGACGTACGCGTCCTCGTGCACGTCGAGGAGGTCCTCCCGCGTCGCCGGCTCCGGTTCGACCGTCTCCACGCGGTGCCCGAGCGCGCCCAAGAGATCGAGCATCATGTCGGTGCGGACGGGGCTGAACGGATGCTCGTCGCCGAAGGAGTACCTCCTGTAGGCCGGAGCGTAGATCACCGAGGGCACGGCTTCTCCGGCGGCCACAGGACGTCGAACCCGGCACGGCGCAGGTCCTGCGCGAGCAGCCTGGTCTCGATCGAGCCGATGCGCAGTACGGTCCGAACCGAGTCGGGACCCTCGGGATACGTCAGGATCGAGTGGACGTTCAGGTCGCGGTGGCTGACGAAGCTCGTGAGCCGGGCGAGCTCGCCGGGATGGTCGGGGAGCCGCACTTCCAGGCGGCCCGAGGGCTTGTCGACGCCCGTCAGGCGCATCAACGCGTCCAGCAGATCGAGGCCCGTGACGATCCCGATCAATCGCCCGTCGTCCACGACCGGGAGACAGCCGATCTTCCGCTCCCGCATCGTGCGCGCGGCGTCCTCGACCGGGTCCGAGGCATCCGCCGTCAGCGGCGACGCGGACATGACGGCGGAGACGCGGCTGTCCGGTGAGAACGGCGACGGCGCGAGCGAGCTGGTCGCGAGCCTCAGATCACGATCCGTGACCACGCCGACGAGCTTTTCGCCCTCGACGACCGGCAGGTGCCGGATGCCCTGCTCCCTCATGGTTCGGTAGGCGTTCTGGAGCGTGGTGTCCGCGGAGATGACAACGGCCGGGCTCCGCATGATGTCTCGAATCAACATGACCCACCTCGAGTCTTCACGATTCGTCGCCCGCTATTCCAGGAAATCCGCAAGCTCGGGGACGGTGAAGCCCGCGTCTTTGAGCGACTTCTTCACCGCCGTCACGTCGATCGTCGAGAGCCGGATAAAGGCCACGAAGCCCTCCCGCAAGGGAGACAGGATCAGGCTTCGGATCTCGGTTTTCAGCTCCCCGAGCTTGCGCACCAGCTGAATGAGGGAGCCGGCTTCGCGCGGGAGGAGCACCTCGATTCTCACTCCGGGCTCCTCGATCCCGAGGGTGTCGCAGAACGCCGCCAGCACGTCCGCCTTCGTGATGATCCCCACCAGCTTCTTGCCCTCCACGACCGGCAAGGCGCCCAATCTTCTCTTGTGGAAGATGAGCAGCGCGTCCTCGACCGTATCCCACGGGCTCACCGTGATCACCTCGCGCGTCATGATCTCCTCGACCGTCTTGTTCTTCACGACGATCTTGCCGGTCTCGGAGACCGTCGTCTCCTCGTACGTCGAGTTTCGTATGTCGGTACCCGACACGAAACCGATCAGCTCCCCACCCTCAACGACCGGCAGTTGATGGATCCGGTTCGCATGCAGGAGATCGCTCGCGAACTTCAAGGTGTCTCCTCGGGAGACCGTGATGACGTTCCGTGTCATCCTTTTTCCGACAAACATTCCTGACTCCTTCCCTGAAGCGTCTTCAAATGGGCCAGGGCCGACGAGGCGAGAGCGGGACCGTCGTACCCTCCCTCCAGGACCGACACGATCCGGCCCCCGCAGTATCGATCCGCCAGCTCGCAGACTCTGCGCGTCATGTAGGCAAAGGACTTCTCCGTGAGATCGAGGTCGGCGATCGGGTCCCTTTCGTGCGCGTCGAAGCCCGCGGAGACCATGATGAGGCCGGGCTCGAACCGCTCGATCTCCGGAACGACCTCCCTTTCGAAAATCTCCATCAGCTCCTCGTCCTTCGTGTGCGGCTTCAGCGGCAGGTTCAGGGTGAGCCCGGCGCCCGCGCCCGTCCCTCTTTCCATTCTCCGGCCCGTGCCCGGAAAGCAGAACGTCGGATGCTCGTGGAGGCTGCAGTAGTACGTCAGAGGGTCTCCGTCGAAAATCTCCTGCGTCCCGTTGCCGTGATGGACGTCCCAGTCCAGGATGAAGATTCTCTCCACGCCGTAGATCGCCCTCGCGTAGACCGCTCCCACCGCGACGTTGTTGATGAAGCAGAATCCCATTGCGGAATCCCGTCCCGCGTGATGTCCGGGCGGCCTGACGGCGCAGAATACGTTGTCGACCCTCCCGTTCAGGACCGCGTCCACACCTGCCATCACCCCGCCGGCCGCCAGGAGCGCGACGTCGAAGCTCGCAGAAGAGATCGAACAGTCCTCCGTGAAGAAAACCTTCTCGCCTCTCCGGACGCTCTCGCGGAATCTCGCCAGATACTCCGCCCGGTGGATCCCCTCGAGGAACTCGAGGTCGGGGACGTACGGTGAAAGGTAAACGAGGCTGCTCCTCAGCCCGTGCTTCCTGATCGCTTTCAGGAGCGCGCGGAGCCGCCCGGGGTTCTCGACGTGGCCGGCTCGCGTTCGATGAGAGAGGTACTCCACGGAGGTCACGAAGCCCGTTCTCCGCGGGGTGTTCGTGTAAATCGTCTTGTACCCCTCCCAAGGCGCCGACCAGAGGAGAAACGCCTTCCCGAGCGGCAGGGAGACTTCCTCGCGAAAGCGGTCGTCGGCCTTCGACGAATAGAAGCCTTCGGCGTCGCGGTAGACGGGAATCTTGAGGTCTCTCCTGAAACGGGCAAAATCGTAGGCGTGGTTCAGACGTCCGATCTCGACCTCGCGGACGGGAAGGCCCCTTTCCTTCACGAGAACGCGTAACCCGTCCTTCCTCTTGTCGATCTCGGACTTGTCCGAGAAATCGAACCCCTCCTGGGCCCAGTAATACCTGCCAACGGAGAGGGAGGCGCTGAGCCGAAACTGGTTGAATCCAAGGTCGTGAAAGAGCCGCTCGTAGTGCCGGAAAAGCGCCGAGGCGTATCCCGACTTCTGCGCCGTCACGTGGATGTGCTCGATGTAGACGACCCTGAGCCTGGCGCCCGAAAAGTAACCGAGCACCCCGAGCGCCGGGTCTCTGAGCGACGCAAAACTGAGGGTGAGCTCGCCGACGCTCTCCTCCCCCTGAAAAATCTCCGTGTCATAGATGATCCGGTCCCTGCTGAAGAGGAGGAGTTTCTCCCGGTGTTCGAACTCGTGGGTCCTGGCGGAGAGTGCGTCGAAGAGGGCATACGGCGAGATCGCGTTCTTGAAGAGGCGCGCCCAGCGCCTCAGCAGCTTCGACCTCCCAGGAACCTTCCTGATGAGGAACCGGGTTCCCTTTCCCTTCTTCTTGACGACCGCCCGGTCGAACTCGGCGCCGTCCATGATCGCTGGATCGCGGTCCGCGCCGAAGAGCTTCTTCTCTTCGATCAGCTTCTCGAAGTCCTGAAGAATCTCCTGTCTCGAGCGAGAGACACGGAAGGGCTTCTCATCCGCGCGAATCTGATCTCTGATCACGCACGACGAGTCTAGCTGCTCGCGCCACCCTGCCGGGATAGACTTGGCGGATCACGATCTCGAGGAGCGATATGAGTGACTCCCTGCAGGCGCTTTTTCGTCCCAACGCCATGGCTGTCATCGGCGCGTCCGCGAAGCCCGGGAAGCTGGGATTCACGATCCTGAAGAACATCCTGGACGCGGGGTTCGGCGGTCCGGTCATCCCCGTGAACCCAAAGGGAGAGACGATCCTCGGGATCCCTTCCGTCAAATCGGTGGACGACATCCCACCGGGCACGGATCTGGCCGTCGTCATCATTCCGGCGGCTTCCGTTCCCGGCACGATCCTCCAGCTCGGCGAGCGGAAGGTCCGGGCCGCGATCGTGATCACCGGAGGGTTCGCCGAATCCGGGCCGGAAGGAGCCCGCCTTCAGGAGGAGCTCTCGCGAAACGCGGCCCGGTGTGGAATCCGTGTGGTCGGGCCGAACTGCCAGGGCGTGAACTACCCGCACCATGGCCTCTGCGCGTCCTGGCCCCTGATCACCCGGAAGGGCGCGATGGCCATCGCGTCGCAGAGCGGAACCGTTGGAGCGGCGCTCATCGACTGGGCCGCTGAGGAGAAGCTCGGCTTCTCGGCGTTCGTGAGCATGGGAAACAGGGTCGACGTGGACGAGGCCGACCTGATCGAGTTCTTCGCCTCCGATCCGAACACGAAGGTGATCACGCTGTACATCGAGGGCGTGAAGAACGCCGGGAAATTCCTGGCCGCGGTCCGGGCGTGCCAAAAGCCCATCGTGATCTTCAAGGCCGGACGGACCGAGCAAGGGCGCAAGGCCGCCGAGTCGCATACGCGGTCGCTCGCCGGGAAGGACGAGATCTACGACGCCGTCTTCCGGCAATTTGGCATCCACCGCGCCGCCTCCCTCGAGGAGCTTTACGACTTTTCCAAGGCGCTGGCGTATGTCCCTGCTCCCGCAGGGCCGCGGATGCTCATCGTCACGAGCTCCGGAGGATCCGCGATCATCGCCACGGATGTCGCCGAGGAGAACGGGTTTCGCGTCAGTGCCCTTCCGACTCCTCTGGCGTCACGGTTGCGGGAGATCCTGCCGTCTCACTGCATCGTCGGGAACCCGCTCGACGTGACAGGAGACGGCGACGCGGAGCGTTTTCGCCGCGTCATCGCCACCTCGCGGGAGGACTACGACGTCGTCATGACGATCTTCGGGGATCCGATCCCCGGCGCCTCGAAGATCCTGGAGCCGGGGCGGCCCGACCTCGTGGCGTATCTCGGCGGCGCCGACGTCGAGCGGGCCGAGCGGCTTCTCCTTCACGAGAAAGGGATCGCGGTTTTTCCGACGCCGGAGCGCGCCGTCAAGGCGCTCTCCTGCCATATCCGGTTCGCCCGCGATCGCTTTCCCCGGGCGCTCGAGGCGCCTCCGGCGGCTGCGGCTCCGGCATCGGCCGGGAAGCCCCTTTCTCCGGCCGACTCGATGGCGTTTCTGGAGCGCGAGGGAGTGAGCGTCGTCCCTTCGCGGCAGGCGAGCAGCGAGGAGGAGGCCGTCGCCGCCGCTCGCGAGATCGGCTATCCCGTCGCGGTGAAAATGAACTCCCTGGACGTGACGCACAAGAGCGACGTCGGAGGAGTCCTTCTGAATGTGAAAGACGAGGCGGGAGTCCGGAAGGCCTTTCACGACCTCGAGGGCGTCGCGCGGCGGCTCGGGGCGCGATCGGGCGGAGTGCTCGTGAGCGCCATGTCCGCGCGGGGACTCGAGATCATCGTGGGCGTGACCCGCGATCTCCAGTTCGGCCATGCCGTGATGTTCGGCATGGGGGGCACCTTGGTCGAGGTCCTCCGCGACGTCTCGTTCCGGATCGTTCCCTTCACCGAGAAGGACGCGGCGGAGATGATCGAAGAAACCCGGGGAGCGAGGTTGCTTCAGGGAGTGCGTGGCGGGAGGCCCGCCGACGTGGCGGCGCTTCGGCGGCTTCTCGTCCAGGTCTCCGGCCTCGTGATGCGACACCCCGAGATCGACGAGATGGACCTGAATCCGGTCATCGTGCACGAGAAGGGGCTGACGGTCGTGGACACGAGGATCGTCTTGTCCGCTCGGACCGCCTGACCGGCGAAGTCGGTTTCAGCGTTCGACGTCGAGCGTCTTTTGGACGAACCGGGCCGCCGCCCCGAGGACCTCGTCCGGCCGCTGCGAGTGCGGGGAGTGGCCACAATGCTGAAGCAGCAGCGATTCGGCCGGACCCTTGACCCGCGTCACCACGGCGTCCACCTGCTTGAGAGTGCCATAGGCGTCGTCTTCACCCTGCACGACCAGCACGGGGCACTCGATGGCCGGCAGATACTCTTCGATGTTCCACCGTCGGAACTCGGGCCTGAGCCACACGTCGGTCCACGTTCGGAACATTGAGTCGGTGTTGCGGCCGTGATGCCGCGCGAGCCGCTCTCTCAGGCGCGTCGTCTCGTAATCCGCCGCGATTCGCGTGATGCCTTCGATGCAGACGGGCTCCACGAAGACGTGCGGCGCTTCGAGGACGAGCGCGCGGATGGGGCTCCGCGTCACGCCGGCGCAAATGAGCGCGATCGACGCGCCGTCGCTGTGCCCGAAAAGGACGACTTCCTCGAGTTTGAAATGCTCGAGGACGGCGGGGAGCACTTCGAGCGCTTCGTCGTGCATGAAGCGAACGGGCCGTATCCCACGCACCGGGTCGGACGCGCCGTAGCCAATCCGGCTGTAAACGAGAGCGCCGCAGCCGGTCGCGAAGGCCAGGCGGTCGGGAAAGTCGCGCCACATCTGCTGGCAGCCGAGGCCCTCGTGAAGGAACACGATCGTCGGCGCCTCGCCGGGCCGCGGCCCGATCCAGCGGTATTCCAGGCGCCGCCCGAGGATCTCGAAGCTCGTCAACGAGGCGTCAGGCCTTTTCTCCACGGCGAGCCGCGCCCGCAACGAGCCTCTCGGTGGTGACGACCGCACGCTTGTGTGTGCAGCGGCCGATCTCGCCCGCGTTGTCCGCGGCCAGGACCTCGAAAACGAAGAGCTTTCCCTCGCGCCCGACGAACCTCGCCGTGGCCGTGACGGTGGCGCCCGGGGGAGTGGCGGCCGTGTGGACGACGTCGAGAGAGGCGCCGACAGAGGCCTCGCCCTCGCGCAGATGTGGGCGGAGAACACGCGCGGCCGCAAGCTCCATGAGAGCCACCATGCGGGACGTCGCGAACACGGGCGGGAATGCGTCCGCGAGCTCCAGGTTGAGGGCGCTGGCGAGATCGGAGGGTGCCACGGTGAAGTGCGCGGAGGCGGTGGAGTTGACGGCGGGTTCGCTCATGACGCGACGGACTATACGACGCTTCCTCTGGCACGAATCAGAGCAACCGGCGCACGCGCGGATCCCGCAGGCCCTCGGCGCCGGCAGGAATCGCCGAAAGGGACCCCCCTTCGAGAAACATAGCCTTCGTCGCCACGCCGAGAAGCGCGCGGATGTGCTGGCCCGTAAGCATCACGGCTGCGCCGCTTCCGGCCGCTCCCCGGATCCACTGGAGGACGCGGCCCGCCATGACTTCGTCGAGCCCCTGAAGAGGATCGTCCAGCAGCCAGACTCGCGGGGAGGACATGCCAAACCTTGCGAGCGCCAGCTGCTGCTGGAGCCCGCCGCTCAGGCCTGCCGGTCGCGCGCCGCGATGCCGCGTCAAGCCCGTGAAGATTTCGCGAAGTTCGAGCGCGCGGCGGCGCCAACCGCGTCGAGCCGCAGCGCGAAACGCGCCGACACGAAGATGCTCGTCGACCGTCATATCCTTGAAGAGCCGACGCCGATCGGAGACCAAACTCATCCCGCGTGCAGCGCGGACTTCCGGTGCGAGGTCCTGCACGCTTTCGCCATCGAGAAGCACGGCGCCGCCGCGGTGCGCGAGAAGGCCCTGCAGAGTCTCGAGCAGCGCGGATTTCCCGGAGCCGTTGGCGCCCAGGACCGTCAGGATCTCCCCGGACTCCATGGAGAAGCTCGCCCCCGAGAAGACGGTCACTCCGGGATAGCCCCCCGTGAGCTCGCGCGCGACGAGACGAGCCGTCACGACGGCGCCTCACGCGTCGCCTCCCAGTCGCTGGGCGACCCGAGGAAACGGATCTGACCGCCCTCGAGGACGAGCAGCTGGCTCGCCAGGTCGCCGGCGGCCGGGCCATGCTCGACCCAGACGACGGCTGCGCCCTCGCGGCGCTTCCGCTCGATCACGTTGGAAACGCGCTCGGCGGCTGCCGGGCTGAGCCCGGCCAGAGGCTCGTCGAGAAGCAGGAGCGCAGGCTCGAGCGCAAGCACCCGCGCGAGCTCCAGGCGTTTCCCCTCCCCCACGCTCAGTTGGCCAGCCGAGCGGTCTGAAAGCGCAGAAAGGTCGAGCTCCTGGAGAAGTTTTTCCACCTCGCCCGGAGCTCCCCCGCGTTCCGCCGCGAGCGCGACGTTCTCACGCACGGTCCACTCCGGAAACGGCCTGGGTGCCTGAAACGTCCGACCCAGGCCGCGCCGGGCCCGCGCTGCAGTGCCACGCGGAGACGCGGTGCCTCCCAAGAGGACCGCTCCTCGTGCGGCAGGAAGCCTTCCGGCAATCGCCAGGAGAAGCGACGTCTTTCCCGCGCCGTTGGGCCCGAGAACCCTGAGAATCTGCCCAGGCTCGATCGCGAAGCTGACGTCCCGGAGTACCGTCGTCCCATTGCGGCGCACGGTCAGACCGCGAACGGCCAGTGCACATGGTCCATGAGGGATCCGCCGCAAAACGGCGGTGGCGGGAATCCGTGGCGTCCGGGCTCCGAGGAGTCCTTCGGGCCTGAAAAGAAGCAAGCCGCACAGGGCGAGGCCATAGGCCAGGGTGTGCGCCTGAGGAAGGGCAGACCTGAAGAAAAGCTCGTCGAGCGGGTAAAGAGCGAGCGTCCCGACCAATCCGCCAAGAGGGTTGAGAGCCCCTCCGAGCATTCCCAGGACCAGCGGCACGACGGAGAAGGTCGATGAGAAGACGACGGTCGTCTCGACGCTCCCGACGAGGTGGGCGTAAAGAGCGCCAGCCATTGCGGTCGTCGCCGCGCTCAACGTCAACGGGCGCCAGCGCGCCGCGACGAGGTCGATGCCCAGGCTGAGCGTCGTCTCGGGCGACTGGCGAAGGGCGGCAGCAGCGCGGCCGCTCGGCCGGCCGAGGAACGTCTCGTAGCCGAGGCTGATGGCCAGCACCAGCACGGCCAGCATCACCACGACCGGAGCCGCCGGCCCGTCGAAGCCCGGCGTTTTGGGGAGAAGGAATCCCTCCATCCCGAAAGCCGGCGCGTTCCCGGCCAGGCCTTTCAGAAAGATGGCGTAGGCGAGAGTTGCCAGGCCGAAGCTCGGTGGAGAGAGGCGAAGGCCGGGGATCAACGGAACAGCAGCCAGAGCGCCTGCCGCCGCGCTCGCGCAGAGGGCCAGCCACGGCGAGACCCGCCAGGTGGTGACGAGCCAGGCCTGCGTCAGCGCCCCGGCCCCAAAGAAAGCAGCTTGGCCGAACGAGAACAGCCCGGCGGCGCGCATGCAGCTCCAGCTCGTCGCGAGAGCGGCGTAGAGAAGTCCGAAGGCCACGACATGGACGCCGTATCGGCCCAGAGTCGCGACGGCGATGCCGCCGGCTCCCAGGACGACCGCCCAGAGAAGAAAGAATCGCCTCCGCTCACGCATCGGCGAGCACCGTCCTCCCGGGGAGGAGAAGCCAAAGGAGGACGCAACCGCTCGCCACGATCTCGCGCCAGCCGCCTCCCACGAGTACCGTCGCGAGAGATTCGGCGACTCCAAGCGCGACTCCCGCCGCCACGAGGGCACCCGCTCGGGGCCGCCCGCCCAGGAAGACGACGGCGAGCGCCACGAGCGTCCAGGCGGGACCCTCTCCCGGCGTGAGGAAGCGGGTCAGGAGCACGAGTCCGCCGGCGCCGGCCGCGATCGCTCCCCCGGCGAGGAACGCCACCCACTCCATCCGGGCAGGAGAGATGCCGAGGCCGGCCGCGGCGGGCCGGGACTGACTTACCGCCCTCAGGCCTGAACCGGTCCAGGAAACGTGAAGCCAGAGGTCGAGACCCACGAGGGCCGCGGCCGCCGCGCCGGCCGCCACGAGCGTGACCCGACTGAGAGTCACCGGCCCGAGCGCGATTGTTTGGAGCCAGTACCCACCGGGAATCACGCGATAGGTGGCGCTCGCCCCCAGCAGAAGGAGGTTCTGAAGGACGAAGGCCACTCCGAGCGTCAACGCCAGGCCGTCCACCTCGCGCCGGGGCAGCCGGCGGACGAGAGGAGGCAGCGCGGCCCCGAGGAGCGCGCCGCCGAGAACGGTCAGCGCGAGGGCCGCCGGCCACGACCAACCCATCCCATGGCAGAGGACGTAGAGGATGTAGCCGCCGACGAGAACGAACTCCCCGTGAGCGAGATTCGTCAGGCGTCCGGTGGCCATGATGAGCGAAAATCCGGCCCCGATTCCGGCGTAGACCAGACCGAGCACGAGGCCGGACGCGACGGCCTGCAGCAGCATCGTGCTCACGGCGCGGGATGTTAGATCAGATCCTCGTCGCGCCACCTCGCGCGCGGCGACGCGGTGCCCACACTAACCCGCGGTGATGGGCTCCTTGTCCCGCAGGACCCGCCGCAGGAGTTTTCCCTGCAGCGTGCGCGGAAGCTCGGTGACGAACTCCACGATCCGCGGCAGCTTGTAGATCGCGATATGATCGCGGCAGCTGTCGATGATTTTCTGCTTCAGCTCGTCGCTCGGCGTGTAGCCGGGTTTCAGGATGACGGCAGCCTTGACGTTCTGCCCGCGGATAGGATCCGGGAGTCCGATCACGCCCGCGTCGGCCACCGCCGGGTGCTTGAGCAGCGCGTCCTCGATTTCCTCTGGACCGATGCGGTATCCCGAGCTCTTGATCAGATCCTCCTGCCGCGACACGAAGCTGAGGTATCCGTCCTCGTCCATCGTGCAGAAGTCGCCGACCAGGACCCACCCTTCGCGGACGAGCGACTTTTGTTTCTCGAGGAGGTTTCCACCTTCCTCGAGCGGACGCCAGTAGAGGGTTCCAGTGGGACCGCGAGCGTAGAGCCGGCCAAGCTCTCCCGGCTTCGCGACTTTGCCTTCCTCCGTGATGACCTGGATCTCGTACCCGGGGACCGCGGTGCCGATCGCCCCCGGCTTCACCTTGCGGGTGACCACGCTGGAGACGAAGACGTACATCATCTCCGTCGTTCCAAGGCCCTCGTAGATCTCTTGTCCGAAGCGGGCCTTCCAGTCCAGATACGTCTTTGCCGTCAGCGATTCGCCGCCGCCCGTCAGAACGCGGAGGCTCGACAGGTCGTACTTCTTCTCCGCGCCCGCCAGCTCGAGCATCTTCCGGTACGCCGTGGGGAGCGCGCTCAGGATCGTCACCTTGTGGTTCTGGATCGTCTCGAAGAGCGCGTCAGGTGAGAATTTGGCAATCAGAGAAGCCGCGGCGCCGAACCGGAAGGGGATCGTCGCCACGGTCGAGTACCCGCCGGCCAGCGAGATGGGAGCGGGGCCGCAAAGGACGTCTTCGGGCTGGACGTTCCAACCGTATTTTCCCATGGTGTCCGGGATGATGAGGGCCTCTTCCATGTAGTGGGCCGTTCCCTTCGGCATACCCGTCGTTCCCGACGTGTAGAGAAGGACGGAGACCGCCGTGCGCGGGCGGCGGACCGGGTCGAGGGCCGGCGACTCGTTCGCGACGAGGTCCTCGTAGCAGAGAAGCCCCTGCGCCTTCAGCTCCTCCGGCTTCCCGCCGAAGACGATCACGTGCTTCACCGTCTTGAGGTTCGGCCGCGCCTTGACGACCCCCTCCACAAACGCCGCCGCCACGACGATCACCTTCGCCTCGGCGTTGTTGGCGATGTGCGCGATCTCGTTCGGCGAGAGCATGTGCGAGGTCGGGACCATCACGGCTCCGAGCCTCAGGACGCCGAAGTTCGTGAACAGAGCGGGCGGGACATTGGGCGACCGGAGCAGGACCCGGTCCGCTTCCTCGACGCCCAGCTTCCTGAGGGCGTTGCCGATCTTGCAGGCCGCCCCGAGGAGCTGTTTGTAAGTGATGACCTTGTCCCCGAACAGGATCGCGGGGCTGTCGCCCCTCCCGGCCGCCACCTGCTTGTCGAGAAGCTCCTCGGTGCTGTTCAGCGGATCGGGGTAGCTCGCGAACTCCTTCAGCTTGTAAATCCGCTGGGGCTGGTATTCCTTCGGCGGGAGGTAGTCCGCTGGGATCGTGCTCAACGCGTCGCCTCCTCGTCCTCGGTCAGTACCACGAGCCGGGCGTGCCCGCTGGCAGCTTCTCGATCTCCTTCGCCAGGTCGTCAAGGGCCTTCTCGCACCCCACGAGTCCACCCCTGCCCTGGTCCTGCCGCGGGTAGGCGTCCGTCGGGTAGCGATCCTTCGAGTCGCCGAAGATGAGGACGGCAGGGGCGGCGCGGCCGAAGTCGGCCTCGAGCGCTCCCTTCATGCCGAAGACCGCCCGCACCGACGCGGGAGGACCCGTCAGGGCCGAGTGGTAGAAGCGGAACACGTCCGCCACACCGGCCACGTCGACCGCCTCGGCATCGACGCCCTTGGCCTTCATTGCCTTGATCTTCTCGACAGCGGCCGCGGTGTTGCACGGGTATTGCCCGCCCGGCTTATCCTTGCTGGAATAGTAGAACTTGACTTTCATGGTGTCTCCTCTCAGAAATCCATGGGGCAGTTTACCTGCCATTCCGTCTCGAAATAGGCATCCCCGAGCCACTCGGCGATGTGGACGCGGTGCTCCTCCAGGAGATTGAGGTCCGCCCCGAACTCCAGGCACACGATGCGCCGCTCCTCTCCGTCGAAGAAACGGATGGCGTAGCGGCCGGCCTCGACCGGGGGCGCGTCGATGATCTTGAGTCCCTCGAAGCCGAAGCCGATCCGCTGCATGACATCTCCAAGCTCATAGGTGACACCCCCGATCGAGAGAGACGACGCCCCGGCCCAGAGTGGCCCGTAACGCCGCTCGAACTCCTCACGGAGGCTCGCCACACCTATCTCTTGCCGCCTTCAGCCTTCCTGATCGGGGGCTTCGGACACTCGCCCTCGAGGCCGCCGATGGGGACCATCACGGTGAAGGGCCACGCCCGCGCCTTGCAGTAGCCGAGGTACGCCCTCAGGATGTTCGGATCCAGCGCCGCCTCGAAGTGCTCGCAGCACTTGTAGGTTGACGCTTGCTTCTTCTTTTCAGTCTCTTGCACGGCTGTTCTCCTCTTCAGGCCTTGTGCAGGTCCGCGATGAACCTGGCCCGGCTTCCTACGAGATCTTCCTTCTTGAGACGGCTGCCGCTGAGCGGCTTGCCCCGGAGGCTTTTCGTGACCTGCTTCTGCTGCCCTGTGAAGGGATCGGGCCGCGACTGCGGGGCCGGGCGGATCTTTCCTTCCCCGGTGATGGCGGCGCCGTTCTTGCTCTCGGCGTAGCCCGGCAGCAGATCGGCCTTCCCGGTGCTGGCCGTCGGTCCGCTCACCTCCTGGCCATTGACGAACTTCACGGCATAGAGGGCGTCGCAGCTGGCGCACTTCGTATTGCCGCTGAAGTTCCAGAACGGATACGGGTCGAGGTAATTCTTGGCGGAGCACTTGGCGCACGTGAGCACCAGGCCCTGTTTGATGACGCCGGAGCTTGT
>CABEAM010000100.1_pt1 | contig 20672 bp, 18 predicted proteins | sample 3132391 | NCBI WGS metagenome assembly CABEAM01 (sample SAMEA5534343, study PRJEB31848) | metagenome | biome: tundra; feature: field; material: soil | place: USA | collected 2013-05 | depth 0.45 m
CTCATGGTGCGCGACGGCGGCACGGCCGTGATCGGCGGCATCTTCAAGGTCACCACGAACGACGCACAGTCGATGATCCCGGGCCTCTGGAAGATTCCGATCCTGGGCAACCTGTTCCGGAGCCGGGATCAGACCGAGAGCACGGACGAGCTCATGATTTTCATCACGCCGCGGATCATTCGGTGAGGAGCGAACGATGAAAAAACTCCCCTCCCTCCTCTCTGCAGTTCTGGTCGCCTTCGCCGTGGCCGCGCTCCCCGGCTGCTCGACGAACACGCAGGGCGACAGCGCCTCGCCGGTGTTCCTCGCGGGAGACTTTCAGCTCCTGCCTCTCCAAATGTGCGTGAATTCCAACACGCCCCTTCTGTTCGCGACGACCGTGCTCCGGAATCGCCTCAAGAACCCGAGCGTGACCGCGACGCAGTTCCTCGACGTGCAGGTCGACATGTACGTCGTCGTCTGGAGGCGCATCGACGGCGGGACGACGGCCTCGACCTCGCAGAGCTTCCCCGGCAATATCATCGTCCCGCCGAACGGGCAGTCCACGCTGACGGATTACCCGTACATGACGGCGGACAGCCTCCTCCGGCCGCCGCTCGACCAGCTCTTTCCGTTCAACGGCGGGATCGACAAGGAGACGGGCCGGGCGGAGATCCGCCAGTCCGGAAGCGTGACGTGGTACGGCCACACGCTTTCGGGCCAGCCGGTCACCTCCGACGTCGCCACATTCGGCATGATCTTCCAATACTGCGGAACCCTGGGGCGCATCGAGGCGAAGCGTGCCCAGTGACGAGGTGACCTCCATGCGACGTTTCCAAATTCCGAACGCCGCGTTGGTCGCGGGTCTTGCCGTGCTTCTCAGCGGCTGCTCCGGCGAGACGCCCACCGCGCCGTCATCCAACGGCGGCAACGGTGGCGGCAACGGCTCGTGCACGGCGCTCGTCTCGATGTCGGCCACGACGTTGAACCCGATTACCACCTCCACCGTGCGGGCCACGGTCACGAAGGCCGGGGTCCCGGTCCCGGACGGGAGCTCCGTGCAATTCACGACGGACTTCGGCTTCTTCGGGGAGATCGGCCTCCAGACGATCTCGAAGACGATCATCGACGGCGTCGCCGACGTCACCGTGTTCTCGTCGTCTTCCGGCACGGCCCACGTGATCGCGGTTTTCGACTGCGCGAAGGCCCAATTGAACCTGCAGTTCTCGGGAACGCCCGCCGTGGGCCCCTTCATCTCTTCCGTTTTTCCCACGACAGGCTCGTGCGCCGGCGGCGACACGGTCACGATTCTCGGTGGACGCTTCAACGGCACGATCGACGTCCTCTTCGGCGGGGCGAGCGGCTCCATCGTATCTGCGACAGCGACCCAGATCATCGTGAAGTCTCCCGCGCGCACGCTGAAGAATCCGGCCGTGCCCGAGACCATTCCTCTCGTCGTCAGCGCCAACGGCGCACAGACCGCGTCCGCGTCGTTTACGTACGTCGGCATCGACCCCTTGCAGAAGGTCTTCGTCTCGTCGATCAATCCGACCGAAGGGACGTCCGCGGGCGGCGACATCGTGCAGATTTTCGGCGGCCACTTCGGCGCCAACATTGCGACGACGCGGGTCACCTTCTGCGGCCGACCGGCGCAGATCACACTGCAGACGGACGAGCAGATCACCGTCTCGACGCCCGCGAGCCCGGCGGCGCTGGAAGTGTGCGACGTCGTCGTCACGCGCGACCTCGGCCTCTGCTCGCAGCAGTCAGCCACCTCGCCGCAGCAGTTCACCTACCGCCTTGTCCTCACGCCGGTAATCTACTCGATTTCGCCGACGACGGGCCCGAACGACACCTCGACGCGGGTCACGATCTTCGGCACCGGCTTCCAGTTCCCGATGCAGGTGTTCCTGACCGGCACGCTGTGCGGCGGGCTCGTTGAGGCCCAGGTTTCCGACATCGCGCTCACCACGATCGTGTTCAAGACGCCGGTGGCCGACGGCCCCAACGCCTGCCTCAAGGACGCGCTCGCGGGCATCCAGATCACGAATCCGTCGACGAATAAGACCGCTATTAGCCCGACGCCCTTCAGGTACTTCTCGCTGCCGGTGCCGCTCACGATCGCGACGACCACCCTGCCGAATGGAACGAACGGAACGGCGTATAGCGCCACGTTCGTCGCTACAGGTGGCACGAAACCATACACTTGGGCGGTCGTCTCGGGCGCCCTTCCGACCGGGCTCACCCTCGACGGATCGACGGGAGTGATCTCGGGCACTCCGACGGTCCTGGGCACCTTCACCTTCTCGGTAACGGCTGCAGACTCCGCCAGCCATACCGCCACCGCGAATCTATCGATCAAGGTCAACTCGTCGGTGCCGCTCGCGATCCTAACGACCAGCCCCCTGCCGGACGCAACGAATGGCACGCCGTATACCTTCACGCTCAGTGCCACGGGTGGCACGACTCCCTATACGTGGAGCAACGTAGGCGCCCTTCCGACCGGGCTCACCCTCGACGGATCGACGGGATTGATCTCGGGCACTCCGACGCTCGCGAGCACCTTCAACTTCTCGGTAACGGTTGCAGACTCCGCCAGCCATACCGCGACCGCGAATCTATCGATCAAAGTCAACTCGTCGGTGCCGCTCTCGATTGTAACGACCAGCCCCCTGCCGGACGCAACGAGTGGCACGCCCTACACCTTCACGCTCAGTGCCACGGGTGGCACGACTCCCTATACGTGGAGCAACGTAGGCGTCCTTCCGACCGGGCTCACCCTCAACGGATCGACGGGATTGATCTCGGGCACTCCGACGGTAGTGAGCACCTTCACCTTCTCGGTAACGGTTGCAGATTCCGCCAGCCATACCGCGATCGCGAATCTATCGATCAAGGTCAACTCGTCGGTGCCGCTCGCGATCCTAACGACCAGCCCCCTGCCAGACGCAACGAGTGGCACGATCTACACCTTCACGCTCAGTGCCACGGGTGGCACGACTCCCTATACGTGGAGCAACGTAGGCGCCCTTCCGACCGGGCTCACCCTCAACGGATCGACGGGAGTGATCTCGGGCACTCCGACGGTCGCGGGCACCTTCAACTTCTCGGTAACGGTTGCAGACTCCGCCAGCCATACCGCGACCGCGAATCTATCGATCAAGGTCAACTGACGGCCCGCAGTTCCTGGGGCCGGGGTTCGGGCCGCCTTCGGGCGGCCCGAACTGTCTCGAAGCCGGATGCCGTAGACTTCGGAGCTGGATCAATGCACATGGCCCTTTTCGGCGGTCCTTCCACCCCGGTGTCCCGTCTCAAGGAGCTCAAAAGGCTCCTTCAGAAGGACCCCACATCGCGCCAGTTCCTGGCGCTCGCGGAGGAGTACCGCCGCCACGGGAAGTACCGCGACGCCGTCATCACTCTCGAGCGCGGGCTCCAGGTGCACTCCACCTCGGTGGCGGCGCACGTCGCCCTCGGACGGACCTATCGGCAGCTGGACCGCCTCGAGGACGCGATTCGCGCGTTCACGAACGCGCTCCGACTCGATCGCGAGAACCTGGTCGCCATCCGCCAGCTCGCCGAGGTCTACCTGGCCACGGGAGACAAGATCGAGGCGATCAAGAAACTGAAGCTCTATTGCGGCCTAAAGGCCGGAGACCGCGATGTGAACGACATCATCCAGAAGCTCGAGGAGGAGATGTCGGCCGCGGCTGCCGAGCGTCCCCGCTCGGGCGTGCAGCCGGGGCCCGAGAAGGCCCTGTTCGCGCTCGCCGAGAGCGAAGCGGAGCCGGACGTTCCGGAGGAGGAGGTGACCGCGCCGTTCACGTTCCCGGTGGATCTCCACCGGACGGAGGCGGCGACGTTTTCTGCCGGCACGTCCGTCGAGACGGCTCCGTTCGACGTCTCCGACGCACGTCCCGAAGCGCCGGCGAAAGGCGAGCCCCTCGTCTCGGAGACTCTCGGAGACCTCTACCGCGCTCAAGGCCACTTGGCCGATGCTCGCGAGACGTATCGCACGCTCGCGGAAACCGCTGCCGATGAGACGCGCGCCCGCGCGCTGCGCGAAAAGGCCGCGGCGCTTCTCCCGGCCGAGCGGACGGACCATCCGCGCTTGCGGCGTCTGGCGCGGCGCTTCCCGAAGCGCCCCGAAGCGACCGTGGATCACCTGCACGGCCTTCTCTCGAACCTCGTTGAGGGGACGGAGGGAATCCGCGCCGCGGCGCTCACCGACCTCAAGGGGTTTCCGGTCGTGATGGCCGGACCGTCGTCGCGCGACGCCGCGATGGAGACCCTCGTCGCGGAGCTCAGCTCTTTCCTGAAAAACGTCCGGCGCACGACGGCCGAGACCCGCACGGGCGAGCTCGAGTCGCTCGTGGTCGCCGGCCCGAATGGCGGGGTCGTTGTCTCACCCGTCAACGCCGATTACTCTCTCATCCTGCGGGTCGACCCCGAGGCGGCGCTCGGCGAGATCCGGTGGGAGGCGGCGCGCACGGCGCGCGCCCTCCGTCCGGCGGTTCGCTGAGAGGCCTCCTGGGACGCGCCCGGGGAATCGAAAGGGAACGATGAACGTCAAGGAGATCAAGGAACTCGTCGACCTGGTGTCGCGCCGGGGACTTGCCGGCCTCGAGATCGAACGGGCGGGCTTCCGCCTCCGCATCGAGGGGGCCCCCGCGCACCGCGCCGCGCCCGTCTTCACGCAAGCCCTCGCTGCTCCGGCGACCTCCGAGGCGCCCGCGCTGCCCCCGGCCGCGCCGGCCGCGGCCGTTGCTCAACACGTGCCCCCGGGCCCGCCGGGCTCGGGAGAGCGCGAGGGCTTTCACGTCATCACCGCGCCGATCGTCGGCACGTTCTACCGCGCCGCGAACCCGGACGCCGAGCCCTTCGTGAAGATCGGCGACGTCGTCGAGAAGGGCAAGACCCTTTGCATCGTCGAGGCGATGAAGCTCATGAACGAAATCGAAGCGGACATCTCGGGCACGGTGGTCGCCATCTACCCGCAGAACGCCCAGCCGGTGGAGTTCGGAGAAAAACTCTTCGCGATCCAGCAGCGCTGACGGGTGCCACGTGTTTCAGAAGATCCTCGTCGCCAACCGTGGAGAGATCGCGCTTCGTGTCATCGCGGCCTGCAAGGAGCTCTCGATCGCGACGGTCGCCGTCCACTCCGAGGCGGACCGCGACTCGCTTCACGTGCGCGCCGCCGACGAATCGGTGTGCATCGGCCCGGCTTCGCCCTCGGGCTCGTACCTGAACATCACCTCGCTCGTGGCGGCCGCGGAGATCACCGGCGCCGACGCCCTGCATCCCGGCTACGGCTTCCTCGCGGAGAACGCGCACTTCGCGGAGATCCTCGAGGAGGTCGGGTTGAAGTGGATCGGGCCCTCGCCGGACGCGATCCGGCGGATGGGCGACAAGGCCGTCGCGAGGGCGACCGTCAGGAAAGTGGGCGTGCCGACGATTCCCGGCAGCCCCGGCCCGCTCGCCTCGATCGAGGACGCGATGAACGTCGCGATGCGGATCGGCTATCCCGTGCTGTTGAAGGCGGTCGCCGGGGGTGGAGGCCGCGGCATGCGCGTGGCGCGCTCGGACAAGGAGCTCGCGGCCGCGTTCGAGCTCGCGACGTCGGAGGCCGAGCGCGCTTTCGGCAACGGGAGCGTCTATCTCGAGAAGTACCTCGCGGAGCCGCGGCACGTCGAGCTCCAGATCTTCGGTGACCGGTTCGGGCGCATCGTCCACCTCGGGGAGCGCGAGTGCTCGCTCCAGAGACGCCATCAGAAGGTCCTCGAGGAATCGCCGTCGCCGGCGCTGACCGACGCGCTGCGCGCGAAAATGGGCGTCGCGGCCGTCGCCGTGGCGAAGGCGGTGGACTACGTGGGGGCCGGCACCGTGGAATTTCTCGTGGAAGAGGACGGCTCGTTTTACTTCATGGAAATGAACACGCGCATCCAGGTCGAGCACCCGGTGACGGAGATGGTGACCGGCTTCGACCTCGTGAAGGAGCAGATCCGGGTCGCCGCGGGTGAGCCGCTGTCGTTCGGGCCGACTCCGCCTGGCGACGGCCTCGGGTGGCGCCCGCAGGGACACGCGATCGAGTTTCGCATCAACGCCGAGGATCCGGTCACGTTCGCTCCCTCGCCCGGCACGATCACGACGCTTCACCTGCCGGGTGGGCCCGGAGTGCGCGTGGACACGGCGGCCTATTCCGGCTGGAAGATCCCGCCGTATTACGACTCGCTCATCGCGAAGCTCATCGTGCACGGGCGCGACCGCGACGAGGCGCTCAGCCGCGGCAAGCGCGCGCTGGAGCTGTTCATCGTGGAGGGCGTGAAGACCACGATCCCGCTCCACCTGAGGCTTCTCGACGACCCGGACGTGCGCAGCGGCCGCGTTTCCACGAAGTGGCTCGAGCGGTGGCTCAAGAACGCCCCGCCTCTCTGACGGGTCGCGCGGAGGGTCTCGCATCCGGGGCGCCGGGTCGGGTGTACCTCGTCGGCTTCATGGGGAGCGGCAAGACGACCAGCGGGCGGATTCTCGCAGACCGGTGGGAGGTGCCTTTCGTGGACCTCGACCTCGCGTTCGAGTCGATGTCCGGGCGGACGATCCGCGAGACGTTCGAGACGCACGGGGAAGCCTATTTCCGGGAACGGGAATCGGAGCTTCTGCGCGGCACGGCAACGCTCGTTGAGGCCGTGGTCGCCCTCGGAGGCGGAACCTTCACGTTCCCCGAGAACGTCCGGTTCGTGAAAGAGCACGGCGTTTCGGTGTTCCTCGACCCGCCCTTCGACGTGCTCGCGGCACGGCTCGCCGAGAAGGCCGCCGACCGACCGCTGTTCGGCTCGCTCGAGTCGGCCCGAAAGCTCTGGGAAGCTCGCCGCCCCTTCTATAAAATGGCGGACCGGACCCTGGACGTGGATCACGAGACGACTCCCGGCGACGTCGCCGGCCGGTTGGCCCTCCTGCTCGACCCGGGGAACACCGGGGGCCGCTGACGTGCGCTACCTCATCCTGTCCGACCTGCATTCGAACGACGAGGCGTTGACCGCCGTCCTGCGCCGCGTGAAGCGCAAGACGTTCGACCGGGTCGTGTGTCTCGGTGACTTTGTCGGCTACGCCGCGGATCCGAACAAGGTGCTGGACCGCTTCCGGAAGCTGCGCCGGACGACGATCTCGGTGCGCGGAAACCACGACAAGGTCGTCGCCGGCGTCGAGGAGGGGCTGCTGTTCAACCCGCCCGCGCTCGAGGCGGCGCGCTGGACGGTGGACCGCCTCTCGAAGCAGAACATGGAGTTCCTGAAGAAGCTTCCGCTCGGGCCCGAAATCGTGGACGGGCGCTTCGTCGTGTGCCACGGCTCGCCGCTCGACGAAGACGCCTACATCTTCTCGGACTTCGACGCGTCGCTGAATTTCGTCCAGATGCACCGCTTCGCCGAGGGCATCGATCTGTGCTTTTTCGGCCACAGCCACATCCCCTCGATCTTCACGCTGGAGCCGGGCGGCATTCGCGTGGAAGCCGTGCGCGAGGCTCGCACGAAGCTGCGTCTCGAGCCGGGGAAGCGCTACCTCGTGAATCCCGGCTCGGTCGGCCAGCCGAGGGACCGGAATCCTCATGCGGCGTACGCGATCTACGACGCGAGCGCCCGCGTCGTCCATTTCGACCGCGTGCCGTACGATGTGGGCGCCACGCGCCGGAAGATCCAGCGCGCGGGGCTGCCCGCCGTGCTCGGCGACCGGCTCGTCGTCGGGCTCTGAGCGCCGCGGGCGGCCGGCATGCGCACCTCCCGCCCTCACGCGCTCACCGCGCTCGCCGCGTCCGTTGTCCTCGCGGGCTGTCTCACGTTCGGCGCCGTGAAGGGCCCGCCGAAAGGCACGTACCGCGAGCGCCTCTTCGGATTCGCGGGCCTCCTCCGCATGGAGGACCGCCGCGCGTACGATTCGCTCCTCGCGGGCCGCACGGCGGCCTCGCCCGATTCATGGCTGCGCGCGAAAACCGCGCTCGCGGTCTCTCGCCTGAAGGATCCGGACGCGTCTGTGTACCTGCCGGTGCTCCTGAAGGACCCCGAGGCCCCCGTGCGGCGCGCGGCCACGTTCGGAGCCGGGCTCTCGGGCGACGCGCGCCTCTTGCGCTTCCTCGTCGCGGCGCTCGGGGATCCGGACGTGGAGACCGCCGCGAACGCCGCCGAAGCGCTCGGAAAAATAGGAGGGAAGGACGCCACGGACGCCCTTCTCGCCGCCCTTGCAAAGCCGACAGGATCCCGGGCGGCCTCTGCGCTCGCGCTGTTTCGCAGGCCGGAGGCGCGGACGGTGGCGGCGCTGCTCGCCGTATCCGCAGAAGATTCTTCTGCTCCCGAGCTCAGGCGGGCAGTCGTCTATGCCCTGTCGCGGAAGCCGCAGCGGGAGGCCGCGCCCGCGCTGCGCGCGGTGCTTCGAAAGGGAGAGGGGACGGATGAGCCCTCGAGCGGCGAGATCGCGTGGGCGGCGCGGGGCCTCGGACTCCTCGAGGACGAAGAGAGCGCCTCGGACCTCGTCCATCTCGCGGCGAGCCGCGACGTGTCGGTTTCCGTGCAGGCCCTGACCGCGCTGAATTCACTTTCGAAGAAAAGCGCCTTATCCCGCGGCGATGAACTGACTCGAAGCGCCCGCGACGTCGCTCTCGTGCGGGCAAACGACCCGTTTCCCGGAGTGGCCATCGCCGGCCTCCGGCTGCTCGGGGCCTTGCCCGACTCGCCTGCGTCGCGTGCGACCCTCGAAGAGAATCTGCTTCGAAAGGGGTGGAGAGGGCAGACGGCTCTCGTCTCCCTGACGCGCCTCGACGTCACGCTCTTTCCGGAGGCGGCGCTGAAGCGGCTCGATGCCGCCGCCGCGAGCGACTCGCTCGAGCTGCGCCTCGGCGCGGTGGAGTCGCTGGAATTCCTGGAAGGTGGGAGCGCCGCGAAGGCACAGGTGGCAACGGCGCTCCTTTCAGACCGGGCCGCGCGAGTTCGCGCCGCGGCGCTCTCTTCCCTTTCCAGGCAGAATTTTCCGAAGCGTTCCGCATATCTGCTGACAGGGCTGATCGATCGCGATCCTGCGGTGCGCGCCGTGGCCCTCGAGGAATCCGCGCCGCTCGTCGACGATGCGGGAGGGGAGCTTCTGCGCGTCTGGAAGGTCGCGTACGAAAAGTCGTTCGCCGAGAAGGAGCCGGATTTCATCGTCTCGGCTCTCGACGCGGCCGCGGTGCGGAAGGCGGGCGGGCGCGAGCTCGTGGCGGCGCACGAGGACGATACGGACGCCGTCGTCCGCGCGAAGGCGCGCCGTCTCCTCGTCGAGACGTACGGGGCCGCCGCCGGCTCGTTTCGCCCGATCCGGGTCGCGACGCGGCTCTCGACGGAGGATTACGAGCGCATCGCGCGCGCGGCGAACGAGTCATTCCTCGAGGCGGAGATCGCGACGGCGCGCGGCGCGTTCCGGATGGAGCTTCTCGCCGAGGACGCGCCCCTCACGGTCGAGAGCTTTCGCGCGCTCGCCGCGAAGCATTTCTTCGACGGGATGGTGATCCACCGCGTCGTGCCGGACTTCGTCGTCCAGACCGGCGACCCACGTGGAGACGGGAGCGGGGGGCCTCTATACGCGATTCGCGACGAGATCAACCCGGCCCGGTACACGCGCGGCGCCGTGGGGATGGCGCTCTCCGGAGCCGACACGGGCGGGTCGCAGTGGTTCGTCGCACTTTCTTCGCAGCTCCACCTCGACGGCGGCTACACCGTGTTCGGGCGCGTCCTCGAGGGGTGGGACGTCCTCGACCGCATCGAGCAGGACGACCGTCTCGTGTCCGTGCGCGTGACGTCCCGCCTGCGGGAGGTTAGGCCGCCGGGAGCGGTGCCGTGAGATTCGCGTTCGGGCGAGGTCTGCAGCTCGTCGGCCTCGTGCTCGTGGGTCTGGGCCTCGCCATCGGACTTCTGAGGAGCGACCTCCGCTACGAGGAGCGGATGTTCTTCGCCGGTGGTGGCGTCTTTTTCGCGGGCTGGCTTCTCGTGCGCCCGTTCAAGGCGCCATGAAGGTCTTCGTCGGGAGACCCCTCGTCGAGCCCTCCACCGTCGAGATCCTCGCAGGACACGACGTCACCGTCGGCGTCGGAGGGTTGCCGGCCTCCGAGTGGCCGCACCTCGCGACCGTGCGGGCTCTTCTCCCGACGCCGCGCGAGCGCGTCACCGAGGATGTCCTCGCCTCTGCGCCCCGCCTCGCGCTCGTGGCGAGCCACTCGGTGGGCGTGGATCACATCGATCTCGAGGCGTGCCGCCGCCGCGGCATCCGGGTCACGAACACGCCAGACGTCCTCACCGAGGCGACGGCGGATCTCACCTGGGCGCTGATCCTCGCGGTGGCGCGGCGGATCCGCGAAGGCGAGGCGCTCGCCCGCTCGGGGGCGTGGGACGGTTGGAAGCCGGAGCAGCTTCTCGGAGTGTCGCTTCAGGGGAAAACGCTCGGAATCTTCGGTGCGGGACGCATCGGCCGGGCGGTGGCGAAGCGCGGCGTGTCCTTCGGAATGAGGATCTTCGAGGTGAGGAGAGAGGACGGTGACGTGCGCTTCGACCGGCTTCTCGGCGAATCGGACGTCCTCTCGCTGCATGCTCCTTCGACTCCGGAGACGGCGGGGCGATTCGGCCGCCCCGAGTTCCTTCGAATCAAGAGGGGGGCGATTCTCGTGAACACGGCGCGCGGATCACTTGTCGACGAAGCCGCCCTCGTGGAAGCTCTTTCCTCCGGCCGCCTGGGTGGGGCCGGCCTGGACGTCTACGCGAAGGAACCCGCGATCCATCCCGGCCTCCTCGCGTTCTCCAACGTCGTTCTCCTCCCGCACCTCGGCTCGGCCACCTTCGAGACGCGCCTCGCGATGGCGCGCCTCGCGTGCGAGGAGATCGCGCGTTTCGCGCGCGGCGAGCCGCCGCTTCACCCGGTGGCGTGACGCCCGGCCCGGCTGCTCAGCCTGCCGAAAGGTCGTTGCGTTCGAGGGCGCGGGCCGCGAGCGCGAGCGGAACGAGCGCCGCGCCAGCCGCGAGGGAGAGGAAAAGAGGCACCAGCAATTCCGGCCGCAGCGCCCGGCCGAGAAGACCGCCGGTGAGCGTCCGGAGCTCCTCGGAGACGACGAGCGTGGAAAGCAGCGAGAGACCGGTCGAGAAGACGAGCGCGAAGAGCCCTCCCGAGGACAGCGCCACGCTCACCGCGTTCGGCGCGTCGTAACGCGGGAACAGGGCGCCGAGGCCGACATGGAGCGCCGGGATCGCGAGGCTCCCGGCCAGCGCCGCGACGAGCGCGAGCGCGGTTGTCATCCTTTCGGGCCGGAGGACGAGCAGGCTCGCCCCGGTCAGGGCGAGGGCCACGCCCGCGGCCGGGAGGGCGCGGACGGCCCACCGGACGAGGAGCTGGCGCCGCGGGTAGAGGGGCAGCGTCCGGAGGACGAGCGCCGCGCGGCCGTCGGAGGAGACCGACGGATAGGCAAAGCGCAGCGACAGCGCCGAGACGAGAAAGAGCGAGAGGCCGGTCTGTAAACCCGCGACGAGGTCGCGCGCGGTGGCGTCCGTCCCGGGCAGGAGCCGGACGTTCATCAGGTCGAGCAGGAACACGGCCGCCAAAGATCCGAGCTGCGCCGGCGTCGAGGCATCGCGAAGAAGGCTCGCCGCTTCCGCGCGGAGGAGCACTCCGTCGAGCGAGCGGGCCTCCGGGCCGCGGCGCCCCCGGCCGGCCGGCGCCGCGGATCGCGGCCACGAGTCGCGAAACACGTGGAGATGGAGGCGCCACAGAGTCGCCGGAACGAGGAAAAAGCCGGCCAGGCCCGCGAGAAAGAGCGCGGCGCCGGGAACGAGGCCGCCCGCGTCGCCGAGAAGGCCGCGCGTCGCCGCGCGCGCGGCCCACGCGGCCGGGTCGAGCCCTGGCGAAGATGGACGCGCGACGCCGAGACGCGTCACGGCGGAGAGAGCCTCGAGCGGATCGAGGAGGCGCTCCGGCCGGGCGGCGCGGAATCCGACGAGAGCCACCGCGAGGCCGGTCGCCGACAGGAAGGCCGCGAGCAGGCGCGCGCGCCTCGGGGGCACAAAGCGCACGAGAAGGAGCGCCGCCGCGACGCCCGCCGAGCCCGCGAGGAGCATCACGCCCGCGAGCGGCACCGCGCCCGTGGCGAACGCGAGAAGAGGACGGCTGCTGGCGAGAGCGGCGACGAGAAGGGCGGGGACCGAAAGGAGAAGCGCCGGCGCGGACGCGAGGGCGAGCGTGAGAGAGGCCTGCCTCAGCACGAGACGCCGGTGCGCAAAAGGAAGGACACACAGCGCGCCGAGCTCCTCCGAGAGGAAGAGCGTGGAGATCGCCGTCGTGAGCGATCCGAGGAATCCGAGGGCGAGGGCGGCCGCGAATGCGAACCCGAGAAGGCGTTCGAGGAGAAACGCAGGCCGGATCTCGGGCAGCTCGCCCAGGGCGGCGCGCGAGGCCCGGAGGGCGCCCTCGAGGCCGGCCGTCTCGAGGCCGGTGAACGCGAGAAGAGCGAGGAGTCCCGCGATGGCGGCGAGGCGCCCGCGGGCATCGCCCGCCAGAAGCGTCCGTCCGACGGCCCGGGCGGAGTTCCAACGGAAGACCGCGTTCACGGCTTCGGCGGCCCGCCCGCGAGATCGAAAAAGACGTCCGACAGCGTGCCTCCTCGGCCCGAGGCGGTCTCGAGATTCCGCGGCGAGCCGCGCGCGACGAGCCGGCCCTCGACGAGGAGGCCCGCGACGGTCGCGATCTCCTCGGCGAGCGCAAGCTGATGGGTCGTGAGAAGGACCGCCGCGCCCTTTGCCGCGTGGGCGCGCAGACGTTCTGAAAGAGAGCGCTGGGCGAGCGGGTCGAGGCCGACCATGGGCTCGTCGAGGACGAGGACGGACGGATCGTGCAGAAACGCCTGCGCGAGGGCCACGCGCTGCCGCGTGCCGTGGGACAGGGTTTCGTTGCGCTCGGAGGAGAACTCCGTCAGCTCGAACGCGACGAGCTCCGCGTCGATGCGCTTTTCGAGCTCCGCTCCGCGGCCCCCGAACGCCGCGCCCACGAAACGCAGGGTCTCTCGTGGCGTCCACTTCGGCCAGAGATACGGGCGGTCGGGCACGAAACCCAGGCGCGCCTTGGCCGCCACGGGATCGCGCGCCACGTCGATCCCGCACACGAACGTGCGCCCCGCGGTCGGCGCGAGAAGACCGGTCAGGAGCCCGATGGCCGTCGTCTTTCCGGCGCCATTGGGCCCCACGAGGGCAAAGACGGCGCCCGCCGGCACGTCGAGCGTCAGGCTCGCGAGCGCCGTCTTCTGGCCGTAGTTCTTGGTCGCCCCGTCGAACCTGATCGACGGGGTGGCGGTCGCGTCACGCGTAGAGACCACGCACCTGCATGTTGTAGGCGACCCGCTGGATCGCGACCATGTAGGCCGCGATGCGGTACGAGACGCCGTGGGCGGCGGCCATGTCGCGCACGTCGCCGAAGGACTGCACCATCATCTCCTCGAGGCGCTCGTTGACTTCCTGCTCGCGCCAGAAAAAGCCCATCCGGTCCTGCACCCACTCGAAGTAGGACACGGTGACGCCCCCGCCGTTCGCGAGGATGTCCGGGATGACGACGACGCCCTTCTTCTGGAGGACCTCGTCGGCGTCGGACGTCGTGGGCCCGTTCGCGCCCTCGACGATGATCTTCGCGCGGATGTCCTTGGCGTTCTCGGCCGTGATCTGGTTCTCGAGAGCGGCCGGGACGAGGATGTCGCAATCGATCGTGAGGAGGTCGCTCGCGTCGAGAGGCGTGCTCGCCGGGAAGCCGACGACGGTTTTCGTCTTCGCGACGTACTCGAGGAGCGCGGGGACGTCGAGCCCGGTCTTGTTCTGGATGGCGCCGCTCACGTCGGACACCGCGATGACGCTCGCGCCCTGCAGGAAGAACATCTTCGCCGAGATCGACCCGACGTTTCCGAAGCCCTGCACGGCGACGCGCGCGCCCTCCAGCGGCACGCCATGGGCTTTTCCGGCCTCGCGGCCCGCGATCATGACGCCCCGGCCCGTGGCCTCGACGCGGCCGCGCGACCCGCCGATCGTGATCGGCTTGCCCGTGACGACGCTCGTGACGGTATGGCGCATGTGCATGGAGTACGTGTCCATGAGCCACGCCATCGTCTGGGAGTCCGTGCCGACATCGGGGGCCGGAACGTCCTTCTCGGGCCCGAAGACATCCATGAGCTCGGCGGTATAGCGGCGCGTGATGCGCTCGAGCTCGCCGCGCGAGAGCTTGCGCGGGTCGCAGATGACCCCGCCCTTGCCACCGCCGAACGGGATGTTCATCACGGCGCACTTCCACGTCATCCACGAGGCGAGCGCGCGCACTTCGTCGAGAGACACCTGCGGGTCGTAGCGGATTCCGCCCTTCGCGGGCCCGCGGGCGATGTTGTGATGCACGCGGTATCCGATGAAAAGCTCGATCCTTCCGTCGTCCATGATGACGGGAATCGCCACCTTCACTTCCTTGATGGGCTCGCGAAGCACTTTGCAGAGCCCGGCATCGAGCTTCAGGAGACGGGCGGCCTGATCGAAGCGCGACGCCATCTCCTCGAACGGGTTGATCGCCGCGCCGCGGGCGGGGCGGTGCAGGACGCCCGAAGTGGATTCGGGGTTGAAAGTCACGGAACCTCCTTGGAACGCCACTGGCCGGCCGCGTATTCTATCTGCCCGAGGCGGGACGGTATGACACCATCTCGTCATGTCGGCCCCCGACACGCGCGAGGACGCAGAGCTCGTCAAGCTCGTCCTCGCGGGCGACACGGAACTCTACGCCGTCCTCGTGAACCGCTATCGCACGCGCGTTTCACGATACGTGGAGCGCTTCACGTACGACGTCGAGGATGCCCGCGACGTCACGCAGGACGTCTTCATCAAAGTGTATGGCGCGCTCGACTCGTTCGACCCGCGTTTCAAGTTTTCCACCTGGCTGTTCCGGATCGCCGGGAACGCGGCGATCGATCACTTGCGGCGGCGGCGCGTCCGCACCCTGCCGCTCGAGTACCCACCCGGAGAGAACGGCGAGGCGCGCGCCGTGGATCCGCCCGAGACGCGCCCGAATCCCCACGAGGAGCTCACCCGCCGGCGGCTTCGCGAGGCCCTCTCGGCGGCCATAGACCGTCTGCCGGACGACTACCGCGAGCTCATCAGCCTTCGTCACTACGGCGAGATGCCCTACGAAGAGATCGCCGAGCTCAAAGGCATGCCCCTCGGCACGGTCAAGAACAAGCTCTTCCGGGCACGACAGGCCCTTCGAGATCTTTTGCCCAAGGACATCGTATAGAGGATCGAGATGAACGAGAGCACCCGCGCCCGCGTTCAGGACGTCCTGCCGCCCTCTCCGGAGGAGCAAGAGCGAGATCGTCGCATGGAACTCTTTCTGGATGAGTGTGTTATGGCGTCGCCGGCCCCTCGCTTCGAGGCAGAGCTCCCGGCCCGGGTCATGGCTGCGCGTCCCTTCGCCGCCTGGGAGGTCCGCCGGGCGGGGGCGTGGCGCATTCCGGCCCTCGCGGCGGCCGCGCTCCTCGCGGCCAGTCTCGCCATCTTCCTTGCTCCCCTCTGGTCGCTTGGGCCCGGCACGGCGTTCGAGACGTGGGCGCGCGTGATGGCCGCGGGGACGGCGGGAGGCCTCCCGGCGCTTCTCGCAGCCATGCCGGCTCTCGCGAGCGCCCTCGCGGCGGCGCTCGCGAGCGCGCCTCTCACGCGGCCGGCGCTCGCCGGAGCCCTGCTCGTTTCGGGTGGCGCGTTCGCACTCCTCGCGCGGCGGCTGGCTCAGCGTCCCTCGCGCCTCAACACCGGTGCGCGTCGCGGCTGACGCGAGGCGTCGCGTGACTTTTCGCCGAGCGATCCGGGCTCTCGTTCCGTTGCTGATTCTGGGATTCGCGCCGTTCAGCTCCGCGGAAGATGGCTCCCTCTCCGTTCCGAAAGGCGCGTCGCGATCCGGCGATCTCGTGGCCCTTGGAAAGTCGATTCTCCTGGAAGGTGAATTGGAGGGGAGTCTCGTGCTCGTGGGCGGAGGTCGGGCGCGGGTCTCCGGCCGCATCGGGCGCGACCTGATTCTCCTCGGCGCAAACGCCACCATCGCGCGGGGAGCCCGCATCGATGGCGATGTGCTGGCCCTCGGCGGGAAAATCACTTTCGAAGAAAATTCTTCGGCTGCCTCGTCCGTACGTGGCCGCATCCGGACGATCACCGCGCTCGAAGCGGCCGTCGTCTCCGAGCTCGAGACCTCACCGCTGACGTCCGGCAAGACCTCGCCGCTCGTTCTCTCCTTCCGCCTGTTTTTTCTCTTCTGCTGGCTCGTCGTTTCCATCGGACTTCTCTTTCTCGCACCCCGCCCGGTTCTCCGGGCGGCGGATGAAGCACGTGGCCGCCTCGCGTTTCTCGCCGCGGTCGGTGCGACCGCGGTCCTGACCGCGGTCTTCCTCGCGGCGTTCGCGTTGTCCGTCCTGCCGGCCCGGTTCGCGCTCGCCCTCGGCGTCGCGCTGCTCGGCGCGCTCGCCGCCGCGAAGATCTTCGGTCTCGCGGTGCTTTTCGTCGTCCTGGGCCGCCGCGCGACGCGACGCGCCGTGCGCGGCGATCTCCTCTTCGGCGATCCGGCGGCGCTCGCGGCCGGCCTCCTGCTCCTCGGCCTCGTGTCTCTCGTCCCGGTCGCAGGCCCTCTCGTCTGGGGTCTCGCATCGCTCGCGGGAATCGGCATCTCGCTCGCGGCCGCCGCCTCGCGCGAGCCGCGCCTCGTGCTCGCCGCCTCCTGATAGGCTCGGGCGAAGAGCCCTCGCGAAGGGCCACGAAGGGGAACGAGATCCGATGACACAGGGAACGATCGGCGTCGTGGGCGCCGGACAGATGGGAGCGGGCATCGCGCACGTGGCGGCGCTCGCCGGGAAGAGGGTCGTGCTCGTCGACGTGACGCCCGACCTCGTGGGGAAAGGGCTCCGGGGAATCGAGAAGAACCTCTCGCGCCAAGTCGAAAAGGGCAAGGTCTCGGCTCTCGACCGAGACGCGGCGCTCGCGCGCATCGCCGCAACGGCCGACCTCTCGCGGCTCGCCGAGGCCGACCTCGTCGTCGAGGCGATCGTCGAGAACGAAGCCGTCAAGAGGGACCTGTTCGCGCGCCTCGACGCGCTCGTTCCGCCCCTCACGATCCTCGCGACGAACACGTCGTCCATCTCGATCACACGTCTCGCGGCAGGCACGAAGCGGCCGGAGCGCTTCATCGGAATGCACTTCATGAATCCCGTGCCCGTCATGGCGCTCGTCGAGGTGATCCGCGGGATCGCGACCTCGGACGAGACGACAGAGGCCGTCCTCGCCCTCGCGAAAGACCTGGGAAAAACCGCGCTCTTGTGCCGCGACTTTCCCGGCTTCGTCGCGAACCGCATCCTCCTGCCGATGCTGAACGAGGCGTTTTTCGTGGTGCACGAGGGGGTCGCAACGTCCGAAGCGGTGGACGGCATCATGAAGCTCGGCATGAACCACCCGATGGGCCCGCTGGCGCTCGCCGACTTCATCGGCCTCGACACGTGCCTCGCGATTCTGCGCGTCCTGCATCAGGGGCTCGGCGACGACAAGTACCGCCCGTGCCCGCTCCTCGTGCAGATGGTCGACGCGGGCTGGCATGGCCGAAAGACGGGTCGCGGCTTTTACCGCTATGACGGGCCGGGAGGCGAGAGGCTCCCGTGATCTGCCAGGTCTGCGGGGCGACGAACGAGCTCGATCGCGAGTACTGCATCAAGTGCCAGAGCAAGCTCCTCGTCGTCTCGGGAGCCTCCGAAGCGTACGAGGAAGAGACGCCGCAGGAGGAGGGCGTCTCGATGGACGAGCACCTCCTCGAGCGCGTCAGCATTCTCGAGGAGATCGTCAAGCGCAGTGCCGAGACGCTGAAGATGCTTCTCGACGCTCTGAACCGGCAGGAGAAGAACGGCTTCGTCGCCCAGACCGGGCTCCTCGCGCTCAAGGACCTGCTCGAGAGGAAAGGTCTCCTCGTCGAGGAGGAGCTGCTCGACCTCTGGGAGACACGCGTCGACCACCACATGACCGTGATGGAGAAGCGCGAACGCTTCCTCGAGCGCAAGGAGCGGATGCTCGGCGGCTTCTCGGGAGACCGGCGGGAGCGCTTCAAAGGGCTCCTCTCCGATGCCGAGTTCGCGTTCTACGCGCTCGACCCGGACAAGGCCGTGAAGGTGCTCGAGGAGGCGTACCGGCTGGACAAAGGCAACGCCGACCTCGCGTTCTTCCTGGGCGAGACGTACTTCAACGAGGGCGAGACCGATCGCGCGGCGGCGATGCTGCACGCCGTCCTCGCGAAGGAGCCGAAGCACTTCGACGCGCTCGTGTACGTGGGCGTCCTCGAGAACGAGGCCGGCCATACGGAGCGCGCGCTCGAGGTCCTCAAGGAGGCGGTCGCGGTCAAACCCGACGCCTTCCTGCCTCACTTCACGCTCGGAGCGCTCTACGCGCTTCAGGGCCAGCTCGCGCGGGCGGAGACTTTTCTGAAGAAGGCGGTCACGTTCGACGAGAACGCGCAGGCCTTTTCGCTCCTCGGCACGATCGCGTACGAGCGCGGCCGGCTCACCGAGGCGATTGAGGCGTTCCAGAAGGCCGTGCGCCTGGATCCCGACGACGAGGACGCGCTCTACCAGCTCGGCCTCTGCTATCTCGACCGCGGGTGGACGCAGAAGGCGGCCGAGCGGTTCCAGTCGGCGCTCGAGCTGAACCCGAACCGCATCGAGTACCAGGAGGCGTCGAAGCTCCTCGCGCCGTCCGGGGCGCGGGCGCTTCCGAAAGTGACGGGCGAGGCGGCCCAGCTTGCCCGCAGGGCCGAGGCGGCCGCGGCGCGCGACCCGCAGAAGGCGATGGCGCTCTATCGCCGCGCGCTGAAGCTCGACCCGGAGAACCCCACGCTTCTCATCGCGCATGCGCTCCTGTGCTCGGTCGTGGGCCGCACGTCCGACGCGGTCGCCACGACGCGACGCGTCCTCTCCCGCGCGCCGGGCGAGATGGTCGCCGCCGCCGCGTACACGACGCTCCTCGAGGCGCTCAAGGCCGAAGGCAAGTTCCGCGAGGGGAGCCGCGTCGCCGAAGAGATGCTCGGGGCCGTGAAATCCAACTATGCGCGCTCGATCGCGTACTTCCAGCGGGCCACGACGCTCGCCGAGATGGGGGAGGACCTCGACGCGGCGCTGGAGCTCGCGGACCTCTCGCTCAAGCTCTCGCCGAAGGAGATGCGGCAGTTCCCGCTCGCGGCCAAGGGCTGGGTCCACTACAAGAGGCGCGAGTACGACCGCGCCGTGGAGTGCCTGCGCCGCGCGACGGACCTCGGCGAGACGCCGACCTCTCTCACGCATCTCGGCCTCGCGTACCTCGCGCTCGGAGACGCACGCGCCGCGCGGCAGGCGTTCGGGCGGGCGAAGCGGCCCGACACGCGCGTCTCAGCGGGGCGCGGCCTCGAGGCGAAGATGCTCGAGCAGATCCGGCGGAACCTCCAGCTCACCGAGAAGCTGGCGAACCGGGGCCGATCCCGGGCCCGGGAGCGCCGCTAGCTAGGCCCTCCCCGGAGCGCGGGCGTTAGCGCGCCTGGGGAGTTTCGGCTTGACAGCCCGGTTTCTTCGCCAGTATCGTCAAAACATACCGAGTGTTCGGGATTTGGCCGCGCGTGCGGTATCAGGAGGACGAGATGGTGAATCGCATGAGGTTCGCGAGGGCGCGCGGGTGGCTCGCGCTCGCCGCCGTACTGGTTCTGACGCTCGCGTCGTTCCCCGCCGCCGCACAGACGGCGACGGCCTCGCTCGACGTCGTGGCCGTGGACGGTTCGGGCGGGCCGATGCCCGGGGCCACCGTCGAGGTGAAGCGCCCGGACACCGGATTTTCCCGCACGGGCGTGACCGGAAGCGCCGGCGCGGCGTCCTTCGCCGCCCTCCCTCCGGGCACGTACGACGTGACCGTGAAGCTCGCCGGTTTCGAAACCGTCGAGCAGAAGGGCCTCGTCCTCCTCGTCGGCCAGAGCGCGCGCGTGAACGCGACGCTCCAGAGCAAGAGAACCGAGAGCATCAGCGTCGTCGCGACGGCGCCGCTCGTGGACGTGTACAAGACGGACTCCTCCACGAACGTGACGCCCGAGCAGATCCGCGACCTGCCGACGCCGGACCGCGACTTCCAGAAGCTGGCCTTCATCGCGCCCGGCGTCGAGCGCGAGCGCGGCGCGTTCCGTTTCGTGTCGGGAGGCCCGGTCATTGGCGGAGGGGGCAACGCGAGCCAGTCCACGATCCTCGTGGACGGCGTCGACTTCACGGACCCTGCTCTCGGCCTCGCGAAGACGAAGTTCTCGCAGGACGCGATCAGCGAGTTCCGCGTCATCAGCAACCGCTTCGACGCCGAGATCGGCGGCTCCTCGGGTGGCGCGCTCTCGATCCTGACGAAGTCCGGAACGAACACGTTCGCGGGCTCGCTCTTCGGCTTCTACCGCGGCGACGCGCTGCGGGCCAAGGGCGCTCTCGAGCAGGACTCCTCGATCAGTTACGAGCGTGACCAGTTCGGCTTCACGCTGGGCGGCCCGATCGTCAAGGACAAGACGCACTTCTTCGCGTCCTTCGAGCAGATCAACTCGACGACCCCGATCCTCTTCCGGCCGCAGGGCGCTTTCAAGGCGCTCGCGGCGGACGTCAAGCACCC
>CABEAM010000101.1_pt1 | contig 20614 bp, 22 predicted proteins | sample 3132391 | NCBI WGS metagenome assembly CABEAM01 (sample SAMEA5534343, study PRJEB31848) | metagenome | biome: tundra; feature: field; material: soil | place: USA | collected 2013-05 | depth 0.45 m
ACGGCCTGTCCGAGATCCTCTACGCGTTCTCCAGCGCCACGGGGAACAACGGCAGCGCCTTCGCCGGGCTGAACGCGAACACGAACTTCTACAACGTGGCCCTCGGCATCGCGATGTTCTTCGGCCGCTTCTTGATGATCATCCCCCTGCTGGGCATCGCGGGCTCGCTCGCGGCGAAGAAGAAAGTGGCGGAGTCCATCGGCACGTTCCCCGTGGACGGGCCCGTGTTCGTCGTTCTCCTCATCGGCGTGATCCTGATCGTCGGCGCCCTCACGTTCTTCCCCGCTCTTGCGCTGGGCCCCATCGTGGAGCACTTCCTGATGGGCGCCGGAAAGCTCTTCTGAGGAAACCATGACTCGAACGAAGCCCACTTCCCTGCTCGACCGCGCGATCCTCTCCCGGGCCGCCGTCGACGCCTTCACCAAACTGAACCCAGCGCGGATGATGAAGAACCCGGTCATGTTCATCGTAGAGGTCGGCGCGCTTGCGACGACTCTCTTCCTGCTGCCCGGCCTCTCCCCGAAGGGCCTGTTCGGATTCCAGCTCCAGATCGTGTTCTGGCTTTGGGCCACGGTCTTCTTCGCGAACTTCGCCGAGGCGGTCGCGGAAGGCCGCGGCAAGGCGCAGGCCGACGCTCTCCGCCGCGCCCGCACCGAGACCGTCGCCCGGCGGCTCGTCGGGGAAGGAAAGGCGCAGCGAGAGGAGCGGGTCCCGTCGACCCAGCTCAGGAAGGAAGACCGCGTCGTCGTCGAGGTGAACGAGATGATCCCGGGTGACGGCACCGTGGTCGAAGGCATCGCGTCCGTCAACGAGTCCGCGATCACCGGCGAGTCGGCGCCCGTCATCCGCGAGGCGGGCGGCGACCGCTCTGCCGTCACCGGAGGGACGACCGTCCTCTCCGACCGCATCGTCGTCGAGATCACCTCAGAGCAGGGACAGACCTTTCTCGACCGGATGATCCGCCTCGTCGAAGGCGCCGAGCGGCAGAAGACTCCGAACGAGATCGCGCTCGACATCCTCCTCGCCGGCCTGACCATCGTCTTCCTCTTCGCCACCGTGACGCTGCGCCCGTTCGCGATCTACTCGGGCGGGAACGTCTCGGTCACGGTCCTGATCGCGCTTCTCGTCTGCCTCATCCCGACGACGATCGGCGGTCTCCTCTCGGCCATCGGCATCGCCGGCATGGACCGGGTCCTCAAGCACAACATCCTCGCGATGTCGGGCCGCGCCGTCGAAGCGGCGGGCGATGTGAACGTCCTCCTCCTCGACAAGACGGGCACGATCACGCTCGGCAACCGCGAAGCCGTAAAGCTGCTGCCGGCCCCGGGCGTGCTGGAGACGGAGCTGGCCGAACTGGCGCAGCTCTCCTCGCTCGCCGACGAAACCCCCGAGGGACGCTCGATCGTGGTGCTGGCAAAGCAGAAATATGGCCTGAGGGCCCGGGAGCTTCGCGAGCTGAACGCGAAGTTCGTCCCGTTCACCGCGCGCACCCGGATGTCCGGCCTCGACTTCGAGGGCGGGCGGCAGGTGCGAAAGGGCGCGGCGGACGCGGTGGACGGTTTCGTGCGCGCTCTCGGCGGCTCGCTTCCCGAGGAGATCCGGCGCGACGTCGCGTCCATCGGCGGCGAGGGCGGGACGCCCCTCGTGGTCGTCGATGGCAAGCGGGTCATGGGGACGATCTACCTGAAGGACATCGTAAAGGGCGGAATGAAGGAGCGGTTCGACAGGCTGCGCGCGATGGGAATCCGCACGGTCATGATCACGGGCGACAACCCGCTCACGGCCGCAACGATCGCGCGCGAGGCGGGCGTCGACGACTTCCTCGCGGAAGCCACGCCCGAAGACAAGCTCGCGCTCATCCGGGCCGAGCAGGCGAAAGGGAACCTCGTCGCAATGACCGGTGACGGCACGAACGACGCGCCCGCCCTCGCCCAGGCTGACGTGGGCATGGCCATGAACACTGGGACCCAGCCCGCGAAGGAAGCCGGCAACATGGTGGACCTCGACTCGAACCCGACGAAGCTGATCGAGGTCGTGGAGATCGGCAAGCAGCTTCTCATGACGCGCGGCGCGCTCACGACGTTCTCGATCGCGAACGACGTGGCGAAGTACTTCGCGATCATCCCGGCGCTCTTCCTCGTCACGTACCCCGAGCTGCAGGCGCTGAACATCATGCGCCTCGCCACGCCGCAGAGCGCCATCCTCTCGGCCGTGATCTTCAACGCGCTCATCATCGTCGCCCTGATCCCGCTGGCGCTCCGGGGCGTTTCGTACAGGCCGCTCGGCGCCGGGCGGATTCTCAGGCGGAACCTGATGCTCTACGGCGTCGGTGGTGTCCTCGTGCCGTTCGTGGGGATCAAGGCGATCGATCTCCTCCTTGTCGCTCTCCATCTCGTTTGAGGTCTTCAATGAAAGAGAACGTTCTCGGTTCCCTCCGGCTCTTCCTGGCGCTGACGGTGCTCCTCGGGCTCGGCTATCCGGCGCTCGTCTGGGCCATCGGACGCGTGGCCTTCCGTGACAAGGCCGATGGGAGCCTCGTCCCGAAGGACAACCTGACCGTCGGATCGAGTCTCATCGGGCAGTCGTTCGTGATGCCCGGACATTTCCACGGCCGGCCCTCCGCGGCGGGAAACGGCTACGACCCGACGGCGTCGGGCGGCACGAATCTCGGCCCGACCTCCAAGAAGCTCGCCGACTCCGTCAAGGACGCCGTAACGGCCGTGAGAAGCGACGCGGGTGTCACCGCATCCGTCCCGGCCGACGCCGTCACGTCTTCCGGCTCGGGCGTGGATCCACACATCTCGCCGGAGTACGCTCGCCTGCAGATTCCTCGCGTCTCTCGTGAGACCCGGATTGCCGTCGCCGACCTCGAGGCGCTCGTCGCCAAGAACACCGATGGGCGGTTCCTTGGCCTCTACGGAGAGAGCCGGGTCAACGTCCTCGCTCTCAACCTCGGGATCGACACGCGGCTCGGCCATCCGCAGATCGCACCCACGCCGACCGCCACGCCGGCGCCAACCCCGGCTCCGGCGGCCAGCGCGTCTCGAGTTCCGCTCCAGGCCCCATAATCGACAGGTGCCGCCGAGCACCCCACGCGATCGCCCCGACCCCGAGGCGTTCCTCAGGATCGCGTCGCGCGATCCGAAGCGCGGAAACCTGAAGGTGTATCTCGGGCAGGCAGCGGGCGTCGGCAAGACGTACCGGATGCTCGACGATGCGCTTGCGATGCGCGGCCGGGGAATCGACATCGTTGTCGGTTTCGTCGAAACCCACGGGCGGGCGGAAACGGCCGCCCGCATCGGGGACCTCGAGGTCATCCCGAGGAAGCTCGTGCCCTACAAGGGCGCGATCCTCGAGGAAATGGACCTTCCCGCAGTGATCGCGAGGAAGCCGGAGGTCGCGGTCGTCGACGAGCTGGCGCACACGAACGCGCCGGGCGGCAAGAACGAGAAGCGGTGGCAGGACGTCGAGGATCTTCTCGCGGCGGGCATTTCGGTGATGACGGCCGTCAACGTGCAGCATCTCGAGGGCGTCCAGGACGTCGTGAAATCGGCGACAGGACTCGAGGTGAAAGAGCGCGTCCCCGATCGTGTCATCCGCGAGGCGGACGCCGTCGTGAACGTGGACCTCCCCGTGCCCGAGCTCCGCGACCGCCTGAAGCAGGGCAAGGTCTATCCGGCGGCGCAGGCGCTCGTCGCCCTCGAGAATTTCTTCCGCGAGGAGAACCTCAAGTCCCTGCGCGAGCTCGCGCTCCGCGAGACGGCGGAAAACGTCGACCACGGCCCGACCGAGACCAGCGGCTCATTCCCCGCGATCACCCCGCCGATCCGCGTGGCCGTCGCGCTGCCTCTCGATCCGGTGGTCGCGCGCGCCCTCATCCGGCGCGGCTCGCGAATGGCCGGCCGGATGAACACGCGCTGGTACGCGATCTACGTGAGGCGCAAACGCGACCGGCCCGAGAACCTGTCGGCCGCGCGCCATCGCGAGCTGACCGAAAACATCCAGCTCGCGATGACGCTCGGAGCCACGGTCGTCTACCGCGAATCCGAGGACGTGGCGGCGGCAATTCTCGACTTCGCCCGCGAGGAGCGCGTCGGCGTCCTCGTGATCGGACGCCCGTCCCGGAAGGGCCTGAAAGGACGCCTCGCGCCGGGCATCGTCCAGCGCGTCCTCGAGAACGCAGACGGAATCGACGTCATGGTGGCCGACATCGACTCGAAAGGCCCCGGCTGAGGCCTCCCGCCTTCTAACGCTTGATTTCCGGGCGTTCCCTCCTTAGCTTATTCTTGGCGGGATTTCACAGGAAAGGAGTCGACATGGCCATCACCGTCAAGAAGATCACGCTCTGGCGCCGTGAGTCGGGGGACCGTCCCGGCCTCATGGCGGAAACGCTCAGACCGCTCGCCGCGCAGGGAACCAGCCTGAGAGTCGCGATGGGCTACAGGCAGCCCGGAGGCAGTACCGCCGTCATCGAGGTGTCACCGGTCTCCGGGAAGAAGGCGGCCGCCGCCGCGCAGTCGGAAGGCCTCGGGGCCTCCACCATCCCGACGCTCCTCGTCGAGGGAGACGACCGGCCGGGTCTCGGGCACGCGCTCGCGCGCGCCATCGCCGACGCCGGGATCAACCTCGACTTCCTGGTGGCCCAGGTCGTCGGCCGAAAGTTCTCGGCGATCTTCGGCTTCGGGAACGAGGCGGACGCCCGGACGGCCGCAAGCCTGATCAAGAAGGCGGGACGGGCGGGAAAAAAGTAGCGCCAGGCTCGCGCGCGCGGCGCCTCGGGAGGACCCGGGGGAGGCCGATATATCCTGAGAAAGATCAGGATGAAGGAAATTCTCGTTCTCGTCTTCGCCGCCGCGAGCCTGACCGACGCCCTGAAGGAGATCGCCGCCTCCTGGGAGATTGCGGGCGGGGAGAGCGTCGTCTTCAACTTCGCCGCCTCGAGTCTGCTCGCCCGGCAGATCCGCGAAGGGGCGCCGGCGGACCTCTTCCTCTCGGCGGACGAGGCGCAGATGGACGGCCTCGAGAGGGCAGGCCTCGTCGTGCCCGGGACCCGGCGCAGCGTCCTTTCGAACACCCTCGTCGCGGTCGTCCCTAAGGACAGCGCCCTCAGGATCGCCTCGGCGAGGGATCTCGCCGGCAAGGGCGTCGAGAGACTCGCATTGGCGGAGCCGACATCCGTCCCCGCGGGCGTCTACTCGAAGAGATTCTTCGAACGCGTCAGAATCTGGAACGAGCTCGCCCCGAAGGTCGTGCCGACCGAGAACGCGAGGGCGACGCTCGCCGCCGTCGAGTCCGGAAACGTCGACGCCGGAATCGTCTACCGGACCGATGCCGCGATCTCTAAGCACGTCAGGATCGCGTTCGAGATCCCCGCGGCCATGGGCCCCGCGATCTCGTATCCGTTCGCGCTCGTCAAGGGAGCGCCACGGGAAACGGAGGCCCGGAGGTTCCTCGCGTACCTCGGTTCACCCGCCGCGCGCGCGGTCTTCGTGCGATACGGCTTCCTCGTGAAGGACTGACGTGTCCGAGTTCGCCGTGGACCTGCCCGTCGTCTGGTTCACGCTCCGGGTGGCGGCTCTCGCCGTTCTCCTCCTCGCACCCTTCGGGCTCGCGCTCGCGTTGCTCCTCGCGCGGCGGCACTTTCCTGGAAAGGCCCTCCTCGAGACGCTCGTCTCGCTTCCGCTCGTCCTCCCGCCCGTCGCCACCGGGCTCCTGCTCCTGAAGTTCCTGGGCCGGCGCGGCCCGGGCGGACGCGCCGCGCATGCCTTTTTCGGCATGGACGTCGTCTTCACGTGGAAAGCCGTCGTCGTCGCGATGATGGTGATGTCCCTTCCTCTCCTCGTGCGCACGGCACGCGTCGCCTTCGAGGAGGTGAACCCGCGTCTCGAAGCGGTCGCCCGAACGCTCGGGGCGAGTGAAGCGCGCGTCCTCTCGACGGTCACGTTTCCCCTGGCCTCGCGCGGAATCGCTGCGGGCCTCCTTCTCGCCTTTGCGCGCGCGCTCGGCGAGTTCGGCGCCACGATCCTCGTCGCGGGGAACATTCCGGGCCGCACGACGACGATCGCCACGGCGATCTACAACGACGTGCAGACGGGCCTGGACGGGCGCGCGTACGGCCTCCTTGCCGTCTCGGCGGCGCTCGCGTTCGGCGCCATTTTTCTCTCGGAGGTCTGGTTGAAGCGCCGGACGAACGCGTGACGCTTTCGCTCGAAGGCCTCCGCCTGCCGCTCACGTCCTTCGCCCTCGAGCTCAACGCCACGCTGAGCGCCCACGTCACGGCCGTCTTCGGGCCGTCGGGCGCCGGCAAGACGTCGCTTCTCGAAGCCGTCGCGGGGCTGCGACGTCCGGAGACGGGACGGATCGTTCTTTCGGGCCGCGTCCTCGATGATGCCGCCGCGGGAATTCACGTACCTCCGCGCGAGCGGGCCGTCGGATACGTCACGCAGGACGATTCGCTGTTCCCGCATCTCTCCGTCGCGGGCAATCTGCGCTACGGGGCAGGCCGTGGCGTCGCGCGCAAGGCTCCTTTCGGGGAGGATCGCATCGTCGACACCCTCGGACTCGCCTCTCTCCTCGACAGAAGCCCCGCGACGCTTTCCGGCGGAGAGAGGCGCCGCGTCGCCCTGGGCCGGGCCCTCCTGTCTGCACCGGAGATCCTGCTTCTCGACGAGCCCCTCTCCGGCCTCGACCGTCCGCTCAAGGAGAGGGTCCTCGAGCACCTCCTGAAGGTCAAGGCGGCCTTCCCCCTGCCGATCCTCTACGTCACGCACGAGGCGGCCGAAGTCGCTGCGCTCGCCGACGAGGTCGTCGTCCTCGACGCCGGCCACCTCGCGGCCCGCGGCGCTCCCGTCGACGTGCTTCGGAACGGCACCGCCGGCCCCGCCGGCCGAAGCATCGCCGGCTGAACCATCTGCATCGCTTGACGGCCGTCCCGCCATTCGCTACATTGTGATTGAGACTGAGTCGCATGAGCAATGAGACGATCATTCGGCACCTCGCGGCCATGGGGACCGCGCTTTCCCTGACCGTCTCGGCTCCGACGCGGGACGCCGCGCTTCGCGCCAGCGAGGCGGGAGTGAGGGAGATCGAGCGGATCGAGGCGCTTCTCTCCACGTGGCGAGACGACACCCCTCTCGCCCGAGTCAATACCGCGCCCGTGGGCACGGCACAGCCGATTCCGGCCGAGCTGGGCGAGATTCTCGGAAGAGTCTTCGCATGGTCGGAGAGGACGGGCGGCGCGTTCGATCCGACAGTCCTCCCCCTCGTGCGCGTATGGGGCCTGAGGACGGGCGGCCGGATTCCGGACGCCACGGAGCTGCATGCGGCCCTCGAGGCAACGGGAGGCAGTCTCTTCACCTTCGAAGAATCTTCTCCCGGTCTTTTTTTCATCTCCAAACGCCATCCTCTCGGCGGCATCGACGAGGGCGCATGGGGCAAGGGCTGGGCGCTCGACAAGGCGGCGGCCGCGATGCGCGAGGCAGGCGCGGTCTCGGGACTGCTGGACCTCGGCGGGCAGATCCTCGCGTTCGGAGAGGAGACGTCCGTCGACGTCGCCGATCCCCGGGAGCGCGGCAAGACCGTCGCGCGGCTGCGTCTCGCGGATGCGTCCGCCTCCACCTCGGGGAACTCCGAGCGCTCTCTCGTCGTGAACGGTCGCCGCATCGGCCATCTCCTCGACCCGCGAACGGGCCTCCCGGCCCGCGACTTTGGCTCCGTCACCGTCGTCGCTCCGTCGGGCCTCGTCGCGGACGTCCTCTCCACGGCATTTTTCGTCCTCGGCCCGGAGGAGGGTCGGGCGCTGTCGACGCGTCTTCGGGCTGAAGGCGTGGCACATGAGACGTCGTTCTTCCTGGAAGGGGAAGAGGGGAACAGCGATCCGGCAACGCGCCTGAAGGAGCTGGAGCAGAAGATCGACGTGCTGACGAAAGAGATCGAGGGACTCCGCATTGGAGAGACGACGCCCAGTGCCCCGAGCCCGCAGCCCACGCTGGGGCTCGGCCCCGCCGCCTCGAAGGTCTACTCGAAGAACGGCGTGTCGATCGGCGGGTACGGCGAGATCCTGTATCAAAATTTCTCGGGCTCCCGCGAGGATGGCTCCGCGTCCGGCCTCACGCCCACGATCGATCTCGCCCGGGCGGTGCTCTACTTCGGCTACAAATTCGACGAGCATTTCGTCTTCAACAGCGAGATCGAGTACGAGCACGCCGTCACCGCGAGCGATAAGGAGGGCGAAACCGAGGTCGAGTTCGCGTACCTCGACTGGCTCAGCGGCAAACGCGCTTTCAACGCGCGCGCCGGGCTCGTCCTCATCCCGGTCGGTCTCATCAACCAGCTCCACGAGCCGCCGGTCTTCCTCGGGGCGCGCCGGCCCGACGTGGAGACGGTCATCCTGCCGTCCACGTGGCGCGAGATCGGTTTCGGCGCATGGGGCGATGCCGGCCCCTTCTCGTACCGCCTGTACCTGGTCAACGGGCTGAATGCCGAGGGGTTCGCGGCGGACGGCCTCCGGGAAGGCAGCCAGGAAGGCTCCAACGCTCTCGCGCGAAACTTCGCCTTCACGGGCCGCCTTGACTACGCGGGCCTGCCGGGCGTGCTCGTGGGCGCGTCGTTTTTCACCGGCAACTCGGCGCAGGACCATGTGACTCCGGCCGGCAAGTCGTTCGGCGCGCGGACCACGTTCGTCGATCTGCATCTCGACGCCAGGTGGCGCGGGGCGTCGTTTCGCGCGCTCTGGGCGGAGTCCACCGTGGGCGACTCGGCCGCGATCAACCAGCTCAATGGCTTCGAAGGCGACGAGTCGATCGGAAAGAAACAGGAGGGCTGGTACGTCGAGGCCGGTTTCGACGTCCTGTCGCTCACGCGCGCGACGCGCATGTCGCTGACGCCTTTCGTGCGATATGAAGCGTGGGACACGCAGGCCGCCGTGCCGGACGGCTACGCGCGAAACCCGGAGAACGACGTCACGCAATGGACCGCGGGCGTCGTCTTCAAGCCGATTCCACAGGTCGTCGTGAAAGTGGACGGGCAGTGGCGGCAGAACGCCGCGAAGACGGGCGTGAACCAGCTCAACGTCGCGCTGGGATATGAGTTTTGAGACACGTCGCTCTTTCATTCATAGAAAAATCTTTCTTCGTCCTCCTCTCCTTCTCGTCTTCTCTCTCTTTCGCAAAGAGTTTCCTCACGCAGGAGGAGGCGCTGCGCCTGGCGTTCCCCGCCAGGGCGACGGTGCGGCGAAAAACGGCGTTTCTCTCGGAAGCCGACCGCAAGGAGGTCGCACGGAGGACGGGCGGCGCTTCCCCGCGCGGCCTCGTCGTCTTCTACGCCGCCGCGCTGGACGGGCGGGACGCAGGCACCGTCTACTTCGACACGCATGTCGTCCGCACCGAGCCCGAGACGCTTCTCGTCCTCGTGGATCCGGCCGGGGCGATCGGCCGTATCGAGATTCTGTCTTTTTCGGAGCCTGAAGAGTACCTTCCGCGTGCGAACTGGTACGGGCAGTTCAGCGGCAGGCGGCTCGACGACGAGCTGTCCGCCAAGCGCGGCGTGCGGCCCGTGACAGGCGCGACGCTGACGGTGCGGGCCACGACCGAGGCGGCGCGGCGCGTCCTTGCGCTGGACGCGTTCCTGCGCGAGACGAAGCGATGGTGAGGCCGAGATGAAGCGTTGGGAGCTCTTTCTGCTGCACGCTTCGGCGCTCGCGATCGCGATCTCCGGCGTCGTCTACGGCTTCATGAAGTACGCCATGACGGGCTCGGACCCCGACTCCCCTCTCGGCCATCCCTGGCAGCCCGGCGTCCTGAAGGCGCACGTTCTCGCGGCGCCGTTTTTCGTCTTCGCCTTCGGGCTCGTGGCGCGCGGACACGCGCTGCCGAAATTGAAGTCGGGCGAAACGACCGGAAAGAAGTCCGGGATCTCCTTGCTCGGGTTCGTCGCGCCGCTCGTTCTCTCGGGATACGCCGTTCAGGTTTTCACGGGAGATTCACTGAGAAAGGGAACGGGGTGGGGGCACACCGCGGTGGGCGTCCTCTTCGCAGCCGCCTACGCCGTTCACCTCCTGAAGAAGGTGCCGTCCCCCTGAAGTCTTCTTCCTTCTTCCTTCTTCCTTCTTCCTTCTTCCTTCTTCTGCGCGAGCGCCGTGACTCCCGTGAGGCCGCCGAGGCCCATCGTCTCGACCGCGCTCGACGGCACGATGACCATGGAGCCTTTCTCCTTGATGGCCTCGTAGAGCATGTTCATGGCGCGCAGGTGCAAAGCGAGCGGGTGGTCCTTGTACGCGTCGCCCGTGGCGTTTCGCGCGACCCGTCAGCGCACGTCGGCCAGTGTCGTCTTCTCCAGCCTGGCCGAAATCACGTCGCGGATCTCCTTGAAGACGCGCAGCAGCCGCTTCTCCCTCTCGACGGGCGTCGGCTCGTAGAAGTACGTGCTGACCGACTCGGTCGGCGCGAGGGCCCCGTCCAGGAGCCGGATCACCTCGGCCAGCGAGATCTTCTCGGCCGGGCGGGCCAGCCGGAATCCGCCGTGCGGCCCCTTCTGGCTCTTCACGAGCCGCGCGTGCTTGAGCGCCATCAGGAGCTGCTCGAGGAACTTCGCAGGCAGACCCTGCGCCTCGGCAATCGCGGCGACGGAGACGTAGCCCTCCCCCTTCGCGCGCGTGAGGTGGATGAGCGCCAGCAGCGCGTACTCGCTTCGTCTCGTGAGCTTCACGGACGGATTCTCTCCCGAAAGATATTACTTGACTAGTCCGGTGGGATAAATGGTATAAAGATTTTTTTAGAAAGGGCCTGCGGTGAAACGTCGTTTCGGGGTCCGCCGCATCGTGTTTCTCGCGAGAGGGCTGGCCGCCCTCGCGCTCTTCTTCGCAGAATCCCCGTCTCCCCGTCTCTCGGCGGCCCCCTCGTCCGTCACCCTTCTCAACGTCTCGTACGATCCCACGCGTGAGCTGTACGACGACGTGAACGCCGCGTTCGCGAAAGCCTGGGCGGCGAGGACCGGCCAGAGGGTCACGATCAACCAGTCGCACGGCGGCTCGGGCAAGCAGGCCCGATCCGTCATCGACGGCCTCGAGGCCGACGTCGTGACGCTCGCGCTTTCGGGAGATATCGACGCGATCGCGTCGAGGGCGGGCCTCCTGCCCAGGACGTGGCAGGCGCGCCTCCCGAGGAACAGCGCCCCCTTCACCTCCACGATCGTCTTCGTCGTCCGCACGGGGAACCCGAAGAGGATCCGGGACTGGGACGACCTCACGAAGAGAGGGATCGCGGTCATCACGCCGAATCCCAAAACGTCCGGCGGCGCGCGCTGGAATTACCTCGCCGCCTGGGGATACGCCCTGAAGAGACCGGGCGGAAGCGAAAGGACAGCGCGCGACTTCCTCTCGACGCTCTTCTGGAACGTACCCGTCCTCGACACGGGCGCCCGTGGGGCCACGACGACATTCGCCGAGCGCGGCCTCGGCGACGTCCTCATCGCCTGGGAGAACGAGGCGCTCCTCCTGACGAAGGAAGTGGGCAAGGACCGTTTCGAGATCGTCGTCCCGTCCGTGAGCATTCTCGCCGAGCCGCCCGTCGCCCTCGTGGACAAGAACGCCGACAAACACGGCACGCGCGCCGCGGCGCAGGCCTACCTCGAGTTCCTGTACACGGATGAGGCGCAGACGATCGCGGCGAAGCATCACTTCAGGCCAGGGAGCGCGAAGGTCGCGGCTTCTCACGCCGGCGATTTCCCGAAAGTCTCCCTTTTCACGATCGACGACGTCTTCGGCGGATGGGGCCAGGCCCAGAAGGTCCACTTCGACGACGGCGGCACGTTCGACCAGCTCTATCAGCCCGGCCGATGAGAGGAGCCCGCCGGCACGGAGTGCTTCCCGGGTTCGGGCCCGCTCTCGGCGTGACGCTTCTCTATGTCGGCCTCCTCGTCCTCGTGCCGCTCGCCGCTCTCTTCGTGAAGACGGCCGAACTCTCTCTTACGGAGTTCTCTCGCATCGTGACGGCGCCGCGCGCGCTCGCGGCCTACCGCCTGAGCTTCGGGGCGGCACTCGCCGCCGCGCTCCTCAACGCGGTCTTCGGCCTCCTCCTCGCGTGGGTGCTGGCCCGCTACCGCTTTCGGGGGCGCGCGTTCGTAGACGCGATCGTGGATCTTCCCTTCGCGCTCCCCACGGCCGTCGCGGGCCTTACGCTCACGGCCGTCTACTCCAGTCACGGTTGGCTCGGCCGTTTCCTCGAGCCGCTCGGCCTGAAGGTTGCCTTCACGCCCACCGGCGTCGTCCTCGCGCTCACGTTCGTGGGCCTGCCGTTCGTCGTTCGCACGGTCCAGCCCGTCCTCGAGGATCTCGACGCGGAGCTGGAAGAGGCCGCGGCCGTTCTCGGGGCCTCGCGCTTGCAGACGTTAGTGCGCATCGTTCTTCCGAACCTCCTCCCGCCGCTCCTGACGGGGTTCACGCTGGCCTTCGCGCGGGCGCTCGGCGAATACGGCTCGATCGTGTTCGTGTCGGGCAACATGCCCTTCCGCACCGAGATCGCCCCTCTTCTCATCGTGACGAAGCTCGAGCAGTACGACACGGCCGGCGCCACGGCGATCGCGCTCGTCCTCCTCGTGACGTCGTTCGTCCTCGTGTTCACGATCAACGTCCTGCAGCGCTGGACGCGGCGCCGGGCCGGCGCGTCCACCGTGATCGGGCGCGGCTTCCGGCTCGCTCCCGCGCTTGCGGACGCGCCGGCTCTCCGGCGAGGCCTCGTGGCCGCAGCGTTCCTTTTTCTCACGCTCTTCCTCTTCGTGCCGCTCGCGGCCGTTTTTGTGCAGGCGCTGAGCAAGGGGCCGGCGGCCTACCTCGCGGCGATCACCCAGCCCGCCGCTCTCTCCGCAATCCGCCTCACGCTTCTCACGGCCGCGATCGCGGTGCCGTTGCATCTCGTCTTCGGGGTGGTCGCCGCGTGGCTCGTCGCGAAGTTCCGATTCCGCGGAAAGGGCCTGCTCGTTTCCCTCATCGACCTTCCGTTCGCGGTTTCTCCCGTCATCGCCGGTCTCGTGTTCGTCCTGCTGTTCGGGCGGCAGGGATTCCTCGGACCCTTCCTCGCGTCGCACGACTGGAAAGTCATTTTTGCCGTCCCCGGAATCGTCCTCGCCACGGTCTTCGTCACGTTCCCGTTCGTCGCGCGTGAGGTGCTCGCGGTGCTCGAGGCGCAGGGCAACGAAGAGGAGGAGGCCGCTCTCACGCTCGGGGCCAGCGGATGGCAGACGTTCTTTCGCGTGACGCTTCCGAAGGCGCGCTGGGGGCTCCTCTATGGCGTCGTGCTGTGCAACGCGCGCGCGATGGGAGAGTTCGGCGCCGTCTCGGTCGTGTCCGGGCACATCCGCGGCGTGACGAACACGCTGCCTCTCCACGTCGAGATCCTGTACAACGAGTACGACTTCACGGGCGCGTTCGCCGTGGCATCACTTCTCACCTTCCTCGCCCTCGTCACGCTCGCGGCCCGGAAGCTGGAGGAAGCGCGGGTGAAGACGGCATGAGCGTCGTCGTGACAGATCTCCGGCGCCGCTTCACCCAGGACGGGCCTCCGGCCGTCGCGGGCGTCTCTTTCACCGCGCCCACGGGTGTGATCACGGGAATCCTGGGTCCGTCCGGAGCCGGTAAGTCGACGGTGCTCCGGCTGATCGCGGGGCTCGAGGAGCCAGATGCGGGCCGCGTTCTCCTGCACGGCGAGGACGTGACGGACGTGCCGGTCCAGAAGCGGGGAGTCGGCTTCGTGTTCCAGGGCTATGCGCTCTTCGGACACCTCTCCGTGCGCGAGAACGTGGTCTTCGGCCTGCGCGTGCGGCGCGTTCCGCGCAAGGAGGCTGGAGAGCGGGCGGACGAGCTCCTTCACCGCGTCCAGCTCGACGGCTTCGGGAACCGCCGCCCGTCGGAGCTGTCCGGCGGGCAGCGGCAGCGGGTGGCCTTCGCGCGAGCGCTCGCCGTGAACCCGCGCGTCCTCCTCCTCGATGAGCCGTTCGGCGCTCTCGACGCGGGCGTGCGCCTCGAGCTCGGCGAGTGGCTCCTGGGGCTTCACGACGAGACGGGCCTGACGACGCTCCTCGTCACGCACGACCAGCCGGAGGCGTTCGCGCTCGCCGAGCACATCGTCGTGCTTCTCGACGGCAAGGTCGCGCAGGCGGGTACGCCGGCCGAGCTGTGCGCGCGTCCGGCCGACGGCCGGCTCGAGGCGTTCCTCAGGGTCGTCTCGCGCGGGCCGCGGCCGCGCTCGACGCGCTGAAGGCGGGGAAACGTCCGGAAACCCGCCCGCGCGCGATGTGGGCAGCGCTGCACCGCCGCCGTTATGCCGTCGACCATCTGAACCTGACGCGGGAGGAATTCCACCTCCTCGGGGCACCCGCGAAGGGACAGACGCTTGCATCTTCACCGCGGAAGGCCTCCTGCACGAAGGTTGAGGGGCGATCGCCCCTAAGGCTTCGGAGCCCGGGGCGGCAGATCGCACGCCGGCGGGTCCGACTGGAAGCCCACCTTGTTGTGCATGCCGTCGCAGAACGGCTTGCTCGCGGATTGGCCGCACCGGCAAAGGGCGATCGTCGCGCGGCCGCCGAGGCCGAACGCTTTCTCCGTGCCGTCCACGAGGCTGATGTCCCCGCTCACGAGGAGCGGGCCGTTGGGTTTCACCTGAATCTTCACGTCGCTCATGTCGTCACCTCAATGCGGCTTCTTCTCGAGATCGAGGAAGCGCTTCTTCGCGGTCTTCAGGAACTCGAAGGACGCTCCCCTGCCCTGCCAGCCCTCGAGCGTCACGTTCGCCGCGAGGCCCGGGCGCGACACGACGAGGGTCGGAAACCCGCTCAACCGATAGCGGTTCGCGAGCGCGAGCATCTCGGGGGAGTTGCGCCCGGTCTCACGCATGCGGTCCTCGACGGCGATCGGCACGAAATCCTTCTGGATCTGCGCGGCCATCTCCGGCACCGCAAAAACCTGCCCTTCGAGCAGGCGGCACGGCCCGCACCAGGCCGCCGTGAAGAAGTAAAGCGCGGGCTTCCCGCTCTTTTTCGACTCGGCCTCGCCGGCGGCGATCGCGCGCCAGTTGATCGAGGTCATGGCGGGCGCCGCCTTCGCCGCCGCCGTCTTCGGGGCCTTCGTGTCCGCGCGCGAAGGGCCCGGAACGGCCAGCAGAACGGCGACGATGGTGGCGACGAAGGACGGAAAGAATCGAAACGCATGCATCGATTCGATCTTAGCAGCGGTGGAATCCATCATTCACGCGCCGCCGGGACGCGTATCGGGGCGTCGGGGACCTCCGCGAGGAGCTCGCGCAGGCTGCGCGGCCATTCGGCCGGCGGCCGCCCGAGCGCCGAGCGGATCGCGGGCGTCCGGAGGCCCTGGGCGGCCTCGGCGAGGAGAGTCGACGCGAGGAGGTCCTGTCCCTGGTCGCGCGCGCGGAGCGCCAGCTCGAGGCGAAGCACCGGCGCGCGCAGGGCGCGGTCGGGCAATTCCTGGAGGAAGGCCCGGGCCGCCTCCTCCTGCCCCGACAGGCGCAGCCCCTCGAGGCGCAGCGCGGCCGTGTAGCCCGACGGCGAGAGCGCGAACAGCGTTCCCGCGAACCGGGCGGCGCGGTCGGGCCGTCCGATGTCGAGGCTGCGCATCGTCTGGTCCGCGAGGCCGGCGAACCAGGCCGGGTTGTATGTTCCGGGATGCTCGCCGTGCGGCTCGGTGAAGCTCATGCAGAGGTGCGGCCAGCGGAACGGCGCCGTGAGGTAGTTCACGAGCGGCGTGCGCGTCGTGATTATCGGTGAAGGCGGCGGCAGGTCCGGAACGGCGTCCGGGTGCGTCGCGAGCCATGGAGGCGAAGACAGGCGGCGTCGGCGCAGGTCGTCGTCATGCCCCGCGAGGCGGTTCGCGAGAAGAAACGGATGAACCCGGAACGCCGAGAAGGCGGAGTCCGACGCCGCGGGCACGTATCGGGGCAGCCAGTACATCCCCTCACGGCTCTCGGGCGGGCGAAAGGAGGGCGGGTATTCCTCGTAGAGCGCGAGCGGCACGCGCGCGAGCCCGGTGGACGAAACGTAATAGACCGTGGCCGCCTCGGCCTGGAACGTGCCAAGCGCGTTCACGGCGGTGCCCAGGACGACGAGCGCGACGCCGGCGGCGCGCCGCGCGCGCGTCCCTGCGGCCGCGCCGGCTGCGCCCGCGAGAAGCGGCACGAGCGGGACGAGGAAGCGCGGGCCCCAGCCCCCGATCCCGTCCCACGACCACCAGCCCGAATACAGGGCGACGAAAGCGCCGGCGAGCGCGAGCGTCGAGACGGCGGCGCCGCGTGTCTCGCGCCCGCGGACGAGCGTGACGAGTCCGAAAACGGCGAGGAGGCCCAGAGGGAAGTAGAGAAAGAGCCCCTTGTTCGGGCCCACCAAGAGGCGCCAGGCCCCGTCGAGAGGCGGATGCGAAAAGTTCCCCCCGCGCGCATAGGACGAGAAGGGGCGGCCGAAACGAATGACCTCGAACGCGAGCATCGCCGCAATCGGGATGGCGACGCCCGCGATGGCCGCGGCCCATGCCCGCATCCTCTCGCGAGTGGGAGGCCACGCTCCGGCGAGAAGAGGCAGGAGCGGGAGCGGGACGAAGAGGAGGTTCACGACCTTCGTGAGGGCGAGAAAGCCGGCGCAAAACCCCGCGGCAAAGGCAAGCGCGAGCGCCGGCCGCTTTTCCGCCCGACTCGCCCGGGCTGCGAACGTCACGGCGAAAACGAGACAGACCGCCTGCAGCGGCTCGGTGAGTCCGCACGCCGTGTACGGCCAGAGAGGCGAGGCGAGCGCCGTCCCGAAAACGGCGAGCCCCTGGCCGAAGAGGCCCGCGCCGAGCGTCTTCGCGAGGACGCCCGCTCCCGCCGCCGCCGCCGTCACGAGGAGGACCTGCAGGAGTACGAACAGCGTCTGCGACGTGCGGGCGCCGAAACGCGACTCCCACGGGCCCGCCAGAAGGGCGAACGGCACCTCGAGCAGCGGGAGGCCCATGCCGTACGGCGACACCGCGTCGCCCGCCGGCCGCGGGACGCCAAACGTCTGCCCGCGCGCGATTCCGAGCTCGAAGGTCTCAGCGATCGAGATCGCGGTGTAGAGCATCTGCTGCTCGTCGGTGACGGTCCCGAAGGTGCGCTCTTCGGCCGTCCCCGCGAGCAGAAGAAAAGCGGCGAGCACCGAAAGGCCGAGCGCCCCCGGGGCCCTCTTCAGGGGTGAGAGGGCCATCGGGCCGGCACCTTACGTTCTGCTCCGGCGAGGGCGCGCCGGACCGCGGCGTCGGGCTCGGTCTCCACCGCGAAATACTCGGCGCCGTCCCGGGCGAATCCCTGGTCCGCGACATGCCGGAGGGCAGTGAGAAGCGGGTCGAAGTAGCCGGAGCCGTTGAAGAGGACGATCGGCCGTGAATGGTGGCCGAGCTGGCGCCACGTCACGATCTCGAAGAACTCGTCGAGAGTGCCGAAGCCCCCGGCGAGCGTGAGGAAGCCAGCCGCCACCTCCGACATTCGCGCCTTGCGCTCGTGCATCGTCGCGACGACGTCGAGATGCGTGAGGCCGCTGTGCGCGATCTCCTTTTCCGCGAGGCCCGCTGGGATGACGCCGTAGACGGGCGCGCCCTCCTCGAGCGCCGCGTCCGCGAGGATGCCCATGAGCCCGACGCGCCCGCCGCCGTACACGAGGCCCGCGCCGGCGCGAGCGATCGCGCGCCCGACGGCCGCCGCGTCTTCGGCGTGAACGGGCGAGAGGCCGGTGCGCGCGCCGCAGAAAACGGCGAGCATGGGGCGGTCGAATGTCATCGGCATTCCTGAATGATGCCCGAACGCCCGCCGGGACTGTTAAGGTCCCCGGCGTGCGCCGGCCCGTGCCGCTCGATGGCGCCCGTGCGGCCCTTCGCGACGCGCTGCTCCGGCACGTTCCGGCGGACGCACGCGAGGAGAGGCACCAGAAGGCGATTCTCCGCCTCGCCGAGACGGAGCCGGCCTGCTTCTCGCGCCACACTTTCACTCCCGGGCACATCACCGGCAGCGCCTTCGTGGTCTGTGAAGACACGGGCCTCGTCCTCCTGCACCATCACCGCCGCCTCGATGCCTGGCTCCAGATGGGTGGTCACGACGACGGCGAGCACGACGCCCGGGCAACCGCGCTGCGCGAGGCGGCGGAGGAATCGGGCCTGAAGGACCTCACGTTCCTGTCGGGCGAGATCCTCGATCTCGACATCCACACGATTCCCGCCGGCAAGGGCGAGCCGCCCCATCTCCATCACGACGTGCGTTTCGCCGTCGCGACGCGCGCGCCCGAGGCGATCCAGCGCGACGCGGGCGAGTCCGTCGACCTCCGGTGGTTCACGCTCGACGAGGCGGCCGAGAGAATGAACGAGCCGGGAGGAAGGAGAGCGCTCAGCCGCCTCTCTCGCCTCCTGGCCAATCTTCCCTTCTAGGAACCTCCCGGGGCTCCCTCTTCCGCCTCTGCGTACATCTTGTCGATGACGTCCCGGTACTTCTCGGCGACCACGCGGCGCTTGATCTTCATCGTGGGATCTGGCGCTCGTGGGGTTCGTCGCCGTTGAGGATGTCGATCGCCTGCTTCACGAGCGAGAGAACCTTCGGATTCTTCACGTGGAGAGGGTCGGCGCTCGGCGGCGGGTCCGGAGAACGGCTCTAGAGCGGCCGCACCGAGATCGAGAGCACGTCGGCGCAGCCTCGCTGAATCTCCTCGAGAACCGCCGCCTGCGGCGCCCGTCCCACCTGGATGCGAGCGCACGCGGCTTCCGCGCCCGCGAAGACGACGTTTTCCGTCTTTTCGACGTTGATCCCGGCCGCGCGCAATACGCCGAACACGTGCGCGAGGACGCCGACGCGGTCGCGGTGCCGGACGGACAGAACGTGCGTCGCCGGCGTACGGCTCGCGAGGTTGACGGCGTTCGGGACTTCCCCCGTCGAGGCGAAGGCTCCGACGATCCGCACGGTCTCTTCCGCGATGGCGGCCTGCGCCTGCTCGGTCGAGGCGCCCACGTGGTGCGTGCCGATGACGGCCGGGTTCTTCACGATGTCGTCCTCGAACACGCCGTTTCCCCCGGCAGGCTCCTTCGCGAAGACGTCGAGGCCCGCCCGGAGGCCCCTTTCGGCGACGGCCTTCGCGAGGGCCGCGGCGTCCACGACCTCGCCGCGGCTCGTGTTGACGAAGAAGGCTCCGGGCCTCATCGCGGCGAAGAAGGCGTCGTCGAGAAAGCCGCGCGTCTCCACCGTGAGCGCGACGTGCACCGTGACGACGTCGGACGCGGCGGCGACGGCCGCGAGCGACGCGGCGTTCGTCACGCCGAGGCGCGCCGCGCCGGCCTCGTCGAGGGTGCGGCTGAACGCGACGACCGGCATCCCGAACGCCTTCGCGCGCGTCACGACCTCACGGCCGATCGCTCCGAGGCCGATGACGCCGAGCGTGCGCCCGGCGAGGCCCCGGGCTTTCCCATACAGCGACTTGTTCCAGACACCGGCCCGAAGGTCGTTCGTCTGATCGACGATGCGGCGGTCGAGGGCGAGGATGAGACCCCACGTCAGCTCGGCCACGGCGATCGCGTTCTTGCCCGGGCAGTTCGAGACCGCGATCGCGCGCGCCGAGGCGGCCTGCAGGTCGATCGTGTTCACGCCCGCGCCCGCACGGACGATCAGCGCGAGACCGGAGGCGCCTTCCATCTCCGTGGCTCCGACTTTCGTCGACCTGACGACGAGCGCCTCGGCGCCGGTCTCGGCGAGGCGTGTGCCGAGGGAAGCCCCTTCGAGCTTCGGCTCGTAAAGGACCTCGCAGCCGACAGCGGCGAGGCCGTCCAGGCCGGACTTTTCGAACGCGTCTGCGACGAGCACTTTCATGGCGAACCTCAGAATCGGTGTACGAAGAGGCCGGAGCGCAGCTTCGGCTCGAACCACGTGGACTTCGGCGGCATCGTGGCCCCCGCGTCCGCGATCGCCATGACCTCGGCGAGAGACGTCGGGAACATCGAGAACGCGACGGCGCCCCGCCCCGAGCGCACGCGCCCCTCGAGCTCGCCCGTGCCCCGGATCCCTCCCACGAAGTCGACGCGGGGATCCGTGCGGGGGTCGCCGATGCCGAGAACCGGGCCGAGCAGCCGGTTCTGGAGAACCGAGACGTCCAGAGATTCGATGGGATCTGAAACCGGGATCGGCTCTCTTGGGGTCAGGGTCTGCCAATGTTCTTCGAAGAACATGGAGAACTGCCCGTGCCGGGTCGGCTCCGGTGCCGCGGCGGGCGTGACCGTGAACCGCGCTCGCACACCTTCTAAGAAATCCCCGGTCTTCTTACCCCCAAGGTCCTTCACGACGCGGTTGTAGGGGAGGATGGCGAGCTGCCTGTCCGGGAAAATCGTGGCCGGAAACCAGTTGACCGGATGCTCATCGGGAAGCGAGCCGAGCTTCTCCTTCGTCGCCGCCCGCGCGCGCGCGGCCGACGCGCAGCGGTGATGGCCGTCGGCGACGTAGAGAAGCGGCACTGCCGCGAACGAGGCGACGAAGAACGCGACGTCGCCCTCCGGCACGATCCAGAGAGTGTGTCTCACGCCGTCCGGCGCCTCGAAGTCGAACTCCGGGGACGCCGCGGTCACCCGGGCGACGCG
>CABEAM010000106.1_pt1 | contig 19728 bp, 16 predicted proteins | sample 3132391 | NCBI WGS metagenome assembly CABEAM01 (sample SAMEA5534343, study PRJEB31848) | metagenome | biome: tundra; feature: field; material: soil | place: USA | collected 2013-05 | depth 0.45 m
TTGCCGTTGTAGTTGCCCTCGCGCCGTCAGCTTCAGGGCGCTCGTCTGACGGCGCGAGGGCAACTACAACGGCAACAACGTACTTGACTAACCAGCCGGCGGAGAATCGCAAGGAAACGCCGCCTATGGCCTAGTTGTGCGAAACACACATAAATTTCTTGAATTACGCATTTTAGTTTGCCATTATCTTTCTGGCCGCTGGCAGGCGGACGGAGGGTGCAATGGCAGACGAACAGAGATACCGGCTGAAAACGAAGCTTCCCAATGGTTCGGAGTTCGAGGCCGAAGGTTCTGAAGCAATAGTACAGGCTCTTTTTGAGAAGTTCTTAGAGGCTTCGCAGTCTGCATCTACTTCAGCGAAAACGCCTGTTTCGCCGGGGGCCCGGACTTCTGATCCCGACGGGACCGGCGACAACGATGCAAAGTCCGCGATCATGAGACGCGTCTTTGCCGAGGACCAGGCGGGCGACATTTCACTTCTGGCGCTTCCCCAGACAGAGGCGCGGGATGCCGACACACTCTTGATGCTGCTCTACGGCTATCAGGTTCTCAAGGGTCAGCAGACCGTCACCGTAGGGGCATTGAAGCAGGCTGCCCAGAAGTCGGGTGTTCAGCTCGAGCGACTGGACAGGGTTCTCGCACCCTATAGCGCGTGGGTAACCAAGTCGGGTCTCAAAAAGGGAGGTCGATACGGACTGAACAACCAGGGGATCAAGAAAGCAGAAGAGCTTGTAGCCGGTGTTATGGGTTAAGAAACATCCCGCTGGCGGCAGCCAGCGGGCTCGCAGACCATAAATAGCCTATTATACAATGAGTTACGGCACTGATTCATGGCGCTTGCTCATGCATATCCTAGAACGCCAGCCACCAAAATGCAGAAAGGGAAGAAAGAAGGGCTCGGGAAATCTCTTTGGGAGGAGGTGAACGCGAGAATGCAGCCCAGGAGAATCATGGCGCCGCCGCCGACCCGACAGGCAGCGGGCCCGAGGCCTAGAAAAGGCTAACCCCCGAATCGTCTGACCTTTTCGCGGGCTAAGACGATAGGGGGGTCGGGTGGCTCTGGGACGGGAGAGGGTCCGATCCCCTCTCCCGCACCATCCATATCGATAGGATATCAGCCGAGTCAACCATGAGGGCCTTGACTCGGGTCCGCTTAAGGTCGGGCGTCAAGGCGGCTCAGGCAGCGGCCGTTGCGAGGTTCAGGCGCAGCTTCTTGGGGTCGGCGTCGTAGTTCAGCTTCTCGAACCCGATGACACGCCCCTGGCGGTCCTTCATGAGGATCACCTCGTCGCCCGTTTCCTCGCACACGTACTCATCCGACGGCCGGCCAAACCAGACCGTCAGCGTTCGGGCCTGAGCGTCGTAGAAGACCCTCACTTCGTCCATCGCCGTTCTCCCTCCTTGATCGCGTCCGTCGGATAGGCCGTGACCAGGAAGCCGTCTTCATTATCGACCTTTTTGACGACTGCCGAAAGCCAACGCCCCGGCTTCTCGCAGACGTAGAAAAGAAAAACCATCGGGTCGCGCTTGCTCTGGCGTATCTCCTCCGGGTTCGAGAGCACGTCCCGCACGTCTCTTTCCCGCCCAGCCATCACCGGGTGCTTCTCCGAAACAATCTTCTCCCACTGCCTTTTCGTCACACGGACGGCGAAGCCCAGCCGCGTAGCGACGACGAAGAGCGTGACGTCCGGATCCCCCGCGGGGTCAGCCAAGAAGAGCCTCCCACGCTTCCCAGAATCCCGGCCACGACTTCGCGACGACGCCCGGATCGTCCAGTGTCGAGCCCGCGGGCAGCGCGAGCGCGAGGACCGCCGCCGACATGGCGACGCGGTGATCTCCATGCGCGGCGAACTCCGCGGCCCGAGGCGCCCCGGTTCGGCCGTCCACGACGAGGACGGGGCCGTGGCCATCCCTCTCCTCCCGCGCGACCGCGCCCGCACGTGCCAGAAGGTCGAGCGCGACCGCAAGCCGGTCGGATTCCTTCTCGCGCAGGCGGGCGACGCCCGAGAGGCGCGATGTGCCGCCGGCGAAAGCGACGAGCGCCGCGAGCGGGAGCGCGGCATCCGGCGCGGGGTCGATGTCGGCGTCGACGGGAAGAAGCGAGCGAGCGCCGCCGTCAGGTCCCTTGACCGTGAGCGCCTCCTCGCCATCCGGCGCTCTCTCCCACTCGAGCGTTCCGCCCGCGGCAGCCGCCCACGCGCGGAACGCCGCGTCCGGCTGCTCCGAATCGCCCGCGAGGCCGCGCAGCGTCACGCATCCTCCGGACACGAGCGCGCCCGCGATGGGAAAGCAGGCGGCCGAGTCGTCGCCGCTCACGTGAAAGCGCGTGGGCCGGTAGCCTCCGCCCGGAGAAGCTCCGAAACCGTCGAGGACGCGCCGCGTCAGAGCGAGATAGGACGCCGACGAAAGCGGCCCTTCGACGTCGAGCTCGATGCCGCCCGGTACGACAGGCGAGACGAGCATGAGCGCCGAGAGGAATTGCGAGGAGACGTCGCCGCGGATTCTCACGCGCCCGCCGCGCAACGAGCCGCCACGGATTGCGGCGGGGAGATAGCCCTCCCGCGCGAGACACGTCACATCTCCCCCCAGGCTTCGAATTGCTTCGAATAGAGAGGACATCGGCCGTTCCCGCATGCGGGCGCTGCCATCGAGAATGTAATGTCCTCTCACCGCTGCGAGGAGGGCGGCGAGAAAGCGCGCCGGCGTTCCGGCATCTCCGACGTCAATGCGAACCTCCGAGTCCGAGTAACCGCTGCGACCGATCGGCCCGACGACCCGCCAACTCACACCTTCAAAGAAAATCCCGGCTCCGAGGAGCCGAAGCGCCGTCGCGAGCGCACGGGTATCCGTCGAGTCCAGCGGATTGAACAGCGCGCTCTCGCCTTCCGCGAGCGCCGCCGCGACGAGCGCGCGGTTCGTCAGGCTCTTGCTGCCCGGGATTCGGAGACTTCCGGCAAGACGGCCTCGCGGAAGCGGGCACGGAGCGCTCAAGAGCCCACTCGAGTCGCCGAGGCCGCGCCGCCCGTTTCGAGCGCTCCGAAACCGCGGCGCTTCGCGCGCTCGGCGGTCTCCTCTTCGACGATCGTGAGCATGCCGTCCGGCGCGATCTCGGCGTGTTTTCTCTCCTCGAGCCACGCGGGCAGGACGTGCGTGACGGCCCCCTCGCCCTTCAGCGTCCGTGCGACGTGGAAGTGGCCGACGAGGAGCGCGTCGTATCCCGCCTGGCGCGCCGCGCGGCCTTCCGCGAGGAGCGCGGCCTCGGGAAGCTTCGCCTTGTGCTTGAAGTTCGAGCGGTACAGCCGCGCCTCGGTTCGCGCGACGATCGCACGCGCAAGGGGCCCGGGGATCGCCCTCAGCGCGGCGTGCGCGGCCGGATTCTTCGAGACCATGCGCCAGAACCGGTACGGGAGGTCGGCCGTGTTCACGCGATCTCCGTGGACGAACGCGTAACGCGACTCCCCGACGCGGAGGCCGTCTGTCAGCGCCCAGGATGCGAACGGCGCCGCGTAAGGCGATCCGGCGACGAAAAAGTCGCGGTTCCCCTCCACGTACCGGAGCGAAAGTCCGCGTGAAGCGACTCCCTGCAAGCCTTGCAGAGTACTTCTGAGAAGAGGCGTCTCGAGCTTCGGGTCGGCGATGAAGTAATGAAAAATGTCTCCGAGGAGGACCGCCGTCGCAAAACCGCGCCTCCTCACCCCCTCGAGCGCCTGCAGGAAATCCTCCGCATCCCGTTCCACCTGACCGAGATGAGCATCGGCGAAGACGGCCACGCCGCCCGTGACCTCCAGAGGTTGAGGAAAACGCGCCACGGCACCGCATTCTATCGGGGCCGACGTAGACTTCCCCGCCATGAAGATCGCTCTCGGCTCCGACCACGCCGGCTTCGCGTACAAAGAGAGAATCAAGGCGATGCTCCTCGAGATGGGCCACGAGGTGAAGGACTGCGGCACGTTCTCGACCGACATGGTGGATTACCCCGTCTACGTCCGGCCCGCCGCCGAGGCCGTCGCGCGCGGCGAGTGCACGCGCGGCATCGTCCTCGGTGGCTCGGGTAACGGCGAAGCCATCGTCGCGAACAAGGTCAGGGGCGTGCGCTGCGCGCTGTGCTGGAACGAGGCCACCGCGAAAGCCTGCCGCGAGCACAACGACGCGAACGTCCTCTCGCTCGGCGAACGGATGATCACCGCGGAGATGGCGCTCACGATCGTGCGGATCTTCCTCGAGACGCCGTTCGAGCCGGGCGCCGGCGGCGGCCGCCATGCTCGCCGCATCGCGATGATCGAATAATCCGTCTCGCACGCGCGGTCCTGCTATCGTCCGCCGCCCGTGATCGCGCTTTCTGGCATCAGCAAGCAGTACGGCCGGCAGGTCCTGTTCGTCGACGCCTCCTTCCAGCTCAACCCCGGCGAGAAGATCGGCCTCGTCGGCCCGAACGGAGCCGGCAAGACGACGATCTTCCGGCTCATCACGGGCGAAGAGCACGCCGACGACGGCGACGTGTCCGTGCCGAAGAAGCTCTCGATCGGCTACTTCAAGCAGGAGGTCGACGAGATGGCCGGGTGGCCCGTTCTCGACGAGGCGATTGCGGGCAGCGGACGCCTCGGCGACCTCCACCACGAGCTGATCGACCTCGAGCACGCGCTCGCGGATCCGGAGCGCGCGGGCGAGATGGAGAAGGTCCTCGAGCGCTTCGGCGAGGTGCAGGGCGAATACCAGCAGCGCGGTGGCTATGAGCTGGAGGCCCGCGCCCGGGAGGTGCTCCACGGGCTCGGCTTCGACGACGCGCGCATCGACGGCGACGTCGGCGCCCTGTCCGGCGGCTGGAAGATGCGCGTCGCGATGGCGAAGGTCCTCCTCGGCAGGCCCGACGTCCTCCTCATGGACGAGCCCACGAACCACCTCGACATCGAATCCATCATCTGGCTCGAGGAGTACCTCGAGGGCTACCCGGGCTCGCTCCTCATGACCTGCCACGACCGCGACTTCATGAACCGCGTCGTCTCGAAAGTCGTCGAGATCGACGCCGGAGAGCTCGTGACGTATTCGGGCAACTACGACTTCTACGAGAGAGAGAGGGCCCAGCGCGAAACACAGCGGGAAGCTGCTTTCGCCCGGCAGCAGGCGATGCTCGCAAAAGAGCAACGCTTCATCGAGCGCTTCCAGACGCACGCCTCGAAGGCGGCGCAGGTGCAAAGCCGTGTCAAGAAGCTCGAGAAGATCGAGACGATCGAGCTCCCGAAAAAGCGCGCCGTCGTGCGTTTCGACTTCAAGCCGCCGCCGCGCTCCGGCGATGATGTGGCGATCCTCGAGAAACTGTCGAAGGGCTACGGGGCGAGACACCTCTACGAGGGGCTAGATTTCCTCATCCGCCGCGGCGAGCGCTGGTGCGTCATGGGCGTCAATGGCGCCGGAAAGACGACGCTTCTGAAGATGGTCGCGGGCGTCCTCCCTCCCGACGCCGGCACGGTGCGCCTCGGCGCGAGCGTGAAGCTCGGCTATTTCTCGCAGCAGACGCTGGATCTCCTCGACCTCGAACTGACCGTGCTCGAGCAGGTCCAGAGGGACTTTCCCGCCGCTGGCCTCGGCGCCCTGCGCGCGCTCGTCGGCGCATTCCAGTTCTCCGGCGACGATGTGGACAAGAGAGTCCGCTTCCTCTCCGGTGGCGAGAAGTCGCGCCTCGTGATGGCGCGCATGCTGTTTGACCCCCCTAATTTCCTCGTCCTCGACGAGCCCACGAACCACCTCGATCTCGCCACGAAGGAGATGCTCGTCGAGGCTCTCTCGAAGTTCGACGGGACGATGCTCTTCGTCTCGCACGACCGCACGTTCCTGCGCGGCCTCGCGAACCGCGTCCTCGAGCTGACCGGCGAGGGCGGCACCGCCGCGCCGCACGCCTACGGCGGGTCCTACGTGGAATGGGTGGCGCGCACGGGCCACGAAGCCCCGGGCATCCACGCATAATCGGCCGATGTCGCGCGCGCGTTTCGCGGCGGCTCTCGCCGCCATCATCCTCCTCGCCTTCCTAGGCGCCGAAAGCGCGCGCTTTTCGCTCTGGACGACCTCGGACGAGCCCGCGCACCTCGCGGCCGCCCGCGAGTGGCGCACCGGACCCGGCATGGTCTCGAACTTCGAGCACCCCGTCCTGATGAAAGTGCTCGGCGGCGCCTTTCTCCCGCGCGAGACACCCGCGATGGAGATCGACGAGACGCGCGCCGGCCGGGCGCCGATGCCTTTCGTGTTCGCCGGCCTCGTCCTCGTGACCGGGCTCTTCACGCGCGCCCTCGCGGGAGACTCCGCAGGCCTCGCCGCCGCAGCGCTCGTCGCCGTCGAGCCCACGCTTCGCGGGCACGGTTCCCTCGTCCAGAGCGACGTCCTCGTGACGTTCTTCCTCGTGGCCGCGGCGCTCGCGCTGGAGCTCGCGGCCCGCGGCACGGGAGAGAAGACACCTGACCTCCGCTGGCTCGTCGCGAGCGGCGTGCTCTACGGCTTCGCGATGTCGGCGAAATACTCCGCTTTCCCGTTCCTCGCCGTTTTCGCGGTCCTTGCGGCCCTTCGGCTCATGTCAGATGGTTTTTCCGCGCCCCCCTCTTCCCTTTCAAAGAAAATATTCCGCGGCCTGAGCCTCGTCGTGACCGGCTTGATCGTGCCCGCCCTCGTCACCCTTTTTCTCATCCAATTTCTCGCATTCGCGGGCACGAGCGACGCCGCTTTCCAGGCGGGAATCGCGCATGAGTTCGCCGGGCTGCCGCAGGAGCGTGCCGCCGTCGCGCTGGCGCGCACGTTCCCGAAGTCGATCGCAGCCTACGGCGCGGGGCTGCTTTTCGTGCAGGGCGTCGCCGGCCCCGGCGAACGTTTCAACTACTTCTTCGGCGAGATCTCCGGCAAGGGCTACGCGCTCTATTTCCCGGTCGCCCTCGGAATCAAGCTCACGACGGCAGCCGTCCTTCTCGTCCTCGCGGCCCTCGTCGCAGCGGGCGTTCTCGCCGCCAGGGGGACACGTTTTCGCGGTCTTCTCGCCGCGCGCGCCTGTCTTCCGGCCGCGCTCGGCGGCGCCTATCTCCTCGCGGCATGCGCCTCGAACGTGAACATCGGCGTCCGCCACGCCCTGCCCGTCGTGCCTTTCGCGGTCACCGCTGCGGCGGGTGTCCTGAGGACGCTCCTTCGGCGGCGCCGAAGCTTCGCCGTGACGCTCGCCGCCGTCGTCGTCGCCAGCTCCGTCGAGGCGGCTCTGCGATTCGGCCGCGAAATCTCGTTCGGAAATCTCCTCGCGGGCGGGCCGGCCGGCGTCCCCGCGATCCTCTCGGACTCGAACGTGGACTGGGGCCAGGAACAGGGCCGCCTCTTCGAACGCGTGCGGCGCGGCGACCTCGGCCGCGTCGGAATCGTCACGTTGATCGTCGACGAATCCGGCGCCCGGGCCGTGGGAATCCTCGGGCAAGTCACCGGGCCGGACGCCGGGGTCGATACGGTGTTTTTCTCGCGATTCCTGTGGGACCTCGCGCGCGCGATCGAGAAGAACAGCGAGCCGTGGCCGAAATTCGTGTGGCTCCGCGGCTGGCTTCCGCCGCTGCGCCACGGGCTCGAAGCGCGCGCCCTGTCGACCGAGCCGTTCGGTGACGCGCAGCTTCTGATGCGCCTGCGCGCGGCGACGCCGCCTACGGCCTCCCCGTCCGCGCCGCCCGCGCCCACGCGGTGAGCGGCCAGCCCTGCCGGCGCGCGAGATCGAGGCCGCGCGCGAAGCCCTCGCGCTGAGCCTCGGGCATGCACGAGAGGTCGCCGGGGGGCGCGGCCATCGAGCGGACGAAGAGGATCCACGGGTGGCAGGAAGCCGCGGGAGAAGAAGAAGAGGAGGATTTCTTAGAAAGGTAAGAGAGGACGGCTGCGGCTCCCGAGTCGTGCGTGTCGGCACCGGCGCCTTGGCCGCCGCCGCCAAGGCGCATCGATTCGGCGATCAGCGCGACCGTGCGAGGGTCACTCGAAGAATCCGAATTGAGCGCCTGCGCGCGCGCGTAGTCCTTCATGTCGATCGCGCGGATCGTCTGGTCACGCACGGCGTCCCCCCACGGATCCGACACCCTTTCTTCCCCTTCAAGGAAATATTCCCGACCCCACCCCATGCGAACCGGCCGTAGCGCGAGGAGCATTGCGGGAGCGGGCTCTTTCGGCAAGATGGGTCTGAACGGAGGGTCGAGACCGGGGAGGCCCTCCCGGACGAGAGACTCCGCCACCCCGCCCCGCAGCTTCGCCGCGAGGAGGAGCGCGTGGACGCGGATAGGCGACCAGGCGGGAGTGAGCGAGAAGTGATGCGGCGCCGTCGCGCGGAGGACGCCGTCCGCTCCGCGCTTGATCTCGTATGGCGTGCCGTCCGCTCGCCTGTCAGGAATCGGCTGCGGCGGCACGACGGACGAGAGCGCATAAACGGCGGGAAACGGCACGAGGGCGCCAAGCAGATTCACGCCCGCGCCGAGGACGAGCGCGAGCGCTCCGGCGAAGCGCACCGGCCGGGCGGAACCCGAACACGCGAGACCCGCGAAAACGAGAAGCGGCGGCAACGCCGGCAGCAGAAGGCGCGGCCCCCATCCCGCCTGCCCGTCCCACGCCCACCATGCGCAGGCCGCGAGAAGAAGCGAGGCGGCCGAAGCGGCACAGGCGAGCGCCAGCCGCGCATCGCGCCGGCGGAGCGCGAAGAAGCCAAACGGCGCGAGGAGGACGATCGGCGCGTACCAGAACAGCCCCTTGTTCGGGAGCACCGTCAGCCTGAGGAGCCCCGTAAAGATAAGGATATGAGAACGTCTCCCCCGCATACCCTCCGAAGAGCTTTCCGAAGCGGGCGAGCTCGAGAAGAGACCAAAGAAAGAGGATTCCTGAGAATGAAAAAAGCAAAGGCCACGGCACCCTGAGGCGAGCAGGCGCCGCGCCGCCGCCACGCCGCGCCCAGACCCGCACCGCCCGCCGCGCCGCCCGCGCCTCGAGGCCGCGCCCGCTCCCGTCTGCCCTATTACCTTCCAAGGAATCCTCTTCGGACCTCACGGCGCGCGGAAAGACCGCCGCGAGAAGGAGCGGCGCCACCGCGAGGAGGAGCAGGGTTTTCGTGAGAATCGCGAAGCCCGCGGCGACTCCGAGGACGATCTGCCAGCGCCGCGACGCGGAATCCGCGCGCAGCTCGACGACGCCGAGGACCGCGAGCGCGACGCACAGCGCCTGCAGCGGCTCCCCGTAGTCGCTCGCCGCGTAGCCCCAGAGCGGCGTCGCGAGGACGAGACCCGCTCCCGAGGCCGCGGCCCAGCCGGGCGTCGCGCCGAGAAGAATCAAGGAGCGCCCCGTCGCCCAGGCGACGGCGACGAGGCATGCGATCGGGAGCAGAACGAAAACGGGCGCCGAGGGAACCGAAGGTGCCGCCGCCTGAAGGACACGCGTCACGGTCCCGGGTACGGCCTCGGCGAGCGACAGCCCCATGCCGTACCGCGAAACGGCGTCGCCCGCTGGCCGGCGCGGAGCGTTGACGAAGTCCCGTGAGACGCCGATCTCGAAAAAGCGCGCAACGGCCGCGGCGGCCGAAAGCATCTCCTTGCCGTCGGGGATGAGGCCGTACGAGCGCGTGTCGACGGTCGCGAGAAGGACAACGAGCACCACGAGCGCGGCCCCACGCGCGGCGCGCGGCGCGGGCGGCGGTGCGGCGGCGCTCATCCCGCGAGTGTACCGTCGGCCCAGGGACGCGGCCCTCTCCCCGCTTACTTCGTGCGCTCGAGCGTCCCGTCGGTTCCGAGCGCGAGCGGCAGCCGGACGTGAGCGACCTTGTTCTCCATCACGAGCGTGTAGATTCCCGGCTCGAAGCGCCCCTTCGGAGACTCGAAGAAGAGGTGGCCCCAGGCCAGCGTGTCACGGTCGACGGTGACCTGATCGAAGACGATCCCCTCGCCCGGCACGGCGAAAAACCCCAGCCGTTCCTCTCGAGAGCGGCCCGGGAAGTAGCCGCCGAGCGGATCGCGCATCACGCGCGCCTGAAGCAGCATGCGGCTCAGGTCGGGAATCCCCTGGGCCATCTTTTTCTGGCTCGGCATGGGCATTCGCGTTCCATCCGGCCCGAACAGCGTGACGTCTTCGCGATAGATCTCCACCGGCTGGCTGCTCGTGGCGGAAATGCAGGTTTCGAGCAGAATCCAGCGGCTGTCGAGGTGATATTGCGCGTGCTTGTATCCGATGACGACCTGGAGCACGTCGTCCCTGTACCTCGAAACGGTACGGCCCAGCTTCTTCACGTTCGGAAAGTCGAGGTCGGCGTGGATCCTCGCGACACCGAAGAGAAAAAACGCGGCCACGGCCAGCCAGGCCGGAGCGGACCGCCGCGGGAAAGGACTCAAGATGTTTCCTCTGGCACTCCTCGGAGAGGAGACCCTCGATTGCCCCCCTTGCACGGAGCATACCGTCGGGCGGACACCTTTTGCGGACGCCCTCGCCCAGGGCGAGCCGGAGTAGGATCGCTTTCGACATGCACGAGAGTTCCCTCGTCGGCGCCTGGAAGCTGCTCGTCTTCGAATTCCGCTCCGAGGGACAGGTCGTGTTTCCGTTCGGGACGAACTTCATGGGCCTGTGCCTTTACGACTCGACCGGCTACATGGCGATGCAGATCATGCGTGGAGACCGCCCCCGATTCGTCGCGAACGACCAGCAGCTGGGCACGCCGACCGAGGTCGGGGCCGCCTTCTTCGGTTATCTCGCCTACTCGGGCACTTACGTGGCGGACGAGGCGCACGGCGTCGTCGTGCATCACGTCTCGCAGGCCCTCTTCCCGAACTGGATCGGCACCGATCAGGTCCGCTTCTATCGGATCTCCGGCGAGCGGCTCATCGTGAGCGCTCCGACGCAACAGGTGGGCGGCCACCTCATGGACGTGATGCTCGTGTGGGAGCGGCTCGCTCCCATTGCAGGAGCCTGACGAGCGTGCAGCGATTCGTCCTGCCCCGCCACGTCTCGCGGCGGCTGCCGCTCGCGCGCCGGACGGGGCCGTACCCGCCCGGCGAGGAGATCCGCTTCACGGTCCTCCTCCATGCCAAGGACATGCGTATGCTGCGCGAGGCCGCGGCCGCCGTCGCGGACCCGAAGAGCTCCGTCTATGGGCGCCACCTCTCGCCCGACGAGGTGCGCACGCTCGTCGCGCCCGGGTATCAGGATCTCGACGCGGTGCTTGCGTTCCTGCGGGACGCCGGGCTCACCGTGGACGGGATCGCCGGGGCGCGCACCGCGGTCCAGGGCCACGGCCCGGCGGAAAAGATCTCGCGCGCGTTCGATGTCCCTCTCGGCAGCTACGACCTGCCGCGCGCCCTGTCGCCTCGCGTGCGGCGAGCCATGGCGGCCGAGCGGAACCCCTCGATTCCAGCGTCGCTCGCGTCCGTGATCCGCGGCGTCGCGGGTCTCAACACGCTCCCCGCGGCCCGGCGCTTCCCGCCGATCTTCGCCCCGCCCCGCTCCAAGGTGCCGCGGCGGGGCGCCGCCGCGGCGCGAGGACCCGGAGGCGGCTTCACGCCCGACGAGATTTGCGCCGCCTACGCGCTCCCCGACCCGATCACGACCGGCGGCCGCGGCGAGCACGTGGCCATCCTCGAGTTCGGAGGCGGCTTCTCGAGCGCCGACTTCGCGGCTTTCTGCACGCACTACGGCCTGCCCGCCGGCGACGTCACGGACGTCTCGGTCTCGGGCGCGAAGAACGACTACCAGGGAAAGACGGGCGACGCCGACGTGGAGGTCGCGCTCGACATGGACTGGGTGCGGGGCACCGCGCCGCGCGCGGATCTCGACCTGTGGTGGGCGCCCAACACGGACACGGGCTGGGTCGATTTCCTGAACGCGCTCCTCGACGCGCCCGACGCGCGCCGCCCCTCGATCGTCTCGATCTCGTGGGGCATGCCCGAGGACGGCTTCGCCACGTCCCGCCGGTACGACCAGACCCGCCAGCTCTTCCTCTCCTGCGCGCTCCTCGGCATCACGTTCGTCTGCGCCTCCGGCGACGCCGGCGCGGGCGACGTCCTGCCGGAGGACACCGCCTTCGACGGCCAGCGCCACGTGGACTTTCCGAGCGTCGTCCCGGAGGTGACCGCGGTCGGGGGCACGAAGCTCGTCCCTAAAGGCCGCTCCTTCGCGGAGAGCGCCTGGAACGACGGCCCGAATCGCGGAGCGACGGGCGGGGGCTTCTCGAGGTTCGTTGCCGTCCCCGCGTGGCAAAAGGCGGCGCTCGGCGCGCGCCGCGGCGTGACCGGCCGCGGCATCCCCGACGTCGCGGCTGTCGCCTCGCCCGATCCCGGCCTCTCGATCTTCGTGAGAAGCAAATGGACCGCCGTCGGAGGAACCAGCGTGGCGGCACCGATCTGGTCCGGCATCCTCGCGCACGTCAATGCCGCCCGCGCGGCGGCCGGGCAGCCCCGCCTCGGCGCCGTGAACGCGGCCCTTTACGAGGCGGCCCGGGGGGCCTCGCCTTTCCGGGACATCACGCAAGGTGACAACTCGTACGGCGGCGTCACGGGCTATCAGGCGACGAAAGGCTGGGACCCGACGACGGGCCTCGGCTCCGCCGATACCGGAGCGCTCGTGAAAAAGCTTCTCGCCTGAGCGCGAGGCGCGCTCTCGAGGAGCGTTTCATGGATGGCTCCTCACGAAAGTGGCGTTGACGGGAGGGGGCATCCCGGAATCTGCGCCCCTCACGCTCTTCCAGATCGCTTCGTTGAACGGAACGTCGGGGGCGGCGTCTTCCCTCGAGAAGTCCCACGTGTCCGCGAGCGCCTGCATCGGCGCGCCACGAGGATTCATCTCGTAGAACGGGATCTTCGTGTCGCGGTGGACGAAGGGCACCGGGTCCGGCGCATCCGCGAACGTGGCCGTCATCGGCGTCGCGCCCGCGTCGTGCTGCGACATGGGTGGAAGCCCGAGGATGAGCTCCATCGTACGGAGCATGGACGACGTGGAATACATCGTCGAGTCCACGGCCCCGCGCCGCGTGTACGGCGACACGACGAGCGCGACCGTGCGATGCGCGTCCACGTGGTCGGGGCCGTTCTGGGCGTCGTCCTCGACGACGAAGACCGCCGTCTCGCTCCAGAAGGGCGAGTGCGAGAGCGCCTCGACGAGCCGGCCGAGGGCGACGTCGTTCTCGGCCACCATCGCGCGCGGCGTCTTTCCACCTTTCTTCGTCCCCACCGTGTGGTCGTTGCCGAGCCGCACGATCATGAGCCGGGGCATTGCCTTCTTCTTCACGAAGACCGCGAGCTCCTTCAGCCAGATGTCCACGCGCGCGTTGTCGAGGATCTCCGTGTCGAATCCCGGGTAGTACGGACAGGTGTTGCCCTTGAGCGCGCCCTCCTGCCCCTGTGTGAGGCCAGCCGCCTGCGGCGTGTCGATCTCGCCCGCGACGCCCGTGAACTCCCCGTAGTTGCGCAGCGAGAGCCCGGCGCGCGCGGCCGCGTCCCACAGATAGCCGTTCGTCGGATACGCCGCGGGGTCGTTGCCCTCGAAGAGATAGCTGAAGCCGTGGCTGCCGTAGTTCGGAGGCCAGATCTTCTCCACGAAGTCCGTCGCGTACGCGCCCATCGACCAGTTGTGGCCGTCGGCGGAGACTTCGGCGTCGCAGTAGAAGTTGTCGAGCGTGACGTATTCCTCGGCGAGCGCGTGCGCGTTCGGCGTGACGTCACGCCCGAAGAGGACGAGCGACGGGTCGCCGTTGCCTTTCGGAAGGTCGCCGAGGACCTGGTCGTACGTGCGGTTCTCGCGGATGACGTACACGACATGCTTGAGAGGCGACGCGCCGCCGGGCGCAGCCGGCACAACGGCGGACGCACGCATCAGCGTCGCCCCCCGCGCGGCGGGCCGGCGGTTCGCGTACGCACGGGTCGTGAGCGCCGCGAGCTCCCCGGCGGGAGGGACAGGGATGCGCGAGACGGTGCCCGGGATCGTCCGCGTGAGGCGCGTCGCGTCGCCGTTGTTCGGCTTCGTCGGATCCGGCCCGCCCCTCGAGTTCTCCCACGAGCCGCCGCCCTTGCCGTTCGCGACCCACAGCGTCCTGCCGTCGCGCGAGAGTGCCAGCGCGTCGGGATACCAGCCGGAAGGAATGAATCCCTTCGCGCGAGCCTTCGCGGGGCCGAGGGAAAGGTCCACGACCGCGACCGCGTCGTCGTCCGCGTTCGCGACGAAGAGGGTCATTCCGTCAGGCGAAAGCGCCAGCGCATTCGGCGTCGAGCCGTCGGGCATCGACTCGGCCGAGGGCGTCCCGGGGCCGTCCGGCCCGAACGCGACGGAGATCTGCCGGACGACGGCCCGCGACGCGATGTCCACGGCCGCGACGAGATTCCGGTTCGCCTGGGCGACGAAAAGCGTCCTCGCGTCAAGCGAAAAGGCGAGATCCCCGGGGTGGTCCGCCGTCTTCACGGAGCCGGCCGCGATCGCCTTCTCCGGATCGACGAAGGTCACGGCGGCCCCACCCCACGCCGCGAGGGCGAGGATCTTCCCGTCCGAAGAAAGGACCGGCCGATAGGGATGGGCGCCCGCCGGGACCGTCGCGACAATCTTTTTCGTCGCGAGATCGACCTTCACGACGTCGTTCGCGAGAATACGCGCGACCCAGAGCGCCGAGCCGTCCGGCGAGATCGCGAGGCCTCCCGGCGTCGCGTCGAGCTTCGGCCCGTCTTCCTTGCGTTTCAGCGAGATCGGCTCCTCCGCGAGGAAGCGATCCCGTTCGAGGCGATAGACGAGGACGTTCTTCCCTTTGGCGCCCGCGACGTACGCCCGCGCCCCGTCCGGCGACAGCGCGAGGCCGAGCCAGGAATGCGGAAGCGGCTGCTTGAAGAGGAGCTTCCCCGAGGCGGCGTCGAGAAGGTGGAGCGACTGGTCGTCCGCGCCGGTGCACGCGACGACGACCCGGGTTCCATCCGGTGTGAGCGTGAGCGCGAACGGGTACGGCGAGACTTCGGTCTGCGCGCCCGTGGGGGTCAGCAGGCGGCCGTTCGGAAGCTGGATCTCGCCGGACGGCAGGCGCGACGGCACGACACGCTCGCCGGCCGAAAGAGACGAAGAAAGAAAAATACCGCTTAGAAAGGAAAGCGTGAAGCCAATGCGCATACGTGGAAGACTAGCGGAGTCTTCAGATTCTCCGAAACCTCGCTTTCCATGGAAAGCGAAGGTGCGCTGCTATTGCTAAAGCGCGGCGACGGGCCGCCCGCCGCCCGCCCATAATCGGGGGCGATGGCGAGAGGGAACCGCGCGGACCTGAAGGATCTCGCCACGCTCTTCCTGCGCCTCGGCGCGACGGCTTTCGGCGGGCCCGCGGCCCACATCTCGATGATGGAGCACGAGGTCGTGACGCGACGCGGCTGGATGACGCGCGAGGAGTTTCTCGACCTCCTCGGCGCGACGAACCTCGCGCCGGGCCCGAACTCCACGAAGATGGCGCTCTTCATCGGCCATGCACGCGGAGGCTGGGCGGGCTTTCTCGCCGCCGGCCTCGGCTTCGTCCTGCCCGCGACGCTCCTCGTGACCGTCTTCGCATGGGCCTACGTGCGCTTCGGCTCGCTGCCCGCGTTCCCGCATTTCTTCGAGGGCATCAAGCCCGTCGTCCTCGCGCTCCTCGCGCACGCGCTCGTCGGCCTCGGTCGCACCGCGGTGAAGAATAGATTCCTTCTGGCGCTCGGCCTCGCCGCTCTGGCTGCCACTTTTTTCGTCCATGAGCTCGTCCTGCTTCTCGTCTCCGGTTGTATCTCGGCTTTCGTATCGGTGGTTTTTCTTCGAATGGGTAAGAGCGACGCCACCGCACCGGCACCGCCGCGGCGCGTCGAGGGCGCCAAACCCCATGCACCTTCTAAGAAATCTCTCTCTTTCTCCCTTCCCCTTCTTTTCCTCTCTTCGGGCGCCGCATTCTCCCTCTCGTCTCTCTTCCTCTTCTTCCTGAAGACGGGCGCTGTCCTTTTCGGCAGCGGCTACGTGCTGCTCGCCTACCTGAAGGCGGATCTCGTCGAGCGCTGGCACTGGCTCACGAGCGCGCAGCTTCTCGACGCCATCGCCGTCGGCCAGTTCACGCCGGGGCCGCTGTCGTCCACCGCCACGTTCATTGGCTACGTGCTCGGGGGTCTGCCGGGCGCGGCGGTCGCGACGCTCGGCATTTTCCTTCCCGCCTTCGCCCTGGTCGCCGTCATGGGCCCGTTCGTGCCCCGGCTGCGGCAGTCGAAGCTCCTGGGCGCTTTCCTCGACGGCGTGAACGTCGCGGCGCTCGCGCTGATGGGATCCGTGACGCTCCAGTTCGCGCGGCCCGCGCTGACGAACGGCCCGACGATCGCGCTGTTTTTCGCGAGCGTCGCGATTCTCGCGGCCGTCCGGATCAACGCGGCCTGGCTCGTCCTCGCGGGCGGACTCCTCGGCATCCTCTTTGGTTGAGCGACTCCCCCTATAATTCCGTCCGCTCCGGCGCCCGCCTCCGCATACCCGCGCCGGCCGGACCGATAGGAGATTGGAATGTACGACCTGGTCGTGATCGGCTCGGGACCGGGCGGCTACGTCGCCGCCGTCCGGGCCTCCCAGCTCGGCCTCAGGACCGCGATCGTCGAAAAGGACGCGAAGGTCCCGAACGTCGGGCTCGGCGGCTCCTGCCTGCACCGCGGCTGCATCCCCACGAAGGCGATGCTCAAGTCGGCCTCTCTGTATGACGAGGCGAAAAACCACGCCGCGGATTTCGGCGTGAGGGCCACCGGCGTCGAGCTCGACTTTCCAGGCGTCGTGAAGTTCCGCGACAAGGTCGTCTTCAAGGGCGCCAAGGGCGTCGAATACCTCATGAAGAAGCACAAGGTCGACGTCCACGCGGGGCTCGGGCGGCTCGTCTCGCCGCATGAGGTCGCCGTGAAGGGCGACGCGGGCGAGACCACGCTGAACACGAAGAACGTCCTCATCGCGACGGGCTCTCAGCCCCGCGACCTGCCGTTCCTGAAGGCGGACGGCCAGAGCGTCCTGAACTCAGATCACATCCTGAAGTCGCAGTCGGTCCCGAAGTCGCTCCTCGTGATCGGCTCGGGGGCCGTGGGCGCGGAGTTCGCATCCTGCTTCTCGCGCTACGGCACGAAGACCGTCCTCGTCGAGGTCCTGCCACGCGTCCTGCCCGTGGAGGACGAGGAGATCTCGAAGGAGGTCGAGCGCGTCTTCAGGAAGCGCGGCATCGAGGTGCGCACGAAGACGGGCGTCGAGTCCGTCACGCCGAACGGGGACGGGACGGTCACGGTGAACGCGAAGGGGCCGGACGGCAGGCCGCTGTCGTGGTCCGTCGAGAAGGTGCTTCTCGCCGTCGGCCGCAAGCCGTTGTCCGAGGGGCTCGGCCTCGAGGCCGTGGGCGTCGCGACGGACCGCGGCTACGTGAAGGTTGACGCGCACCAGCGCACGAACGTGCCGGCCGTGTGGGCGATCGGGGACGTCACACCCACGATCTGGCTCGCGCACGTCGCGTCCGCCGAAGGCATCGTCGCCGCCGAGACGATGGCCGGCCATCCAACGGTGCCCGTGAACCGCGACCAGGTGCCGGGCTGTACGTACTGCGACCCCGAGGTCGCCTCGATCGGTCTCAGCGAGGCGAAGGCGAAAGAGCGCGGCTACGTCGTGAAGACCGGAAAGTTCAACTTCTCGGTCCTCGCCAAGGCGGCGATGGAGCCCACACAGGACGGCTTCGTGAAGATCGTCTCCGATGCGAAGTACGACGAGATCCTCGGCGTCCACATCGTCGGCCCGCATGCCACCGAGCTCATCGCAGAGGGCTGCGCCCTCCTCCGGCTCGAAGCGACGACCGAAGAGATGATTCGCACGATCCATGCACACCCGACGCTGTCGGAAGCCATGCACGAGGCGGCGGAGGCCGTCCACGGACACAACATCCACGGCTAGAGGCGCCGCGCGGGCCGCGGCGGCGCTCGCCGCCGTCGCCCTGACGACGGCGCTCGGGCGGGTCGCCGGGGCGAATCCCACGACGATCGGCTTCGTCTTCCTCGTCGTCGTCCTTCTCGCCGCGCTGAGGCTCGGCCTCGCCGCGGCGACGCTCGCCTCCCTCGCTGCGACCGCCTGCTACAACTACTTCTTCCTGCCGCCCCTCGGGACATGGACGATCGCCGACCCCGCGAACTGGGTAGCGCTCGCGACGTTCCTCCTCGCCTCCGTCGTCGTGAGCCGCCTCGCGGCCCGCGAGAAGAGGCGCGCCGAGGACGCGGAAGCGCGCCGCACGGAGATGGAGGCGCTCTACGACCTCTCGATCGACCTGTTCGCCGCGACGAACCGCATCGGCGCGCTCGGCGACGCGGCCGGGCGCGCCCTGCGCACGATGGGCGCCTCCGGGGGAGGGCTCGTCCTCTTTCGGGATGGCGAGCCCGAGATCATCACGTCGCTCGGCAGCGGCCTCGACGCCGCCGATCCCTTGCTCCCGGGCGTCATGCGCGCGTCCGAGCCCGCAGAGCTGCCGGCCGAGGGCGGCACGCGCGACGTCTATCTGCCGCTCGCCGTGGGTGGCAAGGCCAGCGGCGTCCTCGTCATCCGCGGCACGCGCGCCGAGCGCAACGCGCTTGCCTCGGCGGGCCGCCTCGTGGCCCTCGCGGTCGAGCGCGAGAGGTTTCTCGCCGAGCGCGCACACCTCGACGCCCTGAAGGAGAGCGACGCGCTCAAGACGTCGCTCCTGCGCGCGGTGTCTCACGACCTGAGGACGCCGATCACGTCCATCCGCCTCGGACTCGACCGGCTGAAGAGGTCTCCCGGCGCGGCTGGGATCGTGGAAGACGTCGCGCGCGAGACGGAGAGGCTGTCGCGGCGGATCGACAACCTCCTCGCGATGGCGCGCCTCGACGCGGGCACGTTCGTGCCGCGCCCTGAGCCCACGCCCGCCGCCGACCTCTTCCGGGCCACGCTCGACGCCCTTCCGCTCGCTCTCGCGGGCCGTGCCGTCGACGTTTCGGTGGCGCCGGAGACGCCGGACCTCCTCGTGGATCCCGCCCTCGCCGTCGAGATCCTCGCGAACCTGCTGGAGAACGCCTCGCGGGCAGCGCCGTCCGGGGCGCTGGCCCTCGCCGCCGAGCCGAGCCCGCGGGATGCCGCGCGCGTGCGACTCGACGTGCTCGATCGCGGTCCCGGCATCTCGCCCGAGGTGAAGCAGGCCGCGGCGGGCGGCGCTCCGGGCGACGCCGGCCGTGCCGGCCTGGGACTCACGATCTGCCAATCGCTCGCGCGCGCGATGGGCGGCTCCGTCGCGCTCATGGACCGCGCGGGCGGCGGGACGATCGCGCGCCTCGAGGTCCCCGCCGCGTCAACGCCAATCGAGGAGATCGTTTGACGCGCGCGCCGGGTGCCGCCCGGATTCTCGTCGTCGACGACGACCCCGCGATCCGCCGCGCGCTCGCGGCCGAGCTCGCGGCCTCGGGGTACGAGGCCCTCGAGGCCGCCGACGGCGCGGAGGCCTTCCGGCTTTTCGAGGAGACGGAGCCCGACCTCGTCCTGACCGATCTCGCGATGCCCGTCGCGGACGGCTTCGACCTCGTCGGGCGCGTGCGGCGCGCGGGAGCGACCCCCGTCGTCGTCCTGTCCGTGCGGGGCAGCGAGGCGGACAAGGTCCGCGCGCTGGATCTCGGCGCTGACGACTACGTCGTCAAACCCTTCTCCGTGCAGGAGCTCCTCGCGCGCGTGAGGGCGCAGCTGCGCCCTCACGCGCGCGAGGAGCTCCTGCACGGAGAAGGG
>CABEAM010000108.1_pt1 | contig 19616 bp, 20 predicted proteins | sample 3132391 | NCBI WGS metagenome assembly CABEAM01 (sample SAMEA5534343, study PRJEB31848) | metagenome | biome: tundra; feature: field; material: soil | place: USA | collected 2013-05 | depth 0.45 m
CGATCTCGGCCTCCACCGACCCGAAGGAGAAGGGCGGGGATCACGCCGCGCTCGCCAGGGCCCGCGCCGAAGCGGCCCGCGACTACCTCATGAAACGTCACGGCATCGACGGCTCGCGCATCGCGAGCGAGGTCAAGGGAGACGGGAATTCGCCCGACGCGACGCGCAACCGGCGCGCCGTCGTGACGGTCACGTTCCCCTGATTCGGGGGGTTTCGTCCGCGGCGGCGTTAGACTGACGCCGCCGTGGATTCGAGCTCGAGCGGACTCTTCTCGACCGGAACGTTCTCCACGGGGACGAACCCCGCCGCGGGCGGCGTATTCCGTTCGCGCGCGCTCGTCGTGCTCGCGACCGCGGCCCTGGTGGGGATGCTCTGGGCGGGCAAGGTCCTGTTCGTCATGTTCTTCTTCGCCCTCTTCCTTTCCTTCGCGCTCCAGCCGTTCGTCACCCTCCTCGAGAAGCTCCGCTTCCCGCGCTCTCTGGCCGTTCTCACGGTCATGGTGTTCCTCTCGGCGCTCGTCGCCTTTTTCGTCGTCAACGCGATGTCGCAGATCGAGGCCTTCACGCGCGACCTGCCAGCCTACGAGACGCGGATCCGGGCTTTCACCTCGAAAGCGCAGGGCGTGTTCGCGCAGATCGAGGAGCGCACGCGCTCGCTTCTGCCCGAAGGCGATCGGACCACCCGCTCCGTGCGGCTCGAGTCGGACGCGTTCGACTCGCTGTCGAAGGTCGCGCTTCAGGTCAAGACCGTCGTCTCCCTCCTCCTCTACACGGCCGCAGTCCCGATGCTCTCGTTTTTCATGCTCAAGGACCGCGAGCGGTACGGCAGGGCGGTCGTGAAGATTCTGCGCATCAAGGGAGGCCGTGCCGCCCAGGACTTCGCCGTCAGCGTCGCGCGCGTCCTCTCCGGCTACGTCCTCGGGGAGCTGTTCGTCGTTTTGATCACGGCCTGCATCACCACGGCCGGCCTTCTCGTGCTGCGCGTGCCGTATGGCTACATTCTCGGCCCGCTCGCCGGCGTGTGCGTTCTCGTGCCCTACGTCGGCGTCATCTTCTCGACCACGCCCGCCTTTCTCATCGCGCTTCTCGCCTCGAACGACGCGGCGCTGCCCGTGAAGGTCCTCATCTTCTATGCGGTCGTGCAGTTCCTCGAGGGCAACGTCCTGACGCCCTTCATCGTGGGCGGCCGCGTGCGGCTGCACCCGCTCGCCGTTCTGTTCGCGTTCCTCTTCTGGGGCATCCTGTGGGGAGTGCCGGGCGCGATCCTCGCGGTTCCGCTCACGGCGACGATCAAAGTCGTCACCGAACGCTTTGAGCGCTATGCGCCGTGGGCCGCGCTCCTCGGCGAGCGGACTCCCGATCCCGCGCCGCCCGAAGAGCCCGAGGCGCTCCTCGCCGGCCACGGCGGGGCGTAAAGATCCGGCCCGGCTTGTTATCCGGCGAGGTTCCTGCGCCGCACGGCGAGTAGCCCTCCGAGAAGCCCGGCCACGAGGCCGAACGTGATGAGAAGCAGGCACGCCGACGCGGGCAGGAAGCGTACGGCGAAGACGCCGAGAAGCGCGTTCTTCGTCGCGGCGACCCACGCGAGGACCGCGCGGGTGACGACCCACAGGAGCGCGAGCGCGAGGAGCGCGCCGAGAAAGCCCTGCACGAGGCCTCCGAGCAGGTACGGGCCGCGGATCAGGAATTCTGGTGCACCCACGAGGCGCAGGATCTCGATCTCGTCGCGGTGGAGCAGGATCGTGAGCCGCACGACGTTCGCGATCGTGAACGCCGCCCCGAGCGTCAGGAAAACCGCGAGGACGAGGACCGTCAGGCGCGCGAGGGAGACGGCCCCGTGCAGGCGGCGGATCCACTCGACGTCGAACTGGACCTCCTCGGTGGCGCGGTGGGACGCGAGCAGCTTGAGGAAAGGCAAAAGCGCGTCGGAGGTGACGGCCGCCGGGTCGAGCTCCATCTCGAGCGAGGCCGGAAACGGATTTCCCGGCAGGGAGCGCGCCGCCGGCCCGAGGGATTTCCACCACGTCGAGAAGCGCGCGCGCGCCTCGTCGGGCGAGACGCGGCGCATCCGCGCGATGAGGCGGGTCTCCTTCGCGAGGCGCTCGAGATCGGCGCGGTCGGTTTCCGTCGCCGAGGACTTGAGGAAGACGGTCACGGTCGACTCGTCGCGCACCGTCTCGACGACGCTCTTCAGGTTCTCGGCCACGAGGAAGAACGCCCCGACGAGACCGATCGAGATCGCGATGAGGGCCACGGACAGGCTCGTCATTCGCCGGGCGCGGGCGAGGCCTTCGAACGCTTCCGAAACGAGCGCGGCGAGCGCCGCCGGACGATTCACGGGGCTCTCTCCACGCGTCCCGAGTCGGCCCGCTTCGTCGCGGCCTGGGACGGCAGGGCCGCCTCGACGAGGCCTTCCACGACGCGCCCGCGGTCGAGCGTCAGGCAGCGGCGCCCCGCGGCCTTCACGAGTTCCTGGTCGTGCGTGGCGACGAGGACCGTCGTCCCGCGCACGCTGATGTCCTGCAGCAGCTTCATGACCTCGCCGGCGAGGCGATGGTCGAGGTTGCCCGTGGGCTCGTCCGCGACCAGGAGCACCGGCTCGTTCACGAGCGCGCGCGCGAGGGCGACGCGCTGCTGCTCGCCGCCGGAAAGCTCCTCGGGAAGCGCGGCCAGGCGGTGGTGAAGCTCCACGAGGCGCAGCGTCTGGTAGGCGCGGCGCCGGCGCTCGGCCGCGGGCACGCCGAGGAATTTCTGCACGTACGTCACGTTGTCGAGAACGGTCCGCGCCGGCAGGAGCTTGTAGTCCTGGAAGACGATCCCCATCGAGCGGCGGAGAGCCGGGACGCGTGAGGCCGGCATGCCGCTCACGTTCATCCCGTTCACGATGATCTGGCCCTCCGTGGGCTTCTCGGCGTGGAAGATGAGCTTCAAAAGCGTCGACTTCCCGGCGCCCGACGGACCCGTCAGGAACAGGAACTCGCCCTTCTTCGTCTTGAACGTCACGTCGCGGAGGACCCTACGGCCCTGATATTCCTTGGAGACGCGGTAGAACTCGATCACGAAGAGATCATTTCACCGGCGGTCCAGGGCTTCCCTGAGAAGACGGTTGACCACTTCCGGATTGGCCTTGCCACCTGTCGCTTTCATGACCTGGCCGACGAACCAGCCGAACGACGCCGTCTTGCCGCCGCGGAACGTCGCGACCTGCGCGGGATGATCCGCGAGAACCGCCGCGACCGCGTCCCGGATCTCTCCCTCGTCGCTGATCTGGACGAGCCCCTTCTCCTTCACGAGATCGTCGACCGGCCGGCCGGTCGCGATGAGATCGCCTAGCAGCTCCTTCGCGATCTTCCCCGAGATCGTCCCGTCGTCGATGCGCTGGACGAGGGCCGCGAGCGTTCCGGGCGCGACCGGCATGTGCCCCGCCTGCCGGTGGGCGTCGGACATCCTCGCGAGGAGCTCGGAGAGGAGCCAGTTCGCGAGCGCCTTCGGATTCTTCGGATACGCCGCGACGGCGGCCTCGTAGAAGTCCGCGAGGGGGCGCGACAGACACACGAGGTCCGCGTCGGCGGCCGGGAGGCCGAACGCGCTCGCGAGGCGCGCGGCCCGAGCCCGGGGAAGCTCCGGCATCGCCGCGGCGACGTCTGCCTTCCACGCCGCGTCGACGACGAGGACGCCGAGGTCGGGGTCGGGGAAGTAGCGATAGTCCATCGACTCTTCCTTGCTCCGCATCGTCTTCGTCGCGCCCGTCACGGGCTCGTAGAGGCGCGTCTCCTGCACGACGGTCTGCCCGGCCTCGAGAGCCAGAACCTGCCGCTCGACCTCGTGCTCGATCGCCTTCTTCACGTGCGCGAAGGAGTTCAGGTTCTTGATCTCCACCTTCGTGCCGAGCGCCGCGGCGCCCTTCTTTCGTACGGAGACGTTCGCGTCGCACCGCAGCGAGCCCTCCTCCATGTTGCCGTCGGATGCGTCCACCCAGCGCACGAGCCTGCGCAGAAGGACGAGGTATTCGTACGCTTCCTCGGCCGAGGAGAGGTCCGGCTCGGACACGATCTCGACGAGCGGCGTGCCCGCGCGGTTCAGGTCCACGAGCGACACCCCCGTGGGCACGTCCTCCCACGGAAAGTCGTGCATCGACTTGCCGGCATCCTCCTCGAGGTGAACGCGGTTGAGCCGCACGCTCTTCGGCGAGCCATTCGCGCGCAGGGCGACCGCGCCCCGCGTGGCCAGCGGCCTGTCGTATTGCGAGATCTGGTAGCCCTTCGGCAGGTCCGGGTAGAAGTAGTTCTTCCGCGCGAAGACCGATTTCTCCTCGATCGTGCAGCCGGTGGCCAGCGCGACGCGCATCGCGAGCGTCACCATCTCGCGATTCACGGCCGGGAGGACGCCTGGATAGCCGAGACACACGGGGCACACGGCGGTATTCGGCGGCGCGCCGAACACGACGGGACACGCGCAGAACGCCTTGCTCTTCGTCTTGAGCTGGCAGTGCACTTCGAGCCCGATCACGGGCTCGAAATCAGCGGCGCTCATCGCGGCGAGTCTACCGGAGGCGCGCCGAAGCTTCGCTCAGCTCGGCAGCATCTTTCCGGGATTCAGGATCCCGTTCGGGTCGAGGGCCTGCTTGATCGCGCGCATCGCGGCGAGGAACGCGGGCGGGCGGTACAGAGAAAGGACGTTCTTCGACGTGATGCCGACGCCGTGCTCCCCCGTCACGGTGCCGCCGAGGCGCACGGTCTCGGCGTAGATCTCGGTCGCCGTCTTCTCGAAGAGCGTCCTGGCGACCTGGTCCTTCCCTTCGCGCCAGAGGTGGACGTGGAGGTTGCCGTCCGCCGCGTGCCCGAACGCGACGGACTTCAGCCCCGCCGCGCCCGAGATGCGGCGGATCGCCGTGACGAGCGGAACGAGCTGGGTGCGCGGCACGGCGAGGTCGAGCTCGGCCGAGACGCCCATCTCGTGGACCGCCTCGGCGATTCCGCGGCGCACGTCCCAGAGGACGCGCCGCTTCGCCTCGTCCGTGGCGAGGACGACGTCCAGCGCCGCGCACTCGAGAGCGATCTCGCCCGCGAGCGTCACGTCCCGCTCGACCTCCGCCTCGGACGGGCCGTCGAGCTCGAGGAGGAGGCGCGCTTCGGCCTCGGGAAACGGCACGCCGACACCTTTCTTTTTCGACGAGAGGTCGATGGACGGCTTGTCCACGAACTCGCACGCCGAAAGGACGAGCCCGCGCCGGTGCAGCTCGAGCATGCAGCGCGCCGCGTCCTCCAGCGTCGGGAACGGCGCGACGAGCGTCGCCCAGTAAGGCGGCTTCGGGATGAGGCGCAGCCACGCTTTCGTGACGACGCCGAGCGTGCCTTCGCTTCCGAGAAGGAGCGACGTGAGGTCGTAGCCCGCCACGTCCTTGCGCGTCTTGCCGCCCGTGACGGCGACGCCTCCGTCCGCGAACACCGCCTCGACGCCCATCACCCAGCGGCCCGTGACGCCGTACTTGGCCGCGTGCGGCCCGCCCGCGTTCTCGGCGATGTTGCCGCCGATCATGCAGGAGCCGCGCGAAGCCGGGTCGGGCGGGTAATACAGGCCCTTCGCCTCGACGGCCTCGTGGAGCGTCTGCGTCACGACGCCTGCCTCGGCGACGGCCACGAAGTTGTCGGTGTCGATCTCGAGGATGGCGTTCATGCGCTCGAGCGACAGCGCGAGGCCTCCGGCAAGCGGCAGCGCCCCGCCCGTCAGGCCGGTGCGTCCGCCCTGCGGCGTGACCGGGATGCGGCGCTCGTTGCAGAACGCGAGGAGACGCGAGACCTCGTCGGTCGTCTTCGGCTTCGCGGCCGCCGCGGGATAGTGGACGAAGTCCTCCGTCCAGTCGTGCGCGTACGGCTGCAGATCGTCCTTCGCCACGAGGAGATGCGGCGCTCCCACGATCGCGGCGAGAGCCGCGAGCTCGGAGGCGGAGAGTTCCCGGCGTTCCATGGCAGGAGATCTTAAGATGCGCGCATGACACGCGTCGCCTTCCTCGGCCTCGGCGCGATGGGCGCCCCCATGGCCCGCCGGGTTCTCGCGGCCGGCTTTCCCCTGACCGTCTGGAACCGGCACCCCGACCGCGCCCGTGCGATCGAGGGCGCAACCTTCGCTCCGAGCCCGCGAGAAGCCGCGGCCGCCGCGGACGTCGTCTGCACGATGCTCTCCGACCCCGCAGCGCTCCAGGCCGTGGCGGACGGGAGAGACGGCCTCGTCGCCGGCCTCTCCTCCGGAAAGATCTGGCTCGACTTCTCCACGGTGACGCCCGCGGCGTCGCGCCGCGCGGCGGAGCGCGCGCGTGAGAAGGGCGCGGACTTCTGCGACGTGCCTGTCGCCGGAAGCGTCAAGCCCGCGACCGACGGCACGCTGAAGCTTCTCGCGGGCGGCGACGAAGCGGTCCTCGCGAAGGCGAAGGGGGTCCTCGACGCCGTGAGCGCGGAAACTCTCCGTTTCGGTGGCGTGGGACAGGGCTCGGCGATGAAGCTCGTGAACAACCTGATGTACGGCGTCACCCTCGCGGCGTTTGGCGAGGCGCTCGCCCTCGCCAAATCTCTCGGCCTGCCGGCCGAGCGCACGCGCGCGTGGCTCCTCTCGATTCCATCCGTCGCGCCCTACCTCAGAACCAAGATGGACTTTCTCGCCGCGGGCGGCGAACCCGCGGCTTTTCAGCTCGCGCTCATGGAGAAGGACCTGCGCCTCCTGGTCGAGGCCGGCGGCGGCCCCGCCCGCGCGCCGGTCGTGGACGCCGCACGAGGCGATTACGAGCGCGCGCGCGTGTCCGGGCTGGGCCAGAAGGACTTCGCCCACGTGTTGTCGTTCCTGAGCGGTCCGTTTTCCAAATAGAATCGCGCGGTTCCTGGAGGCTTCCATGTCCGTCGAGTACGTCCTGGCAGAGGTGAAGCGGGATCCCGCCGGCTTTCGGAACGGCACGATCGACACTCTCGTGAGAAGCGCCGTCTTCGACGCCGACGCCGCGAGGCGCGACGAGGCGCGTCTCGGCATCCGGAAGGCCGCCGCGGCTCTCGGCATTCTGCCCGCCTCCATCCAGGAGCTCTACGTGGCGATGGGGCGCGGAGAGGCGGGCGGATTCACGACGCCGGCCATCAACCTCCGCATGCTCACGTACGATGCCGCGCGCGCCGTCTTCCGCGCGGCGAAGACGCGCGACGTGGGCGCCTTCATCCTCGAGATCGCCCGCAGCGAGATGGGCTACACCGACCAGCGCCCCGGCGAGTACGTCGCGGTCGTTCTGGCCGCCGCGATCAAGGAAGGACATCGAGGTTCCGTCTTCATCCAGGGCGACCACTTCCAGATGAACGCGAAGAAGTTCGCCACGGACGCCGGCGCCGAAAGGAGGGCCATCGAGGCGCTTATCGAGGAGGCGATTCCCGCGGGCTTTCTGAACATCGACATCGACACATCGACGCTCGTCGACATGTCCCAGCCGACCGAAGCCCTCCAGCAGCGGCAGAACTTCGAGAACGCCGCGCGCTTCACGCGCTTCATCCGCGCGCGCGAGCCGAAGGGCGTCACGATCTCGATCGGCGGAGAGATTGGCGAGGTGGGCAAGGACGTCTCCACGCCGGAGGAGTTTCGCGCCTTCATGAACGGCTATCTCGCGGCGCTGCCCCCGGGGATGAAGGGCGTCTCGAAGATCTCGATCAACACCGGGACATCCCATGGCGGCACGCCTCTCCCGGACGGCACCGTGGCGAAGGTCGAGATCCGCTTTGACGCGATGGAATCCATCTCGAAAGTCGCGCGGGTGGAATATGGCCTGTCCGGCGCCGTCCAGCACGGCGCTTCGACGGTCGCGCCGGAGAACTTCCACCAGTTTCCCGACCACGGCGCCTCGGAGGTCCACCTCGCGACCGAGTTCCAGAACATGACGTACGAAGGGCTTCCGAAAGGGCTCCGCGAGGAGATGTACGCCTGGCTGCACGCGAACGCCGCCGACGAGAGAAAGCCGAAGGACACCGACGAGCAGTTCCTCTACCGCTCGCGCAAGAAGGCGATCGGGCCGTTCAAGAGGGCCGCGTGGAACCTGCCGGAAGCCGTGCGTGCCGAGATTGGAAGGCGCCTCGAGGAAAAGTTCGGCTTTCTCTTCGAGAAGCTCCGCGTTCCGGGGACGAAGAGCGTCGTGGAAAAGTGGGTGAGGCCCGTCGAGCTCGAGCCCGCGCTCGCCGGAGCCGGCGCCTTCCACCGCGACGACGAGGCGGGGGATTAGCCCCTATCGCTGGTATTGCTTCCGGATCGTCGGAATCAGGTACTCGGCGAACGCCCGCTTCAGGTCGAAGCGCGGCGAAAACCCCCAGTCTCTCGCAGCCGCCGAATCGTCCACGTCCGCGGGCCAGGAGTCCACGATGCCCTGGCGCTTGAGGTCGGGCTCGAACGTGATTCGCGCTCCGGGAAAAGCCTCGAGAACGAGGTCGCGGATCTCGCCGGCCGAGGGGTGGAACGCCCCCACGTTGTAGACCTGCCGCGTGAGAGCCCCCGCGGGCGCGGCCGCGAGCCTGAGAAGCGCCTCGACGCCATCGGGCATCGCCATGAGCGGGATGCGCGTGTCCTCGCGGACGAAGCACGCGTAGGGGTTCCCCTGCGCGGCCTCGTGGATCATTTCCGGAGCGTAGTCGGAGGTTCCGCCCGAAGGCATCGTCACCGCGGAGATGAGCCCGGGGAAGCGCACGCACCGGAAATCCACGCGAGAGCTCACCGTCTCGGACGAGAGCTGCTTGTAATGCCGCGAGTAGTACCGACCGAGGTGCTCGGCGTAGAGCTTGTTGCAGCCGTACATCGTGGTCGGCTGGTTGAAGTCGTCCTCCTTCACTTTTCCGGCGCGAGACTTCGTCGCGAGGTCGGGAAGGCCGTACGCGGCGATCGAAGACGGATAAAGGAACGTGACGGGTCGCCCGTGCGACTGGCGCTCGTTCTGCGCGAACTCGAGGAGGTTGAGCGTCCCCTCCACGTTCACCTGATGCGCCGTCACCGGGGTGAACTCGCCGCGCGTGGAAAGGAGAGCCGCGAGGTGGAAGATGAGGTCGATCTCGAACTCGGAGAGGATCCGCTCGAGGACGGTCCGGTCGAGGATCGAGCCGATGAACTCGCGCGCGACGAGACGGCCCTGCTCGGCATCGAGCGGCTTGAGGTCGACCGTGAGGATGGGCCGCGAGCCGTCGGCGGCGAGGCGCGTGATCAGGCCGTGGCCGATCTCTCCGCTGGCTCCCGTGATGAGGACGACGGGCTTTCTCATGGCTGAAGGATGTTAGCGCCCCGCGCAGCCGTGGCATTCTCACGGCGTGACGCAGCCATCGTCCAGGGAAAAGCCCGAAATCGTCTCGAATTTCGTGAACGTGACGTTCGGGCTCTGGTTTCCGTTCTTCCGCTGGATGGCGCGGACGCTGCCGCCTGTCTGGGTCGCGCGACTCGCGGAGGCTACCGCCGAGCGCGCGATCTGGGAGCGAGACTCCGTCCGCGACGCGATCCTCGACAACTACGCGGCGGTTCTCGGACTGCCACGCAACGCGCGCGCGGTCGAGGCGGCGGGGCGCGAGATGGTGTCGCGCCACTCGCGCCTCTGGATCGACCTCCTCCGCTACTCGAGCCGGAAAGACGTGAATCCGGCTGCGCTCCTCGCCGCCCGCTTCGGCGACGAGCGCCTCGTCGTCGCGTCGCGCGAAGGAAAGGGCGCGATCCTGCTGACGGCCCACGTCGGAAACTTCGAGCTCGGCGGCCTCTTCCTCGCGCAGCTCGGCCTGAAGGTCGCCGCCGTCTACGTGCCCGACCCTTCGCCCGTCATCGAGCGGCATCGCGAGGACGCGCGCCGGATGCTCGGCGTGCGCGGCCTTCCGATCGACACGTCGCCCTTCGCGTTCCTCCCGGTGCGCAAGGCGCTCGAAGAGAACACGTGCGTCGCGATCCAGGGCGACCGGGATGTTTCCGGCACCGGCCTCAACATGCCGTTCTTCGGGAAGACCGCCTCGTTTCCCGTCGGGCCGTTCCGCCTCGCGCAGGTTTCGGGCGCACCGATCTTCCCCGTTTTCGTCCTGCAGGAGGACGACGGGCGGTATCGCACGATCGTCGAAGAGGCGATCCGCGTGCCGAACGCGCGCGGCGAGGAGGGAGAAGCCGCCGTGACCGCCGCGCTCGCGCGTTTCGTCGCGTCGATGGAGCGGACGATCCGCGCGTACCCGGCCCAGTGGTACCTCTTCACGCGTTTCTGGGACGACACCGCGTGAGACGCGCGCTCGCGTTCGCGGCGGCCGCGATTCTTTTCCCCGGCTGCGCGCCGCGAAGGTCTTCGTGTCCGACCTGATCCTCCTCGGCGACGCGAGAGCCGGCCGGCTCGCGGTCGTCGAGAAGAGCCCCTCCGCGTTCGCGGTGCGTGAGTCCTCGGGCGCCTCGCTCGGCGCGACGAACGAGGCCGAGAACCCCGCCGTGCGCCGTTTCGGGCGCGCCCTGCCGCCCGGATAGACGTCACGAAAAAGGCGCACCCGCCTCGACGTCCTGCTCGAGAGGGCCGGCGGATCGCTCGACGTGCCGTCCGCGGTCGCCATCCTGCGAGACCGGCGAGGCCCGGACGGAAAGGATCTCGGCCCCGGAAACCGCAACGCCATCGACGCGTCGATCGCCTCGCACTCCGTCGTCCTCGACCTCACGCACCGACGTGCGTGGGTCGCTTCCGCGCCGCACACGCTCGGACCATACGTGCCCGTGGACCTCGAGGCCGTCCTCGCGAGCGCCGCCAGCCCGCCTCTCCGGACGGCCGAACCGATCCCCGCGGACATAGGGCTCACGGACGGAAGCTATGGCCGGTACCTGAGCGCGCGGGAAGCGCTCGCCTCCGCGCGCCGGCTCGAGCACGACCGGAAGAAAGGCTGGCTCAAGGCGACGGCACGCGACGCCCAGCGTGCGCACGAGCTCGCTCCGGAGTTCGCGGAGGCGGCGGCGAAGCTCGGTGAGCTCGAAGCGCGGCGCGGAAACCGCGCGCGGGCGCGGCAGTTCCTCGACGAGGCCCTCGCGCGCGACCCGGGCCCCGCCCCGCTGCGCGCCGCCGCGGAGCGGTGGCGCGAGGCCTGCGCCGCCGGCGACCTCTCTCCCTTGCCGAAGGAGCCGATTCCCACCGTGCCACAGCCCGACGAGCTGCTTTCGGAGAAGACAAATCGCTAGGAAGAGTCGGACTGAAGAGCCACTGCCGCGACTGCGCCCGTGATGTCTCGCGTCAAGTAGAGGTGGATTCTCCTGGAAGGTGAAGGGGACAGAGGCTCGACAGCGGCCTGCGCACGCCGAGCAGCGACCTCGAGTGCAATTTCGTAGAGGCCCGCCGCGCCGAACCGCTCGATCCGTGGCGCGTCCCCCTCTTCCCCTTCCAGGAAATCTTCGTAATCCGGCGCACACAGCGTAACGGCCGCTTCAGGCGATGCCTCTCCGCCCGCCCGCGCCTCGACGTCCTTCACCCATCCGGAGAAACGCGCCGCTGCCCGCCGCGCATCCGGCTCGAAGAACAGCGTGCCGGAAACGTAGCGCGCGGGGAATCTTTTATTCGAAGAAATCTCCCCGGCCTCGAGAAGCACCGCCGCACCCGTCTCGACCAGCTCGACGCCCGCCGCACGGGGTCCGAGAGCAGATCTCTCCTCCGCCCACGCCTCGCGCATCGCGTCGTCGACGCCCTCGGCCGCGACGACGAGCACGCGGTCCGCGTCGCTCGAGGCGACGCGGCGCGCGCCGAGAATCAGGGCCTCGAGGCCGGCCGTGCGTCCCGAGACGATCGCCTCGGAAACGCCGCCGAGGCCGAGCGCCATGGCGAGCTCGCCGTTCACGCTGTTGTGAACGGTGGCCGCGAAGACCGAGGGCGCGAGGTCCTCGACGCGTGCGGCCGCCGCGAGGCGCGCGGCGTGCTCCGTGATCGCCGAGCGGCAGCCGTGCCGCGTGCCGACGATGACGCCTCCGCGCGCGTCGGGCCCCGCCGGACGCACGGCGCCCGAGGCCGCAAAGGCGCGCGTTCCGGCGAGAAAGCCCGTTCGCCCGAAGCGGTCCATCCGGCGCAGGCGATTCGCGTCTTCCCGCGCGCCGTTCTCGCTTTCGGCCGCGAGCGCCGCCGAGACGAGGAAGACCGGCCTCATGCGCGCTCCAGGATGAGGGCCGCGTTCGTGCCCCCGAATGCGGACGAGGTCGACAGTGCGACGGCGACCGGCCTCTCGGGTGAAAGCGGCGCGCCGGAGACGATCGCGAGCGGCGAATCCGGGCGCGACCTCGCGTGTCCGGCCGTGGGCGGGACGCGCTGGTGCGCGAGGACGAGAGCCGAAAGGATGGCCTCGAGCGCGCCGGCCGCGCCGAGCGTGTGCCCGATTGCGCCCTTGATCCCGTTCACCGGCACGAACCGTGCTCTCGCGCCGAGGACATGCGCCAGAGCGGCTTCTTCCATCGCGTCGTTGAACGTCGTCCCCGTGCCATGGGCGCTCACGAAGCCCACGTCGGACGGGACCCGGCCCGCCTGACGGAGCGCGGTCTCGACGGCTCTCCTCAGGCCGCGCCCCTCGGGATCCGGGCGCGTCATGTGATGCGCGTCCGAGCCCGAGCCGTAGCCCGCGACCCGCGCGAGAATCGCCACTCCGCGCCGGCGCGCCTGGTCCTCCTCCTCGAGAAGAAGGAACCCCGCCCCCTCGCCCAAGGTGAGGCCGTCGCGCGCGACGTCGAACGGCCGGGCAACGGACGTGCTGAGCGCGCGCAGGGCGTCGAAGCCCGAGAAGACGAAGGGAGAAATGGCGTCGGCCCCGCCCGCGAGGACCCAGGTAGCGCGCCCCTCTCGAATCCATTCCGCGGCGAGCCCGACCGCCGCCGCGCCCGACGCACAGGCGACGGAAACCGTCGAGATGGGGCCGCGCGCGCCGTGCCGTTCGGCGAGCTCGCGAGCGAGAGCACCCGGATCGCTCCGGGAGAGCGCGCCGGCTCCGCCGGTCCGCGACGCGAGCCACTCCGTGAGGGCACCGTTTCCGGCGAGCGTTGTCCCGACGGCGATTCCCGCGCGGGCGCCGCCGAAGTCAGGGCACGACGCGAGCGCCTCGTTCGCGGCGTCGCGGGCGAACAGCGTCTCCAACTCCGCGCCGTCCGGCCCGCGCTCGCGGTCAATCAGGGCCGCCTGCCGCGCGTGAAATCGCCGGGTGTCGAACCGCGTGACCGGGCGGATCGCCGACCGGCCGAGGAGCGCGCCCTCCCAGAGCGCGCCCACGCCGCGGCCAAGAGCGGTCTCGGCGCCCATTCCCGTCACGACGACCCGCGGCACAGTCCCCATGTCGCCTCTATAATCGCCCGGTCCGCCTCCCGCGCGGCGTCACCCGCCCGGAAAGCCTCTTTCAGCCGTCTATGAAGATCGTCATCGCGTCCGACGCGAAACAGCCAAACGCGACGTATCGCGGCGCCCTGCTCGCGGCGGGAGCCCTGCCCGAAGAGGTCGTCGTCGTGACTCCGGGCGACCCGGACCCCGGCGCGTTCGACGGGCTGCTGCTCGCGGGCGGCGCCGACGTGGCGCCAACGCTCTACGGCGAGGCGCCCGGGACACCGACTCTCGAGCTCCATCCCGAGCGGGACGCGCTCGACTTCGCGCTTTTTTCCGCCGCGGAAAAGCTCGGCGCGCCGGTCTTCGGCATCTGCCGCGGGCTTCAGGCGCTGAACGTCGCGCTCGGAGGCACGCTGTGGCAGGACCTGCCTTCGCAGCGGGCGCGCGGCGTTTCGCACGAGACGGACGTGAATCCGCACGCCCGAAAGGACCATCCCGCGCACGTCGTGCGGGCGCGGCCGGCGCCCTCTCTCTCGCGCTTCGCGGCGGCCGTCGTCGCGCTCGAAGGCACGTCCGTGAACTCGCGCCACCACCAGGGCGTGAAGGATCTCGCGCCGGGCCTCGTGCCGCTGGCGGCGTCGCCGGACGACCTCATCGAGGCGTTCGAGCGGCCCGGCGGCGGCTTTCTCGCCGCCGTGCAGTGGCACCCCGAGAACCTCGTCGCGGAACGGAAGCAGAAAGCGCTGTTCGAGGCGTTTCTCGACGCCTGTCGCGCGCGGGCGAGCGCCAGCGGCCGCGCGGGCGAACCGCTCGTCTTCGACTCCCTCGAAGGCCCGCTCGCCGTCGTGAAGCTCGCGAGGCCGGCGGTGCTGGCCGCCGCACTGGCCTCTTTTCACGATCATCCCGGTCCGCCGGCTTCGGCCGGCGGACCCGACCGCCCCCAATGACAGGAGACTGTATGAACCGATCCTTCTCTTTCCCGTTCGCCGCCCTCACGCTCGCTCTCGCCGCTATGCCCGCGTACGCGGTCGAGACGCCGAAGCCGAAAGCACCCGAAATTCCTCCTTTCGAGGTGGCGCAGCCCTACCCGAACTCGTGGTATGGCCGGTTCGGCGTGACGAACTGCTCGTGGATCGACACGGGCGATGGCGTTTTCGTCATCGACACGGGTGCGACCGCGGCGGACGCGAAGAATCTCAAAGCCGAGATCGCGAGGACGACGAAGAACAAGCCGATCAAATGGATCGCCATGACGCACCTCCACTCCGACTCGAACGACGGCTTCGTGACCTTCCTTCCGACGGACGCCACGATCTTCGTGAACGCCCGCGCCACGGGCGCCCTCGCGACTTCTTTCGCGCAGGGGAAAGCGAGGGCTCCGCACGTCATCGGGATCAGCGACCGCATCGTGCTCGTGGCTGGCAAGCAGGTCTTCGAGATCGGCGTTTCGGCGGGGAACGCACACACCGCGTTCGACCTCTACGTCTTCGACGCCTCGACGCGCACGGTGTTCGCGGGCGATCTCGTCACGACGGACCGCTGCCCGATGCTCTCGGACCCCGACAGCGACATCAAGGGCTGGATCGCCATTCTCGACCGGTTCGACACGCTCGGCGCGCAGGGCCTCGTGCCGACACGGGGAAATCCCACGGGGAGCGCGGCGCCCGAGATCGAAAAGACCCGCCGCTATCTCACATCGATGCTCGCGTTCCTCGTCGAAAAGAAGAAGCAGAACGCCCCGGAGGCCCGTGTCTCCGGAGAGCTGGCCGCCGAGAAGCTGGCCGACTACTGCCCACGCGAGCTGAGCGCGATCAACGCGCTTTCGGTCTACCGCCGGATTCTGAACGACGGGACGACGGTGCCGGGGAGCGCCGCCGCGAAACCCGCGGCAAAGTGACGCCCGCCACGCCCGCCACGCCCGCCGCGCCCGTCACGCCCGCTTCCGCGCGCGGGAAGCGAACCTCGACCGTCGTCTGGATGCCGCCGCGGGGCGTGAAGGCGCCCCGCACGGCCATCCAGCGTGGCTGTAGCGCGCGAACGAGATCTCCGAGGACGCGGTTCACGACGTTTTCGTTGAAGATGCCGAGGCTACGGTAAGCGTTCACGTATTCCTTCAGGGACTTCAGCTCCACGCATCGGCGGTCGGGAACGTACGTCACGGTCAGCGTGGCGAAGTCGGGAAGGCCCGTCTTCGGACAGATCGACGTGAACTCGGGGATCGTGATGACGATCTCGTAATCGGAGGGGTACTGAGAGGGCCAGGTCTCGAGCTTCGGCAGCGCATCGCGCACCCCCGAGGCCGCATAGCGGTCCGTGTAGCGGGCCATGCCCCGAGGATAACGCGACGGAGAGGGGCGGCACGTCTTGTGCGAAGATCTACGGCGTCATGGCCTTCACGCTGGAAAAGCGCGCTGCCCTCCTCAAAGACGTCCGCCAGCTCGTTCTGATGGCTGCCGTCATCCTGACCGGACGGTCCGTTCTGGCCGACTGGTACGTCGTTCCGACGGGCTCCATGAAGCCCACGATCCTCGAGGGCGACCGCGTCTTCGTCTGGAAGTCCGCTTACCAGTTCCGGATCCCCTTCTCGAAAGTCCGCCTCTTCGAGACCGGCTCGCCGAAGCGGGGAGACGTCGTCGTCATCCGCAACCCCGACGGCGGAAGCGTGCCGTTCGTCAAGCGCCTTGTCGGCCTCCCGGGCGACGTCGTCGAGCTCCGGAACGAGACGCTCTATGTGAACGGGAAGATCCAGCCGGTCGACTTCCTGCCCGAGCAGAAGAACGACGACGGCGAACCGATTCTCCTCGGCACGGAGATTCTCGCCGGAAGGGCGCACCCCGTTCGCGTCCTGCCCGACCGCCCCGCGTTCCGCACGTTCGGCCCGATCACGGTGCCGGAACGCGAGGTCTTCCTCATGGGCGACAATCGCGACGAGAGCCGTGACGCGCGCTTCTTCGGCACGCGCCCCGTCCAGGACCTCCTCGGGCGGGCGGTCGGCATCATGTGGAGCTGGAACCAGCAGTTCTTCAAGGGCCCGCGCTGGTCGCGCATCGGCCGTCCGTTCATCACGGACGCCCACGGCGCCACGCCGAACTGACCGCCGGCCTTCAGGATGGTTCTTCCGCAAGGAAATGCGGCCCGGTGACCGAATTATTCCTTCCGGGGCTTGATCGGGACACAGTCTAGACTTAATCTAAGCTCGTAATGGACACACGTGTCCTGCTTTCCGGCCGCCTGAGGGAAAAGGGCCTCAGGGTCACGCAGCAGCGCGTGGCCGTGTTCGAGTACCTGCTCACGACGCCGAGGCATCCGACGGCCGAGGAGGTCGGGTCCGCCGTCAATCGCGCCGTGCCGACCGCGTCGAGGGCCTCGGTCTACAACGTCCTGCACTCGCTGAAGGAGAGCGGACTCATCGAGGAGCTCGTGCTCGACGACGCCGTCGCCCGCTACGACGCGAACCTCGACCGGCACCACCACTTCATCTGCCGCGCGTGCGCCGCCGTGGAGGACGTGCCGTTCGAGACGTTTCGCGAGGCGCCGCGCCCACGCCTCGCGGAGGGCCACATCGTAGAGGATTACACCGTCACGCTGCGCGGCATCTGTCCTCTCTGCGCTAAGGCCTGACCCGCCGCCACCGGGACGACGGAATGGGCCTGGAAATCGAAAGGAAGTTCCTCGTCACGGGCACCGCGTGGAAAGCCCTCGCGGCGGGAGTTCTCACTCGCCAGGGATATCTCTCGAGCGCCGCGGAGCGGACGGTCCGCGTGAGGATCGCCGGGGACCAGGGTTTCCTGACGGTCAAGGGCAAAAGCCACAGCCTGACGCGCGCCGAGTTCGAGTACGCGATTCCGGTCGAGGACGCGGCCGCGATGCTCGACGGCCTCTGCGAGAAACCCCTCATCGAGAAGACCCGCTACCGGGTTCCCTTCGGCGCTCACACCTGGGAGGTGGACGAGTTCCACGGCGCGAACGCCGGGCTCGTCGTGGCCGAGGTGGAGCTTGCGAGCGCCGACGAGGAGCCCGCTCTCCCGCCCTGGGTCGGCCGGGAAGTTTCCCGAGACGCACGATATTTCAACGCGAACCTCGTGAAGAAGCCTTTCACGACCTGGTGAGCTAGCCCGCAGACCGCTGCGCGGTCTAAACCGGGGATAGGCGGGCTAGCAACTGTGACCGATGGGGGGAACACGGTCGTGTTTCCCCCCTGCCCCCTTCACCGCTCGAGGAAACGGTGGTTCGTTGGCGAGGATTACTCAGACGGGCTTCTAGCGCTTCTCGATCGGGACGTAGCTCCGGCGCGGGGAGCCCGTGAAGATCTGCCGCGGCCGCGCGATCTTCTGCTCGCTGTCGGTCAGCAGCTCCTGCCATTGGGCGAGCCAGCCGACCGTGCGCGGGATCGCGAAGAGCACCGTGAAGAAGGCGGAGTGGAAGCCCATCGCCTCGTAGATGAGGCCGGAGTAGAAGTCCACGTTCGGATAGAGCTTCCTCTTGACGAAGTAGTCGTCCTGCAGCGCGATGCGTTCGAGCTCGAGCGCGATCGCGAGGAGGGGATTCTTGCCCGTCACCTCGAAGACCTGTTCGGCGAGCTTCTTGATGACTGTCGCGCGCGGGTCGTAGTTCTTGTAGACGCGGTGGCCGAAGCCCATGAGGCGCTTCTCGCCGGAGCCCTCCTTCACTTCCTTGACGAAGGCCGGGACGTTCTTGATGTCGCCGAGCTCGTGGAGCATCCTGAGGACGGCCTCGTTCGCGCCGCCGTGAAGCGGCCCGTAGAGCGCCGCGGTGGCGGCCGCGACGGACGAGTACGGGTCGGTGTGCGCCGAGCCGACCGAGCGCATCGCGTTCGTCGAGCAGTTCTGCTCGTGGTCGGCGTGAAGGATGAAGAGAACGTCGAGCGCCCGCTCGAGGACCGGGTTCACGACGTACCGCGGCTCGGCCATCTTCTTCATCATCGACAGGAAATTGCCCGTATAGGAAAGGTCGTTGTCCGGGTAGACGTACGGGAAGCCGATGGAATGCCGGTACGCGAAGGCCGCGATCGTGGGCATCTTCGCGATGAGCCGGATGACGTGGTGGTTGCGCGACTTCGCGTCGAAGATCTGCTTGGCGTCCGGGTAGAACGTCGAAAGCGCGCCGACGGTCGAGAGCAGCATCCCCATCGGGTGGGCGTCGTGCCGGAAGCCCTCCATGAGCTTTTTCGTGTTCTCGTGGAGGTACGTGTGGATCGTGACGTGGTGCGTGAAGTCCTTCAGCTCGGCGGCCGTCGGCAGCTCGCCCTTCAAAAGGAGCCAGGCGACCTCGAGGAACGTTGACTTCTCGGCCAGCTCCTCGATCGGGTAACCCCGGTATTCGAGAATCCCCTTGTCGCCGTCGATGAACGTGATCGCCGACTTGCACGACGCCGTGTTCGTGAACGCCGGGTCGTAGGTCATGAGGCCGAAGTCGTGCTCGTCGGCCTTGATCTTGCGCAGGTCGAGGGCGCGAATCGTCCCGTTCTCGACGGGCAGCTCGTACGCCTTCCCGGTGCGGTTGTCGGTGATCGTGAGCGTGCTTTTTCCGGACATCGTTTCCTTCCTGCGGTGAGACAGGCGCGATCAGTCGGGAGATTCTAGCCCGCGCCACGGCGGCAGAGCTTCGGCGGCCGAAGGCTTGCTTAGAATGCCTCCGTGAGCCTCCGCCGACACCTCCTCGAAGCGGCTACGCTCGTTCTGGCCGCGATCCTCTGCGCCCTCGTCGCGAACGCGCTCGCGTCGCGCGAGCGCAAGCTCGCGCTCGTGGGCAGCTACCCGAATGCGTTGAAGGTTCCTTCGAAGGTGAATGGAGGAGGGGCCCCTCCGAAGGCCGCTCCAGCCGCGGCTGCTCCGGCCAAATCACCCTTCGAAGAAAAGCGCCCTGGCCCAGCCACTGCGTCCGCCCCGAAGGCCTCTGCGCCTTCTCAAGGGTCCGAAGCAAAGACCTCCTCATCCTCCCCCGCCGACCTGCTTCGCCGCTTCCCGCCTCACGACAAGCCGTACGTCGAGATCTCGGGCGACGACGCCGCATGGCTCATCGCGCGCGGCGTACTGACTCTGGACGCGCGCCGCACGAAGGACTACGAGGAAGGCCACATTGCTCTCGCGCACAGTTTTCCCGTCTGGGAGAGCGACATCGACACCCGCGTGACGGCGTTCGTCGGCGAGGGCCGCGACGGCGCGATCCCCGTCGTCCTCTACTGCTCCGGCGGCGACTGCGAGGACTCGCACATGCTCGCGCAGAAACTCTTCGGCGCGGGCTTCAACAACCTCCTCGTGTATCGCGACGGCTGGCCTGACTGGGTCAAGCGCGGGGGATCGAGCGC
>CABEAM010000111.1_pt1 | contig 19418 bp, 16 predicted proteins | sample 3132391 | NCBI WGS metagenome assembly CABEAM01 (sample SAMEA5534343, study PRJEB31848) | metagenome | biome: tundra; feature: field; material: soil | place: USA | collected 2013-05 | depth 0.45 m
GGTTTCACGGGGCACAAGGACCCAAGGATCCATCTGTATATGCTGCAGGTGGCGGCGGATTACGGTTTCGCTTTCGATACGGTCCAGATGCCGCTCAACGTAATGGACGCGCATTATCGGAGTTTTGAAAAAGAGGTGTTGCCGGAGCTGGTCAGGCAGAAAATAGGGATCCTCGGGATGAAGAGCATGGCGAACGGGATTCTGCTGAAGTCGAAAACGGTGACACCGATCGAGTGCCTGCATTACGCGCTGAATCTACCCACTTCCGTAGTCATAACGGGTATCGACAGCATCGAGATTCTGGATCAGGCATGCGAAGCAGTGCGGACGTTTCGCCCGATGAGCGATGAGGAGGTACGGTCCTTGCTGTCGAAAACCGCCGAGGCGGCGGCGCGCGGCGATTTCGAGCCATTCAAGACCACATCCATATTCGACAGTACCGCCCAGAACCCGGAATGGCTGGGAAAGGAGCCGCAACGCCTGCAGCAGCTGATGCCGAAGTAAGCTGAGGGAGGAATCAGGGTGAGAAGGAATAAAAGGGTCACAAATCCGGAGGAAATATGAAAGCCTTGATTATAAGTGCGGACAATTTTGAGGACTCTGAGCTGCTGGTCCCCTACTATCGACTGAAGGAGGCGGGCGTCGAAGTGGCGGTGGCCTCCCTGAGCCGCGGGGCCATCAAGGGCAAGCACGGCTACGAAGTGGCCGTGGACAAGACTCTCGACGAGGTCAATCCCGATGACTATGCAATCCTGGTCCTGCCCGGCGGGAAGGCGCCGGCGGCGGTGAGAAAAGAGCCGAAGGCGCTGGAGATCGCCCAGAGCTTTTTTACTCGCAGCAAACCGGTTGCCGCCATCTGTCACGGGCCGCAGATCTTGATCAGCGCCGGCCTTTTGCAGCGGCGACGCGCCACCTGCTACAAGTCGGTGGCTGATGAACTGAAAGCGGCCGGCGCGCTCTATGAGGACCGGGAGGTGGTTGTTGACGCCAATCTGGTCACGTCCCGGGAACCGGCCGATCTCCCCGCGTTCATGCGCGAGACCATGAAACAGCTCGGGCTTTAGCTTGCCGTTCTCGGCGAAAAAGGAGAGAGAAGTCATAAGCAGCAGTTCAACGCCACCGAAAACCGCCGCGGCTTGAAGGCCCATCAGGGCGTTGCCTGCTTCGACTGTCACGCACTTCGTGCGCGAAAGTCACTCGGGTCGTGGGTTCGATCCGTGCGAACCGAAAAGTTGGAGCGGGTGATGGGGATCGAACCCACGACATTCAGCTTGGGAACAGCCCTTGACCCTTCGGGACAACCGCGGACAACCGAAAAGCCCAATGATTCCGGGGGTCGCTCAGGCACGCCGGTTGCTTCGGGACAGCCCAAGACGACCCCGGACGAGCAATGTGCGCCCGAATGTGCGCTTTCGGATTCTCAGCGGAGACCGCGCCGCACGCCGTAGTACTCTCGCCGGGCGGCGGTAGGCGGGATTGATCGTCCCGACCGACGCCGGCCTCCCCCGGGGTCGGCCCGCCGCTCTTTTTCGAACCGGGGACGCACGGGGGTGCGAGATGACACTGTCGAAGATAGACCGGGCAAGGGCAAGGGCAGCGAGGGCGGCCAAAAGTGGGGAAAACCACGATCATCGAGACGGGGTCGGAATACATTCACGAGCAGGATCCGAAGCATTTCGGGCCCGGCGGTGAGTGGCCGAAAAAGGTGTGGGGAAAGGGCGTCTATACGGCGCCGCAGGTCGAGATCGTGAAGGTCGCGGGCACGGAGGAGGCGGGGGCATGAGCGAGACTAAGAGAAAGAGGGTGCGAGGCGCGCGATGACCTTGCGGGAGCCGGATGAAAGCAACACGCTACGGTTCGAGGAGATCGAGGGCGATCTAAATGCTCTTCAGCGTGAAACGCCGATGGCGGTTTCGAGGTCGCAACACCCGTTCTTGAAGAATGATCCGCTATTGCGGGCGGTGCTGATAACCCAAGCGAGGATGGCGGGGTTCACTCTTGACGTGATCCGACTGGCGGCGGCCGCAAGACCTTCGGACCGAGAGCGAACCCCATTCATTCTGGCCGCTCTCTCTCCGCTCGTCCGTGAGCTTCTCGATCAGGTCTTCACCCTGGCGTTTCTGTTTGAGGATCTCCCCAGCAGGTGGCTTCAGTTCAAGAAGGGCGGATGGCGGGACCTAAAGCGACAAAATGACGTCATTCGTCGACACGAATCCGATCCTGCGTGGCTTCCATGCATCGAGGATCACAGCGGACTCCTGAAGAAGATAGAGGTTGAAGCTGCGATGACCGAAGAGGAAATTAAAGCTGGCGGAAATGTCCGATGGCCTACTCCGGGACGAATGAAGGATAGTAGCGCGCTCGGTGAGCTAAAAGACTACCTGACTCACCTCGACGAGTGGTTTTACCGGGAGCTCTCGCAGAGCTCGCACGCCCAGCTTATGGGGATTCTCGACGAAGCGTCCTTCTTGGCAGTCGACGAGACTCTGACGGGACGCGAAAAGGTTCTTTTCATCGAGATGAAGCGCGCACTCGTCGCGTTTCGTGGCATCGGCCTGACGCTCGCCGTCTTCTCGGAATTGGAGATCGCCCTTCGCTTGGGCCTTGCGGAGAGACTCCTGTCTTTGTGGCGGAAATCCGTGAAGATGCAGCCTGAGATCGTCGAGTTATTTGCGATGCGCTATGAGCGAAAACTCGAGGCACTCCGATGAAGCGTTTCCTGGCTTCCCCTTCGACGCGCACAGGGAGGACACGATGAAGACGTCTTGCCGCTCAGGATCAGGATTTGCAGATCATTGCAACCTCGAGGAACTCGGAAAAGGGCTCGGCGCCCTGCCAAGGTACGAGCGCCTGGAAGAGAGGGAGTCGTGAGCGTCTTCACCGATCACGTCCCGCTGACGCCGTTCCTCCTGATCATTGCGGGCGTCGCGGTGTGGATGGGTCTGTCGACCCTCCACTCTATTCTCGTAACGCTCCACGAGATCAAGAGCGAGCTGAAACTCATGGCAAGCCTTAAGCGTGACCTCGAATGAAGTGCCTCCCCGGCTTCCGCTTCGACGCGTCGAAGACGCTTCAGTCGTGCCGGCCGGACCTAATCGCGTCGGCGAGGGCCTTCAGCGACTTTCCCCAGTCAACGATCTCTCCCTTGGGCACCAAAACGTCGTCGTGTTCGGTGTCCGAAAAGGGCTGGAACGTCTCTACTAGAATCGCGATCCTCTCTCGTTCTGCGGTCGCGACACGCACGACGGCCTTGTCGGTGTACGTCCTCGCCGCCGCGACCGCCGTGTTGAAGACGTTTGTCAAATGGTCGGAGAGTTCCTTCGCTTGCTCTTCGCTGAAGGCGGGCTTCTTTGGTTCCATCATTGACCTCCAGTACCGGATGCTATTCCCTCGAGCGGAGGCCCTCATGAAGCGCCTCCCCGGCTTCCGCTTCGACGCCAAAAGGAGTAGACGCATGAAACGTCTCGCGACCCTCGCCATCGCCACCGCGTTGGCCCTCCCTGTCGCTGCGGCCGACTCGCCGGTCCGCATGGTGTCGGAAGAGATTCGTGCCTACCCATCCCCGATGGTGTTCGATCTCGACCTACCCGCCGAGCTCCCGTGGGAGACGGACGCGCTGAAGTTCGTTTTGTGCAGAAACGTGACGTTCGGAACCCTACACGTCCTCGACGTGCACGCCGACGCCCTCCCGTCCGTCAAGAAACACCCAGACGTCTTCCTCCGCATGTCCGTCAAGAACAACTCAGGCAAGGACAAGCGCGTTCGGATGTCCTTCGCGAACGTGGGAGAAGGCAGCGTTGGCTGCGATGTGAAGGTGGTGCCCGACGAGACTAGGTTCTGCGGGGGCGGACTCGTTAAACCGGGGCCGACCGTCCGCGTCACCATAACGGCCGACGATTACTAGAAAAGGAATGACATGAAGCGCCTCCCCGGCTTCCGCTTCGATGCGAAGGCGCGGCTCGCGCACTTCGAGGTCGTTCTCCCGGGCGCCGTCGTCTCGAGGAGCGGCAAGCGAAAGCACGCGCGGAAGCGCCGGACCGTCGAAGCCGCGGACGTGATCGAAGCGACGACGAAGTATCACGAATTCCGGAAGGAGACCCTCGAGGGGAAGCCGGCGCCTCCTCCTCCGTCGACGTTCGCCTCCTACATCGAGCGGCACTGGCCGACGATGAAGAAGCGCGTCTCGGAGCGGACGGCCGCGCTTGACACGGACACGATCGAGAAGAGGCTTCTCCCGTTCTTCGGGGCGCTCGAGCTCGCGACGATCACGGGGCCCGTCGTGCGGGATTTCGTCGGGACGCTCAGGCGCGACGGCTACACGACCCGCGCCGGGGAAAAGAGAGCCTTCGCGCCGGACTCGATCAACATGGCGCTCAGGACGCTCCGGAAGGTCCTGCGCGATGCCGTCGAGCGCGGCGAGCTCGTTACGTACCCGATCCGCGGGAAGCTCCCGCTCGAGAAGACGACGCCTCTCCGCCTCGAGCTGTCGCGAGACGAGCTCCGCGCCTTTGTGGGCGCCTTCGAGGATGAGGCCGGCTTCCGCGCCTACATCGAGGAGGAACACGCGCCCGGGCCCGTCCGGATCTCCGACCATTTCGGCGGGAAGCCGCGCGTCTTCGGCGGAGGCCTCACGCGCGACAGCCTCGGCGCCGGTTACCACTTCGAGCGCTTCCACGCGTCACGCGCCCTCTTCGTCGTCGCGCTCGAGACGGGCCTCTCGAAGAAGGACCTCTTGGGCCTGCGCTGGGCCTCCGTGGACCTCGAGAACGGATGGGTCCGGGCAGCGAGGGGGAAGACTAAGGTCGAGGCTCAGATCCCGATCCCGGCCGCCTGTAGGGCCGCCCTGAAGGATTGCCAGGGGCGGCCGGTGCGTTCGGCGGAGCTCGTCTTCGTGACCGACGAGGGGCGGCCCTACCCGGAGTCGACGCTCATCCGGCACTTCGAGGTCGCGAAGCGCCTGGCCGGCATCCGCCGGCGCTTCCGGTTCCACGATCTCCGGCACACCTTCGCTTCGCGCCTCGCCTCCCGCGGCCAGAGTCTCCAGGTGATCGCGAAGGCCCTCGGGCACACGACGGCGCGCATGGCGGAGCGGTACGCGCGGCCCGACGAGGAGGCCATGCGCGGGATCGCCGCGGCCCTCGATGCGGATCAATGTGCGCCCGAAATGTGCGCTTTGGAGATCCCCCCCGGCGCTAAGTTGGAGCGGGTGATGGGGATCGAACCCACGACATTCAGCTTGGGAAGCTGACGTTCTACCGCTGAACTACACCCGCTCGAGGGTGGGGGAGGTTGTAGCGCGGCGCGGCCCGATGCGTCAAGGACGACTCCCCGGCCGCCCGAGAGGCGCGCTGAAGCTTTACGAGCCTCCCCGGGTCATCGGCGCTTTCCCGGCTGTCTCTTTCATCAAAGCGGGTGATCGCATCCGTGAGGAGGATACGTGCCGAAAAAGGCGCCCGGCCTCCACGCCGGCACCACGTCGACGATGTGGAAGGGTCTGCGGGACGACGAGAGCTGGCAGGACGACTTCCTCTCCGGCGACAAGAAAAAGGCGCTGGACTTCTGGTTCGGAAGGCTGGGCTGAGTCAGCCGCGGCGGTTCTCGAGCCGGACCGCGAGAACGAGGACGATCCACGTTGCCGCCGCCGCGAGCGTGGCGAGCCAGAGCTGCGAGAGGGCCGCGGCGACGCCCACGGCCGCCGTCACCCAGATCGTGGCGGCTGTCGTGAGGCCGTGGACCTCGCCCTTGTCCGCGAGTTTGAGGATCGTCCCGGCGCCGAGGAAGCCGATGCCCGCGACGATCCCCTGCACGACGCGACTCGTGTCGGCGGTGGTGAAGCCGGCCTCGCGGCCCGCGAGGACGAAGAGCGCGGCACCGAGCGCGACGAGGATGTGCGTCCGGAAGCCCGCAGCGCTGTGGACCTTCTCGCGTTGCGCGCCGATCAACCCGCCGAGGAGCCCGGCCACAAGGAGCCGTCCTGCGGCATATGCCAGGCGGGCGAGGTCCGGCAGCGCGAACGGGGGAATCTCGGGCACGCGCCGATCATAGGCGCTGAGCCGTCAGCGCTTCAGCGCAAACGCTCCCTTCAGGATCACGACGAGCCACGGCGTGCCGTGCAGGGCGAGGTCGAGCCAGTCGATCGGCTTGACGAGCGTCCCCTTGAAGAGCATTTCGAGCTTCTCGACGACGTGCGGCGGGCGGAACGGCGCGAGGCCCAGCGTGAGCGCCGCGATGAGGGCGAGCGGCCAGGGGATCTGGTCGAGGAAGTGGCGCACGGCGCCCCGGAGAGTAGCGCGGCGCTGAGGAACCTGCCCGACGGGAAGGGCCGGCGTAGAATCAGAGCCGTGGCACGAACCGCGATCAAGAGGCCGTCTGATTCGCTCCCTGCGCGCCTCCTCGAAAGGGTGGCGAGGGGTGAGAGAGTGACGGTTCGGCGAGGTCGTAAGGCAGTCGCGGCCGTCGTTTCCCTGGAAGACCTGGCGCTTCTTCGCAAGCTCGAAGACCGGCTGGACAACGAAGCCGCGGATGCCGCTCTCAGAGAGCCCGGGCCGAACATTCCGCTGGCCAGGCTGAAAGCGGAGCTCGGTCTCAAGTAGCCCGCCGTTGGCCTATCGGGTCGAGTTCCGGCCGGCGGCAGCCCGCGATCTGAAGAAGTTGGACCGTGAGGTCGTGCGGCGGATTGTCGCCAGGACGGAAGCACTCGGCGTCATGCCGCGGCCTTGTTTCCGGCTCGCTCGTAAATTGGAGAGCCATGGGCTCGTTTTACAACGACGGCAGCGAAACGGTCTCAAACGAGACAGGCGAGGACCGCCACGGGCCGTCCCCGGAGCCGGTGCATCATCGGTCCCGGCTCGAATCGCGGCGAGAATCGGCCGATGGCGGCCGATCACGACGCGCGGCGCTTCGGGGGGCTCTCCGAGGCCGAGGCCATGTCGCGTTTCGCCTCCGAGGGCCCGAACGAGCTGCCGTCCACGCGGCGCCGGAGTCTCGCTGCTCTCGCCGCCGAGATCCTGAAAGAGCCGATGATCCTGCTCCTCCTCGCGTGCGGCGGGGTCTATGTTCTCCTGGGCGACCGCGAGGAAGCTCTCGTCCTTCTCGCATCCGTCTTCGGGGTCGTGGGGCTTTCCCTGTTCCAGTCGCGCAAGACGGAGCGCGCTTTGGACGCTCTGCGCGATCTTTCGAGCCCGCGAGCGCTCGTCGTGCGCGATGGGCACGAGCGTCGGATCGCCGGCCGCGAGGTAGTGCCGGGCGACCTCGTCGTCCTCTCGGAGGGCGACCGCGTGCCGGCCGACGGCGTGCTCCTCGATGCGATGAGCCTCTCGGCAGACGAGTCCCTTCTCACCGGAGAGTCGGTCCCGGTGACGAAGCGCGCGGATGAGAGCGCGGCGGAGGCCGGACGACCGGGAGGCGACGGGTTGCCGCATGTGTGGTCCGGCACGCTCGTCGTGCGGGGGCAGGGCGTCGCCCGCGTGAGCGTCACGGGCTCGAGGACCGAACTGGGGAGAATCGGCAAGGCGCTGCAGACGCTCGATACGGACGCAACGCCGCTTCAGACGCAGACGGCGCGGTGGGTGCGCGTCCTCGCCATTGTGGGGCTCGCTCTGTGCGCCCTCGTCGCGCTCGCCTTCGGATTCTTCCGGGGCGGGTGGCTCGAAGGCCTCCTCGCCGGGCTCGCCCTCGCGATGGCGCTCGTGCCCGAGGAGTTTCCGGTGATCCTCACGGTCTTCCTCGCCCTGGGCGCGTGGCGCATCTCGCGGCGGCACGTCCTCACGCGGCGCTCGGCAGCCATCGAGGCGCTCGGGTCGGCCACGGTGCTGTGCGTGGACAAGACGGGGACGCTTACCCAGAACCGGATGGCCGTGGCCGCACTCGAAGCCAGCGGGCGGACGTGGGACGTGGCGAACCGCCGGGGCGAGCCGCTGCCCGAGACGTTTCACCCGCTGGTCGAGTTCGCGCTTCTCGCGAGCCGGCAGAAACCCTTCGACCCGATGGAGCGGGCCGTGGAAGCGCTCGCGAAAGACGCGCTGGCAGGCACGGAGCACCTTCACGGCGGCTGGACGCTCGTGCACGAGTACCCCCTCGGCCACGAGCTTCTCGCCGTCACTCACGTATGGGAGCCGGACAGGGGAGGACCCCGTGTGGTGGCTGCCAAAGGCGCTCCCGAAGCCGTCGCCGACCTCTGTCATCTCCCGGCAGCTCCGGCGCAGGCGCTTCTCGCCGCCGTGGCGCAGTTCGCCGAACGCGGCCTGCGCGTGCTCGCCGTCGCCCGTGCGACGGCGCCGCCGGGCGCCCTGCCACCCTCCGCACACGATCTCACCTTCGAGTGTCTCGGTCTCGTCTGCCTTGCGGACCCGCTCCGCCCGGGCGTCGCGGACGCCGTTACCGAGTGCGAGCGAGCCGGCGTGCGGACGGTGATGATCACCGGGGATTACCCGGGCACCGCGCGGGCGATCGCGGCCGGGGCCGGACTGCCGTCCGGCGACGTCCTGACCGGGCCCGAGCTGGATGCTCTCGACGATGCGGCACTCTCATCGCGCGTGAGGGGCACGCGGGTCTTCGCGCGGGTCGTGCCCGAGCAAAAGCTGCGGCTCGTGAAGGCCCTCAAGGCGAATGGCGAAGTTGTCGCGATGACGGGAGACGGCGTGAACGACGCGCCCGCTCTCAAAGCCGCGCACATCGGGATCGCGATGGGCGGACGGGGAACGGACGTTGCCCGGGAGGCGTCGGCTCTCGTCCTTCTCGACGACGACTATTCCTCGATCGTCGCGGCCATCCGGCTCGGGCGGCGCATCTTCGAGAACATCCGCAAGGCCATGGCGTACGTCCTCTCGGTTCACGTCCCGATCGCGGGTGCCGCTCTCGTGCCGGCGCTCGTGGGATGGCCGCTGGTCCTCCTGCCGGTGCACATCGTCCTCCTCGAGCTGGTCATCGATCCGGCGTGCTCGATCGCGTTCGAAGCCGAACCGGAGGACCCCGGCCTCATGCGCCGTCCGCCGCGGGACCCGAGGGAGCCGCTTCTTCCGGCGCGGATCGTGGTCCGCGCGCTGCTCGACGGCATCTTCGCGTTGATCGTCGTGCTCTTAGTCGTCGCGTTCTCCGTGACACGGGGCGATGTCGAGGGAAGGACGCGCGCGCTCGCCTTCTCGACGCTCCTTCTCCTGAACCTGGCGCTCATCCTCACGAATCGCTCGACCGGCCTGACCATGGTTGCGTCGCTCCGGACGCCGAATCCGGCGATCTGGTGGGTCCTCGGCGGCGCGATCGGCGTCCTCGGCCTCTGCCTCGGGATCGAGCCCATGCGCGAGCTTCTGAGGTTCGGGCCGCTCTCGGCCGCGGACGTCGCTCTGGCCGCCGGGGCGGGTCTCGGCGGTCTCGCCGGCTTCGAGCTCCTGAAGCGGGCGGGCCGGAAGCCTGACGCATCCGCATCATCGACACGCCCCGGCTGGTTTGGTGCATAATGGCGACGATGCGACTCAGTCTCAGGATAGGCAGGGCCAGGCGCCGAAATCCCGTGAGCCTCGACGATCTCGTCCCGGGCGCATCGGGCGTCCTCGCGCGGATCGACCTGCCGGAGGCCGACGCGACGCGCCTCATGGAGATCGGCTTCCTACCCGGAGCGCGCATCGTGGCGGCCCGGAGCGCGCCCGGAGGCGACCCGCGGGTCTTCCGCGTGGACGGCACCGAGTTCGCCCTGAGGCGCGACACGGCGCGGCGCCTCCTCGTCGAGGTCGCGAGAAAGGGGGCCGTGTGAGCGTGCTCCACAGCTGCGAGGGATGCCCGGTGGCGGCGCTTCCGGTCCATGGCGGCGCTCCGCGGCTCGTCGCGCTCGTCGGGCCGCCGAACTCCGGCAAGTCGACGCTCTTCAACCGCCTCACCGGCCTTCGGCAGCGGGTCGCGAACTTCCCGGGCGTCACCGTGGAGGAGCGGCGCGGCCGGGCCCGGCTCGAGGGCGACCGCGAGGTCGTGCTCGTCGACCTGCCGGGCGTCTACAGCCTGTCGCCGCGCTCGGAGGACGAGCGCGTCACGCGCGACGTCCTCAAGGGCGAGATGAAGGGCATGGCGAAGCCCGACGCCGTGCTTCTCATCCTCGACTCGACGAACCTGAACCGGCATCTCGTCCTCGCGGCTCCCATTCTCGCTCTCGGGCTTCCGACCTTCGTCGTCCTGAACATGGCCGACGAGCTGTCGAGCCGCGGCGGCGCGGTGGACGCGGAGGCGCTCGCGACCCGTCTCGGAGTGCCCGTCGCGCTCGTGAGCGCGTCCAAGGGCGAGGGCCTCGAGATGGTGCGCGAATTCCTGAGCGGGGCGGTGGGCGTGCCCGCGTCCCTCGACCTGCCGGTCCTCGCCGACATTCCGAAGTGCCGGCAGTGGGCCGTCGCGATGGGGGACGAGGCGCGCTACGCCGCGCCCGCGCCGCCGGTCTGGACGCGCCGGCTCGACGCGGTGTTCCTGCATCCCTTCGCGGGGCCGCTCATCTTCCTCGCGGTGGTCGTCGCGGTGTTCCAGACGATCTTCTCGGCGGCGCGCCCGCTCATGGATGGCATGGACCACGCCGTCTCGGCGTCGGGCGCCTGGCTGTCGGCGCTCCTCCCGGCGTCCCTGTTCAAGTCGCTCCTTCTCGAGGGCGTGTGGGGCGGCGTGGGCTCGGTCGTGATCTTCCTGCCGCAGATCCTGCTGCTCTTCCTCTTCATCGGCCTCCTCGAGGACTCCGGCTACCTCGCGCGCGCCGCCCTCATCGCGGACCGCACGATGCGGAAGGCGGGCCTGCAGGGGAAGTCGTTTCTGCCGCTCCTCTCGGCGTACGCCTGTGCCGTGCCCGCCGTGCTCGCGGCCCGGACGATCGAGAACAAGCGCGACCGCATCGCGACGATCCTCATCGCGCCGTTCATGACCTGCTCGGCGCGGCTGCCCGTCTACACGCTCATCATCGCGGCCTTCCTTCCCGAGCGTCCGCTGCTCGGCCCGTTCCTCGGCACGCGCGCGACCGCGATGCTCGGCCTCTACCTTCTCGGCTTCCTCGCGGCCTTCGGTACGGCGCGGCTCCTGAAGTCGTCCGTTCTGAAGAGCGACGGGGCGCCGTTCCTCCTCGAGATGCCGCCTTACCGGCGCCCCACTCTCCGTCAGATCGGCCTGAGGATGTACGACCGGGCGAAGATCTTCCTCCGCCGCGCGGGCACGGTGATTCTGGGCGTCGCGATCGTCCTCTGGATCCTCGCGCACCTGCCGCTCTCCGGCGGAAAGATGCCCGAGATTGCGAACAGCGTGGCCGGCACGATCGGCCGCCTGATCGAGCCATTCGTGAGGCCGCTCGGATTCGACTGGCGGATCGGCATCGGCATCGTGATGTCGCTCGCGGCGCGCGAGGTCATCGTCGGGACGCTCGGCACGCTCTACGGCATGGACCCGAAGGCGGGCAGCGAAGGCCTGCAGGCCGCGCTCCGGCACGACCTCACGGCTGGCGGCGCGGTCGCGCTCCTCGTCTTCTTCGCGTTCGCGATGCAGTGTCTCTCCACGGTCGCCGTCGTCCGGCGCGAGACGGGCGGCTGGAGATGGCCGGCGATCCAGTTCGCGTACATGGGCCTTCTCGCGTATTCCGGCGCGTACGTCGCGAACCGGATCGTGACGCTGCTGGTGGGCTGAGACGGCTCAGACGACGGCGAGCTTCCGTTTTCTGCGGGACTCCCCCCGCATGGCCTCGGTGGCGGCGCATATGGTGTCGCAGTACATCCCGAGATCCTGCAATGTTTTGCAGGTCTCGGTGCCGCACGCCGGACACAGGATGCAGGTGTAGTGGCCTGGCTCGGCAACGGCTACTGTCCTGGTTCTTCGGAGGCTCGGGACTGGCTCTGGTGTTCGGTTCACGGGTCACCTCCGCTAAGCACGGCTCCCGGAGACAATATAGGACTTATTACGCGCTGCGTCAAATGTGCGAGAGCGCGTCGCCCCCGCTCAGAGGCCCGCGGCCGCCGCGGCCGGATGGACCGCCTGGGGGCCGGTGTCGGCCTTCTTTCCACGCCGGCGCTTGAGCCACTCCGCGAGATGGTCCATGTAGACGTAGAAGACCGGCGTGACGTAAAGCGTGATCATCTGGGAGAAGAGAAGGCCGCCGACGACAGCGAGGCCGAGCGGTCGCCGCGACTCGGCGCCCGCTCCGAAGCCGAGGGCGATCGGAAGCGTGCCCATGAGCGCCGACATGCTCGTCATCATGATCGGGCGGAAGCGCACGACACAGGCCTCGTAAATCGCTTCCTCGGCGCCTTTGCCCGCGCGGCGCGCTCCGGCGGCGAAGTCGACCATCATGATGCCGTTCTTCTTCACGAGGCCGACGAGCAGGATGATGCCCACGAAGGCGTAGATCGACAGCTCCACCTTGAAGATGAGGAGAGTGAGCAGCGCTCCGAAGCCGGCGAAGGGAAGAGCCGACAGGATCGTGAGCGGGTGCAGGAAGTCCTCGTACAGGATGCCGAGCACCATGTAGATCACGAGGATCGCGACGAGGAGGAGGAGCCCGAGTCCCTTCTGCGATGCTTCGAACGCCTGGGCCGTCCCCTGGAAGGTCGTCTGAATGGTGGCGGGCAGCGTCTCGCGCGCGACCTTGTTGATTCCCGCCACCGCCTCGCCGAGCGAGATGCCGGGCGGCAGGTTGAAGGAGATCGTCACGGCCGGAAGCTGACCCGCATGGTTGACGGCGAGGGGGCCCACGGTCTTTTCGAGCTTCGTGATCGCCGAGAGAGGGATGAGGTCTCCCTTTTTCGACCGCACGTACAGGAGCTGGAACGCCGAAGGGTCGCGCTGGAACTGCGGCAGCAGCTCCATGATCACCTGGTACTCGTTGTTGGGAGAGTAGATCGTGGAGATCTGGCGCGAGCCGTACGCCGTGTAGAGCGCGTTCTCGATGGATTCCGGCGTGACGCCGAGCGACGCCGTCCGATCGCGGTCGATCGTGAGATAGGCGGTCGGGTTGCGGAGCTGAAGGTCGCTGTTGACGTCCTGGAGGCCCTTGATCCCGCGCATCTTCTCCTCGAGAAGGGGCGCGGTCAGGTAGAGGTCCTTCGTGTCGGACGCCTGCAGCGTGAACTGGTACTGCGCCCGCGTGAGCGCTCCTCCCAGCCGGATCGGCGGCAGGTTCTGGGGATAGACTCGGATTCCGGGGATCTGCGCGAGCTTCGGGCGGAGCTCCTGGACGATCTGGTCGGCCGAGAGCTTGCGCTCGTCACGGGGCTTCAGGCGCATGAAGAGCGTGCCAGAGTTTCCGCCCTGGACGTTGTTGCCGCGGTTGCCGCAACTCGACATGAAGCCTTCGATGTTCGGGTCGCCCCTCACGATCTCCGCGGCCGCCTGCTGGTGCTGGGCCATGGCCTCGAATGAGATGCCCTGCGCTCCCTCCGTTGGGGCGAAGATTTGCCCCGTGTCGTCGCTCGGAATGAAGCCCTTCGGGACGATCATGAAGAGCCAGATCGTGGCGAGAAGGATGAGAGCCGAGAAGGCCAGCATCAGCCGTTTCTGCCTCAGAGCCCACTTCAGGCCGCGCTCGTAGAAGCCGAGCGACGCGTCGAAGACGCGTTCGGAGGCCAGGTACAGATGGCCGGGCTGCCTCTTCTCGTCGTGCGCCTTCAGGTAGCGGGCGCAGAGCATGGGCGTGAGTGTCAGCGAGACGAAGCCGGACACGAGGATCGCGACCGTGATCGTGACCGCGAACTCGCGAAACAGCCGTCCGATGATCCCGCCCATGAAGAGCAGCGGAATGAACACGGCGGCGAGGGACAACGTCATGGAGAGGATCGTGAATCCGATCTCCTTCGTGCCGTTCAGGGTGGCCTCGAGGACCTTCTCGCCCATCTCGATGTGCCGGACGATGTTCTCGAGGACCACGATCGCGTCGTCCACGACGAACCCCACCGAGAGCGTGAGAGCCATCAGCGACAGGTTGTCCATGCTGTAGCCGAGCGCATACATCGCGGCGAAAGTTCCGGCGATCGAGAGCGGCAGGGCCAGCGACGGGATGACGGTCGCCGAGAGGTTTCTCAGGAACAGGAAGATCACGAGGACGACGAGCGCGAGCGTCAGCCACAGCGTGAACTTCACGTCGGAGACGGACTCTCGGATGGACTGCGAGCGGTCGAAGAGGATGTTGAGCTTCGCCGAGCCCGGAAGCATGCCTTGGAACACCGGGATCAGCTTCCTGATGTTCGAAACGACCTCGACCGTGTTCTCGCCGGGCTGCTTCAGGATCGCGAGGACGATGCTGCGGGTCGGGCCGTTCTTGTCGACGTACCACGACGCCGTCTTGTCGTTCTCGACGCTGTCGATGGCGCGGCCGATGTCGTTCACCCTCACCGGCGACCCGTTCCGGTAGGCCACTATGAGCGGACCGTACTCGGCCGCCTCGGTGAGCTGGCCGGTGGCCTGCACCGTGTACGCCGTGTTCGCGCCCCAGAGCGTCCCCGTCGGGATGTTCACGTTCGCGGCGGCGACGGCGGCGGAAGCCTCGTCGATTCCGATGCCCCGGTAGGCGAGGGCGCGCGGGTCGACCTGGACGCGCACGGCGTATTTCTGCGCGCCGTACACCAGCACCTGCGCGACGCCGGAGACCGTCGAGATGCGCTGCGCCATGATCGTCTCGGCGTACTCGTCGAGCGTCGAGAGGGCGAGCGTCGGCGAGGTGAGGGCGATGAAGAGGATGGGCTGGTCGGCCGGGTTGACCTTCTGATATGTGGGAGGGCTGGGCATCCCGGGAGGGAGCTGGCGCGAGGCGGCGCCGATGGCGGCCTGCACATCCTGCGCGGCGGCGTCGAGGCTGCGGCTCAGGCTGAACTGCAACGTGATCTGGGTGACGCCAAGGATGCTCGTCGAGTTCATGTTGTCGAGGCCGGCGATCGTCGTGAACTGCTTCTCGAGGGGGGTCGCAATGGCCGAGGCCATCGTCTCGGGACTCGCTCCCGGGAGCGCCGCGGTCACCTGGATCGTCGGAAAGTCCACGTTCGGCAGGTCCGAAACCGGGAGGAGCCGGTAGCCCACGATGCCGAAGAAGAGGATCCCCACCATCACGAGCGTCGTGGCGACCGGGCGCCGGATGAAGACCTCGGAAATGTTCATCAGCGATTCACGATCTCTTCTCCGCGGGAGCGGCGGGAACGGGCGCGGCGCCGGTCTTGATGGCGACCTTCGCCCCGGGCGCGAGACGAAGCTGTCCGTCGGTCACGACCCGCTCGCCCGGAACGAGCCCCTTGTCGATCACGGACCACTGCTGCCAGGTGCGGCGCACGACGACGGTCCGAGCCTCGACCGTGTCGTCCGACTTGATGACGTACACGTAAGAGCCCTGTTGCCCGGCCTGGACCGCCGGCGTGGGCGCGACGACGGCGTTCGCTTCGGTCGCGAGCGTGAGCGAGACGTTCGTGAACTGTCCGGGCCAGAGCGCGCGGTCGTGGTTCGGGAACGTGGCCTTCAGGTTGATCGTGCCGGTGGTCGTGTCCACCGTGTTGTCGATGAAGGAGAGCGTGCCCTCGGAGGGCGTCAGGCCCGGTCCGTTCGGCAGCGCGCTCACCTTCAGCACGCCGGCCGCCGCACGCCTCTTGACGTCCGCGAGGACCGCCTCGGGCAAGGCGAACGTGACGTAGATGGGCTCGACCTGGTTGATGACGACGAGAGCGCGATCGTCGTTCGCCTTGATCATGTTGCCGGAGTGCACGAGGAGGCCGCCCGTCCGGCCCGAGATCGGCGCGGCGATCCGGCAGTACGAGACGTTCAGGCTCGCCGTCTCGACGGCGGCGTCGTCCGCCTTCACGGTGGCCTTGAGGGCGTCCGCGTTCGCCGTCGCCTGAGAAAACTGTTCCTGCGTGACGTAATCCTTCTTGACGAGCTCGGCGTAACGCTTCAGGTTTTCGCCCGCCTCGCGGGCGCGGGCGCGATCCCGCTCGAGGTTCGCTTCGGCCTCGGCCAGCGCGGCCTGGTAGGGCCGGCGGTCGATCTCGAACAACAGGTCGCCCTGCTTCACGTCCTGGCCTTCGCGGAAACCGACGCTCGTGACCTCGCCGCCGACGCGTGTCCGCACCGCGACCGTGGAGAAGGCGTCCACGTGTCCGACCGCAACGGCCTCGAGCGGCACGTCTTTCTTCTCGACGACGCCGGCGGTGACGGGAATGCCGGGAGGCGCCGCCGTCTTCTTGTCTTTCGCGCGGCAGGAGGCAGCGAGAAAAACGACCGAAACGAGAGCGGCGAGACGCCGGAGCTTCATGGAGTTCCCTTCTTTTCGGGCGCGTCGGGCCCGAGATCGACGGTCCCGGTGTCATGCGCGAGCTGTGCCACAGCGAGGAGGAAGCCGGCACGGCTCTTCACGTCCTGCGCGAGCGCGGTCGCGAGGGCGCTTTCGGCGGTCAAGAGATCGAGGATGCTGCCGACGCCCTCCTTGTAGCGGCCCCGTGCCACTTCCGCGGACTCCTTCGAGCTCTCGAGGAGATCGCGCGTGGCCCGTACCTGCTGCACGGACGTCTGGAGATTGTAGTAGCTGCTCCAGACCTGGTAGATGACCTGCTGAGCGGCGGTCTCGGCCTGAGCACCCACGGCCTCAGCGAGGGCTTCCGCCTGCCGCGTGTCGTACGCCGTCTTGAACCCGGTAAAGACCGGCCAGCGGAAAAAGAGGCTCAGGGAATAGTTGTCCCCGTAGGCGCTCAAGGCGTCCGAGCCCTCGAACCACGTGCGGTTGATGAAGGCGCCCAGCGAAAGCGTCGGCAGGCCGCCCGACCTCACGGAGCGGACGTGGCTCTTGGCGGCGAGGGCGCGGGAGCGTGCGGCCGCGAGGTCGGGCCGAAGCCGCCCGGCATCCGCGATGAGGACGTCGACGGACCGCACGACCTCGTCGACGTTCTGGTCCTCGGGGAGCGGTGCCGCGTCCACGGGCAGGTCGATGGGCACGCCGAGCGCCGTCGTGAGCTGACCGCGCACCGTCTCGATCTGTCCCTTGACGGTCTCGTATGCGAGGCGCTGCTGCGAGAGGGACGTCCGGGCCTGGAGGACGTCGGCGATCGTCGCGACGCCGGCCCGGTGCCGCTCGGTTGCCGCCGCGTAATTCTCCTCGGCCTGCTTGAGGCTCGCCTCCTGCGCCACGAGAAGCGCGCGGACGCCTTGGTAGCTGTAGTAGCTTTGGGCGACGAGGAGGATCAGGTCGTTCATCGTGGCGTTGTGCGTGAAGTCGGCGGCGTAGAGCGACTGCTCGGCCTCCGCGATGTCTGCCGATCGGCCGCCCAGGTCGAGGACGAGAAAGCTCAGCGACGCCGTGGGGCCGTACGTCGTCAGGAGCGTCGAGAAGTTCCCGCCGGAGGAGGTCTGCTTCTGCCTCCCGGCCTGCGCGTCGAGCTCGACGGAGGGGAAGAGCGCCGACCGCCGACTCCCGAGGCCCGCCGCGGCGGACCGCGCGAGAAGCCAGCTCTGCCTTGTGAGCGGGCTGTTCCGGAGCGCGACGTCGACCGCCTCGGTGAGTGAGACCGTTCGGCCCATGAGCTTCTCGGGCGCGAGCTCCGGCGGCGGCGGCGCGGGCGTCGGCGCGGGCGCAATCGCCCCGGCGGGGGGCGTCCATCGTGTCGCGGGCGTGTCGGGTGTGTTGGCGCTCCAATGGGCGCACCCGGCGAGGAGCACGGCGAGGCTGGCGGCGGCGAAAGCGCGAACGGCGGGTCTCGTCACGATTCCGTTTTACCATTGCCGGGTGGTGCGGCGTCCCATCGCTCTGTCCGAGCTCATCGCCGTGATCCTTGCGGCGGGCTGCGGCGGCACCCGGCCCATGCCCACGCTCGAGGACTATTCGGTCGGGACGTCGGTGTTCGTCGAAGAGTTGAGAAGGGATTTCCTGGTGGAAGGCAAGAGGGGAGGCGAGGCGTTGGCAGGGGAGGCCGGTACGCCTCTTCGGGAGCTCGAGGAGCGGTGGCGTTCCGCGTGCCGTTCCCGCTGCCGCGCGACGATCCGCATCGTCGACCTTCAGAAGAAAGCCTCTTCGGACGTGACCCTGCGCGTCGAGGTCCGCCTGCAGGGCTGGGCGCGCGCGGGCGACGCCGAGCGCGTGGCCGCGCTCGCTCTCTTCGATCTCTCTCTGTTTCGCGGAAAAGCCCCGGACTCTCTTCCGGTCGGCGGCTGGCGGCTACGATCGGCGGCCGCCATCGGCGGGCCCGCCGCGATCCAGCGCGGCGTCCCTCATCTTTTCGAGGAGGCCGCTTCCCGCGGCCTCGTCGCGCCGCACGAGCCCCTCGATCCCGTGGAGTCGACGAATCTCTGCCTCCCCGCGACGCACCACCATCCCGGCGTCCTCCTCGTCGACGTCGATGGCGACGGTTTCGTCGACGTCATCGTCCCGAATCGGCACCCGCGGCTCTTCCTGAACGACGGAACCGGCCATTTTCGTGACGCGACGGCCGGCTCCGGGCTCGACCTCCTGCCGGAGATGGAAGCCTCCGGCGGGGTAGCGGCCGACGTGGACGGGGACGGGCTGCCGGACCTCTTTCTCTCGAATCACGTCTCCCCGTGCCGCCTCCTGAAAAATCTCGGGCACGGAAAGTTCCGCGACGTCACGGAGGCCTGGGGTCTCGCCGGCCTCTCGGGGCCGTTCACGTCCGCGGTGTTCTTCGACGCCGACCGGGACGGCCGCGTCGACCTCTTCGTCGCGAGCTACGGAGACGCGCGCGCCACGGGCCCCGCCTACGACGGCGTGAACGGCGTGGGCGACCGTTTCTTCCGGAACGTGGAACGAAACGGGCATCCCTTCTTTGTGGACGAAACGGCGGCCTCCGGCCTCGGCGACATGGGCTGGGGCTTGGCCGCCGAAGCCTGCGACGCGGACGACGACGGCGACGACGACCTCTACGTCGCGAACGACTTCGGCAAGAACGGATTCTTCGAGAACCGCTCCACCCCCGGCCACCCGTTCTTCGTGAACATCGCCAGGACGAACGGCACGGAGGACGAGGGCTACGGAATGGGCGTCGCGTGGGGGGACTATGACGGCGACGGCCGGTGGGACCTGCACGTCTCGGATTACTGGACGCCCTATCGCTGGATCCTCAACGACTCGCGCTGGCCCATGCCGCCGCTTCCGGGCGTGGGTCTCGTGCGCCCGTACATGGCGAAGATCATGCGCCGGCGCTCCGGCGGAGACGCGCTCTTCCGCAATCTAGGGGGCCTGAAGTTCGCGCGCACGTCGGAAGCGGCCGGGGTCGTGGACGGCGGCTGGGCCTGGGGCACGGAGTTCGTGGACCTCGACGGCAAGGGCCGGGAGGACCTCCTCGTCGTGAACGGCATGTACCGGGCGACGACGGGGAAGGACGACGAGATTTCATTCTGGAACGCGATGGGGCGCGAAGGCGTGAACTTTCACGACGGCGTGTGGGGAGGCATCGACTTCGGCGTCAACGGCATGGCCTCGCGGACGCCGAAGA
>CABEAM010000117.1_pt1 | contig 19347 bp, 10 predicted proteins | sample 3132391 | NCBI WGS metagenome assembly CABEAM01 (sample SAMEA5534343, study PRJEB31848) | metagenome | biome: tundra; feature: field; material: soil | place: USA | collected 2013-05 | depth 0.45 m
CCCGCAAGGCTCAGGACGCCGATGCTGCTCGCAAGCAGCAGCAGCCCAGCGCCAAGGAGCAGAAGGTAACCGAGGAGCAGAAGGCCGCGCAGCCCAAGGCCAAGGCACCAGACCAGAAGAAGGAACAGGACAACAAGAACAAGGACAAGAAGGATAAGCCCGACGAGAAAGAGAAGGGCTGAGAGACGCTCATGTCTTCGACCGCAGATTGCACGGAAAAGTGCATGTCTCAGTTCGCGATCCCGTTCTGGTGGCAGCGTGTGGGAGCTGAACGGCACGGTGAGTAGGCGGCCCGCTTGATGCGATCCCTGTTCGGACGGCGCCGTCCCGAAGAAGAAGTGCCTCTCAGAGGCGAGCTCCTGGGCCTCGAAAGCCTCGAGGAGCGCGCGAAGACCCTGGCCGGCGTCTTCACGCTGGCACGAGACTCCCGGGCGGGTGGGCACGACATCCGGACGCGGCTGGACGCGAACCTCCGAGTCCTTCGCGAGGCCTACCGCCTCCTGGCCGGCGACGTCCGCCGGGGTGACGCCGTCGACCCCGCGGCCGAGTGGCTCCTCGACAACTTTCACCTTGTCGAGTCGGAAGCGCGCGCCGTGCGCCACGACCTCCCTTCCCGGTACTACCAGAAGCTCCCCAAGCTCGCCGCGCGCGAGCTCTCGGGCAAGGCCCGCATCCACGCGATGGCGCTGGAGCTGATCCGGCACGGCGACGGGCGGCTCGACGCGGAGCGACTCACGCGCTTCGTCCTCGCCTATCAGACCGTGGCGCCGCTGACGATCGGCGAGCTCTGGGCGTGGCCCAGCATGCTCAAGCTCGCGCTCCTGGAGAACCTGAGAATCCTGGCGGCGGGGGTCCTGTCCGGGCGAGCCGCCAGGCGGGAGGCGGACGCCGCGCTCGAGCGGCTGGCTGGCGGCGGCCCTCCCGAGCCGCTTCCCGAGCCGCTTCACAGCGCCTTCTTCGCGCAGCTCCGGCAACGGATGCGCGAGTCCGACCCGCGCGTCACCTTGCTTCATGCCCGGATGGAGGAGGCGTTCCCCGCGGGAGGCACGACGTCCGAGGACGCCGTCCGCGCCGAGAACCAGCGTCAGGCCACCGACCAGGCCTCGACTGGCAACACAATCACGAGCCTGAGGCTCTGCGCCGCGCTCGACTGGAGCCGCTACGTGGAGCGGGTCAGCCTGGTGGAGCAGATTCTGCGGCGCGATCCGGCGGCGGTCTACACGCGCATGGATTTCCAGAGCCGCGACCGCTACCGCCAGGCCGTGGAGGAGCTCGCCGAGCCCACCGGTGACGCCCAGGTGCGCGTCGCCTTGCGCGCCGTCGAGAGCGCGCGCCAAGCGGCGGAGCGGAAGGGGATCGGCGAGAAAACCGCTCACGTCGGTCATCACCTGATCGGCCCGGGCCGGGTCGGCCTGGAGATCGACGTGGCGTACACCCCTCGGCTTGGCAAAAGGCTCCGCCGGTTCGCCTTCTCCCACGCGACGACGGCGTACCTGGGCGGTATCGGCCTCCTGACCGGCCTCGGCGTTTACGCGGCGATCGAATATGTCGGCGCCTCGGGCGCTCCCGAGATGGCGACTGCCGCGGTGCTTCTCGCGACGATCCCCGCGAGCGAGCTCGCGGCGCTCATCGTCCAGCGCCTCGTCGCCGCGCTCGTGCCACCGCGGCGGCTGCCCCGCCTCGATCTCATCGAGGGTGTCCCCGAGAGCGCCCGCACGATGGTGGTCGTGCCGGCGCTCCTCGGAAGCGTGAAGGGCGTCGAGGCTCTTCTGGAGCATCTGGAGGTGCAGGCCCTCGGTAACCTCGACCCTCACATCCACTTCGCGATCCTCGGCGACTTCAAGGACGCGCCCGCGCAGACGATGGAGGGCGACGCGGAGATCCTGGCCGCCGCCGCCGCCGGAATCGAGGCCCTCAACAGCCGCCACGCGCCCGCCGCCAAGGACCGTTTCTTCCTCTTCCACCGGGAGCGCCGGTGGAACTCGAAAGAGGGCGTGTTCATGGGCTGGGAGAGGAAGCGGGGCAAGCTCGAGGAGTTCAACCGGCTCCTGCGAGGCGCGAGCGACACCGGCTTCACGGTGCGGCAGGGGGACCTGTCGATCCTGCCGTCGGTGCGCTACGTCCTCACGCTCGACGCGGACTCGCGGCTCCCGAGGGGCGCCGCGCAGACGCTGATCGGGATCCTCTCCCACCCGCTGAACAGTCCCGTCTTCGACCCGTCCGTCGGACGCGTGACGGAGGGATACGGCATCCTCCAGCCGCGCGTCAGCATCACGCTCGCGAGCGCCGCCGGATCGCTCTTCGCGCGGGTGTACGCCGGGCACACGGGCGTCGATCCGTACACGACGGCCGTCTCCGACACCTACCAGGACCTGTTCGGCGAGGGCGTCTTCACCGGCAAGGGGCTCTACGACGTGGACGCCTTCCGCGCGGCCGTGGACGGGCGCGTCCCCGAGAACGCGCTCCTCTCGCACGACCTCTTCGAGGGTCTGCACGCGAGGACCGCGCTCGTCTCCGACGTGGAGGTGGTGGACGACTATCCCGCCAACCTCCTCGCGCACGCGCGGCGGCAGCACCGCTGGGTGCGCGGCGACTGGCAGATCCTCGGCTGGCTTCTGCCCATGGTCCCGACGAGGGATGGCTTCGCGAGGAACCGCCTGCCGCTCATCAGCCAGTGGAAGATCCTGGACAACCTGCGGCGGAGCCTCGTGGCCCCCTCCCTCCTCGCTCTCTTCGGGGCCGCCTGGACCGTCCTGCCCGGGAGCCCGCTCGCGTGGACCCTGGCCGGACTTTCGGTCGTGTCGTTTCCGCTCGTCACCTCTCTCTTCCACCTGCTGAAGCGGCCGCCCGCTCACGAGCCGGTCCGGGTCCACCTGCGGGGCCTTCTCGAGGAGCTGAGCACGGCCTTCGCGCAGGCATTCCTGACGCTCGTCTTCCTCCCGTACCACGCCTGGGAGATGGTGCATGCCATCGCCCTGACGCTCGTGAGGCTCGTCATTACGCAGCGCCGCCTGCTGGACTGGGAGACCGCCGCCGCGCAGGCTGCACGGGCCGCAGGCCTCCTGCGCGAGGGAGTCCGCTCGTTCCTGGCGGAGATGGCCGCGAGCCCGATCGCCGCCGCCGTTCTCGTGGCTCTCACCGCCGCGGCGCGTCCCCATGCGCTCCCCCTTGCCCTGCCGTTCGGAGCTCTCTGGGCGATCGCGCCCCTCCTCGCCTACTGGCTGAGCCATCCGGCCGCACCGCGGCGGCGCGAGCTGTCGCCTGCGGATCGTGAGCTCCTCCTCACGGTCGCGCGGAAGACCTGGCGCTACTTCGAGACGCTGGCCGGCCCCGAGGACCACGGGCTCCCTCCCGACAACCTCCAGGAGGAGCCCACCCGCGTCGTGACGCACCGGACCTCGCCGACCAACATCGGGATGGGCCTTCTCTCCACGCTCGCGGCGCACGATCTGGGCTTTTTGCCGGCAGACGCCATGCTCGAGAGGCTGGAGCGGACGCTGACGACCGTCGAAGGGCTGGAGCAGCACGAGGGGCATCTCCTGAACTGGTACGACACGCGGAACCTCTCGCCGCTCCTCCCGCGCTACGTCTCCACGGTAGACAGCGGCAACCTCGCGGGGGCGCTGCTCGCGCTGGCCGAGGGGTGCCGGCGGCTTGCCGCGTCGCGACCGCCGCTTGCAACCCGCCTCTTCGACCTTGCCCGGCGCGCCATGACCTTCGCCGACGGAATGAGCTTCGGGTTCCTCTACGACCGCGAACGCCAGCTCTTCTCGATCGGCTACCGGCTGGCCGATGTGCTGGGGCCCGGCCGCCTGGACACCTCGTACTATGACCTCCTCGCCTCCGAGGCCCGTCTGGCGAGCTTCTTCGCGATTGCCAAGGGAGACGTGCGGCAGAGCCACTGGTTCCACCTCGGGCGGCTCGTGGTGAGCGTGAACGGCGTCCCGACGCTCGTCTCGTGGAGCGCGTCGATGTTCGAGTACCTGATGCCGCTCCTCCTGATGAGGACGTATCCCGGGACGCTCCTCGACCAGACGTGTCGCATGGTCGTATGGCGGCAGCGCCAATACGCCCGCGACCGCGGCGTCCCCTGGGGCATCTCCGAATCGGCGTTCAACCTCGTCGACCGGCTCGGGAACTACCAGTACAAGGCCTTCGGCGTTCCGGGCCTCGGGCTGAAGCGCGGGCTGGCCGACGAGCTCGTGGTCGCGCCATACGCGACCGCCCTGGCCGCGCTCGTGGACCCGGCCGAGGCCGCGCGGAACTTGAGGCGCCTGGCGCGCGAGGGGGCCGAGGGATCGTTGGGCTATTACGATGCCGTCGACTACACGCCCCGGCGGCCGGACGACGGCGGCGCTGGTGTAAGCGCAGGGCCCGCGGCGCCGCGCGGCGCTGGTGTCAACGCAGGCGCGATCGTCAAGACGTACATGGCGCTCCATCAGGGGATGACGCTCGTCGCCGTCGCGAACGTCCTTCTCGGCGACGTCATGGTCGACCGGTTCCACGCAGACCCGAGGATTCAGGCGACCGAGCTCCTCCTGCAGGAGCGGGTGCCACGTGAGGCTCCTGTCATCGAGCCGCGTCCCGCCGAGGAGACCCGCGTGGCCCGCCCGCTCGCTCGCGCCCCGCGCCGCCTCCGCTCGCCGCACACGCCGTACCCACGCTCGCAGATCCTGTCGAACGGCGCCTATGTCGCGATCGTGACGAACGCGGGCGGCGGAGCGAGCTTCTGCCGGGACCGCGCCGTCACGCGGTGGCGCGAGGACCCCACGTGCGACCCGGGCAGCCAGTTCGTCTATCTACGCGACGTCCACGGCGGCGCGGTCTGGTCCGCGGCCTATCAGCCCGTCGGCAAGGAGCCGGAGAACTACCTCGTGGAGTTCCTCTCCGAGAAGGCCGTTATCCAGCGACGCGATCACGGTATCGAGACGCGCCTCGAGATCGCCGTCTCGCCGGAGGACGACGCCGAGGTGCGGCGGGTCTCCGTGACGAATCGGAGCGACCGGCCGCGCGAGATCGAGCTGACGAGCTACGTCGAGATCGCCCTGGGGTCCATCTCCGAAGACGTCACGCACCCCGCCTTCGGGAAGCTCTTCATCGAGACCGAGTGGGTGCCGGAGAGCACGGCCCTTCTCGCGCGGCGCCGCCATCGCAGCGCGCACGACCCGGCGTTCTTCGCCTTTCACGTCCTGTCCATCGACGGGCGAATGCAGGCACCGGTCGAGTGGGAGACCGACCGGATGCGATTCCTGGGACGCGGGCACGGCCCCGACGACCCCGTCGCCCTCGATGGGCGTGCGCTCTCCGGCACCACGGGCGCCGTGCTCGACCCGATCCTCAGCCTGAGGACGCGGCTGCGGCTCGCGCCCGGCGCCTTCGCCCGCCTCTCCCTCGCGACGGGCGTCGCCGCGGACGAGACCGCCGCGCGCGCCCTGGCGCAGAAGTATCACGACCCCGGCGTCGCCGCCCGCACGTTCGCCCTGGCCTACACGCATGCGCAGGTCTCGCTCCGGCACCTGGGTATCTCCGTCGAGGAGGCCCAGCTCTTCGAGCGGCTCGGCTCCCGCGTCTTCTTCTCCGACGCGTCGCTGCGCGCCGAAAGGGAGATGATGGCAAGGAGCACGCTGGGGCAGGCGGCTCTCTGGGGACAGGGCATCTCCGGCGATCTCCCGATCGTCCTCGTCCGCGTGACCGAGCCGGACGATCTGCCGCTCGTGCGGCATGTCCTGATGGCGCAGGAGCTCTGGCGCCTCAAGGGGCTGAAAGCGGACGCCGTGATCCTGAACGAGCACCCCGCGAGCTATCGCGACGAGATGCACGAGCAGCTCGTCGAGCTCGTCGAGGGCGGTGCCTGGGGCGCATGGAAGGGGAAACCCGGGGGGGTCTTCCTTCTCCGGGGCGACGCGATGCCGGAGGGCGAGCGGCTTCTCCTCAATACGGTCGCCCGTGCGGTTCTCTCCGGCGAACGCGGGGAGCTGGCGGAGCAGCTGGACCGCCACGAGCCGGAGCCCCTGTTTCCTGTCTCGGCTCGACATGCCGATGAGTCTCCGGATGCCGAAGGGCCGGAGGCGCCGGTCGAGCCCCCAGCGCTCGTCATGGAGAACGGGCTCGGCGGCTTCACGCGCGACGGCCGCGAGTATGTCGTCGTCCTCGAGGGCGAGCGGGAGACTCCGCTCCCCTGGGTCAGTGTCCTCGCGAATCCGGGCTTCGGAAGCATCGTCACCAGCTCGGGTGCGGCCCACACCTGGTGCGAGAACAGCGGCGAGAACCGCCTCACGCCGTTCGCGAACGACCCGGTCACCGACCCGACCGCGGAAGCCATCTTCCTGCGCGACGAGGAAAGCGGCGCCTTCTGGGGCGCCACGCCGGCGCCGCTCAAGCGGACGCCGCGCTCACGGCGCTGGGTGGTGCGCCACGCGCCAGGCGTGACGCGCTGGGAGAGTGCCACGCGCGGCATCGCGCAGGAGCTGGCCGTCTTCGTGGCGCGGGAGGAGCCGGTCAAGCTGTCACTCCTGACCTTGACGAACCGCTCGAATCGGCCTCGCCGCCTCAGCCTCTTCGCGTACAACGAGTGGTCGCTCGGACCCCCGAAGCCGGGCGTGGCGCGCTTCGTCGTGACGGAGCGCGACGGCGACACGGGCGCGGTCCTGGCGCGCAATCCTTACAACGAGGCCTTCAGCGGCCGCGTCGCGTTCGCGGGCGCCGGCGAGGCGCTTCTCTCGGCCACGGGTGACCGCCAGGAGTTCCTGGGCCGCAACGGCTCGCTATCGCGCGCGGCCGCGCTCGGGCGCCCGCGGCTCTCGGACCGCTTCGGCGCCGGCCTCGACCCGTGCGCGGCATTGCAAGTGGCCCTGGACCTCTTGCCTGGCGAGACGCGGCGCGTCGTCTTCCTCCTCGGCCAGGGGCGCGACCTCGACGAGGCCCGCGCGCTCCTCCGGCGCTACGCCGGAGCCGGCGGCATCGCCGCGGCAGAATCCGAGCTCGCCGCCGTGGAGGCGTTCTGGGAAGAGACGCTCGGCTCCGTGCGGGTCTCGACCCCCGACGACTCCTTCGACCTGCTCGTGAACCGGTGGCTCCTCTACCAGGACCTCGCCTGCCGCCTCTGGGCGCGCTCTGGCTACTACCAGGCGGGCGGGGCGTATGGCTTCCGCGACCAGCTCCAGGACGTCCTGGCGCTCATGTTCACGCGGCCCGACCTGACCCGCGAGCATCTCCTGCGGGCGGGGGCGCGCCAGTTCGTGGAGGGCGACGTTCAGCACTGGTGGGACGCCTCGAGCGGCCACGGCATCCGCACGCGCTGCTCGGACGACCTCCTCTGGCTCCCGTACGCTGTCGCCGAGTACGTGAAAGCTACCGGAGATGCCGCTGTCCTCGACGAGCGGATTCCGTTCCTTCAGGCGCTTCCCGTTCCACCCGGAGAGCCGGAGGCGTACGGGCTGCCGGCCGTATCGGCAGAGGGGGGCACCCTGTTCGAGCACGGCCTACGGGCCATCGACCGCGCGCTCACCGCCGGCTCCCACGGCCTGCCGCTCATCGGGAGCTGCGACTGGAACGACGGCTACAACAGGGTCGGACCCGAGGGGCGCGGGGAGAGCGTCTTCGTCGGATGGTTCCTGCACTCGGTCCTGGGCGCCTTCGCGCCGCTGTGCGAGGAGCGGGGCGACGCGCCGCGCGCCAAGCGCTACCGCGCCGAGCGTAAGCGCCTAGGGGCGATGCTGGAGCAGAGCTGGGACGGCGAGTGGTACCGGCGCGCCTACTTCGACGACGGCACGCCGCTCGGGTCCTCCCAGAACGACGAGGGCAAGCTCGACTCGGTGGCGCAAACCTGGGCTGTCCTCTCCGGCGCCGCGCCGAAAAAGCGCGCCGAGCGTGCGATGGACGCGGTGCGCGCGCAGCTGGTCAGGCGCACCTCCCAGGTCATCCTTCTCCTCTCACCCCCCTTCGACCGCACGGCCCTCGACCCGGGCTACATCAAGGGCTACCTCCCGGGAGTCCGCGAGAACGGCGGACAGTACACGCACGCGGCCCAGTGGGTCGTCCTCGCCCTTGCGCGCCTCGGGTGCGGCGACGAGGCGGTCGAGCTCTTCCACATGCTCAACCCCATCAACCACTCGCGCACCGCCGCAGAGGTCGAGCAATACAAGACCGAGCCCTACGCCGTCGCGGGGGACGTCTACGACCACCCATCGCATCGCGGGCGCGGGGGCTGGACCTGGTACACCGGCGCGGCCGGCTGGATGTATCGCGTGGGGCTGGAGGGGATCCTGGGGCTCACGCGCCGGGGCGCCTTCTTCACGCTGGACCCGTGCATCCCGTCGTCGTGGCCGAGCTACTCCATCGAATGGCGCTTCGGAAAGACGCGCTACACGATCGAGGTAGAGAACCCGAAGCGCCGCGGCGGCGGCGCCGTGAGCGCCGAGCTCGATGGAGCGGCCGCCGACCCCGCCGCGATACCGCTGGTGGACGACGGCGGCGTACACCGGGTGCGGGTTGTGCTGGGAGCGGCGCCGGCCGCGCTGTCCGGCGCCGCGCTGACGCCGGTGCCGGAGGCGACCGCCGCGACGCGGTGAGCCGCGACAGTCGAACTGCTCTGGGTTCGGCCGCCGCAACGCCCGCACCCTCCTGGGTCGACGGTGCGGCTCACCTCACTTGCCAGAGGCTCCCTGGCCGACTGGAGGCTCGAGAGTGATCAGATAGGCGATGAGTGCGTCGATGTCCTGCTCGGAGAGCCGCTGGCCCCATGGGCGCATCTGCAGCGGGGGTGTCGGGCCCTCAGGGTCCAGCTTGCCCGCGGGGTTGCCGTTCTCGATGACCTTCCGGACGGCGTCGTACTGGGCCAGGACCGCGCCGAACCTGGGGACCGGCGGGTCGTTTGCGAGATTCTGAAGGTGGATCCCCTGCTCGAGGGTCTTCACGATGGCCTGGCGGTCCTCGGGGAAGAAGAGGAACATCCGCTCGGCCAGGACATCGAGCGCGGGGACGGTTTTCTTCACGTAATTGGGGTTCAAGACCCCTCCTTCACCTGCCGATCCGTGGCAGGTGAAGCAGCCGTTCCTCCGGAAGAGCCAGCGCCCGCGGGGGACGAGGCCGTTCTCTGGCGGCGGGGGCTCCTTCCAGTACTCTCGGTAATCGAGGCGGGCCGGCAGCACGTCGCGGGAGGCGCTGTTCCTGACGACGAACCGACCGCGCATCCCGAAATGAGGCATGCCGCAGACTGTCGTACAGTAGAAGTCGAAGACTCCTGCCTTCTTCGGCTGGACCATTACCTCCGCGACGTGCCCGGGGTAAACCTCCACCGGGCCGATCCCGAGCTCGGGGCTGTTGAAGGTGTGCGTGACGTCGGCGCTCTTGAGTCGCAGGAGCACGCGCGTCCCCATGGTGAGCACCGGCTCGGCAAGTGCGAACCTCTTCGCGAAGTAGTTTCCCCCCCGCACTTCCTCCTCGGTCCAGGTCCCGGTGGCGGCCACGCCGGTCAGGGTAATCACCCGGGTCTGCGGCCCGGCGTGGGTCCGGACGGTTCGTCTCTCGTGGAGGAAGGGCCACACGGCGGCCACGACCACGGAGGCCACTGTAACAACGATCGCAATAAATTCCTGGTGCTTGGAGTTCATCCTGTCATCCCGCGTAGAGCCGGAGGAAGCCGAGCACTAGGGCGGTGAGGAGCAGCGCGACGGGAGCGAACGCTCTTCGGGCTTGGCCTGCCTGCCGGAACAGTCGGAGCGAATGCTGGTATCCCGTCTTGAGGGCGTATGTCAGGCCCAAAAGGAGGAGGGGGACTTGGATATAGGGGGTCCAGTGCGGGACGACCGGCGTCCACGTCAAGTTCGCTGTCCCCAGGAGGTTCCAGCCCCAGCCGAATGGATCGGACACCACCATCAGAATGTAGGAGCCGTTGATGAGCACGAGGGGGAAGCTAAATGCCACCCAGACGAGCAAGCCCAGCGGGGCCAAAGGGTAGACGAAGCTCAGGAACAGCTCCTTGCGTCCTACGGAGTGCCTCCCGGCAAGCTTCTCGCCGAGCCAAACAGCCCCGTAGTAGATGCCCGGGAGAACGACGAGCGCTCCTAGCCAGAGGGCGGCGGTGTAGAGGGCGAACCCGCCCCAGGCGTGCGTCTCGGCGACATTGGCCCAGTCTTTGAGAAAACCCCAGGGGCCCATGTAGATGACCGAGTAGGCCAGGCCCAGGAACAGCATGATGAAGGCCTTCCAGGCCTCGTCGTAGCCCTTGAGCTTGGTGTCCGAACAGAACGGACGGAGGTTCACGGTCATGTTGTCGTGGGGACAGGTCTTGATGCACTCCATGCACAGACCGCAGTAGTTGTTGCGCTCCATCTTGCTCGGGTACATGAACCAGGGGCAGCCCCATCCGGCGGCATTGCCAGCGAGGCAGCCCTTGTCCGTGCACTTCTGGCAGACGGTGGAGCTCTTCGAGCGGACCTCCACCATGGAGGTCATGGCGTACAGACTGAGGAATCCCGACACCGGACAGACGTAGTTGCAGAACGCGCGCTGCCGATAGACCAAATGCATCACCGTCGCGATGACAAACAGACCTCCCAGGATTCCCACGCTGACGATGGGGCGGGTCAGGAAGTGGGCGCTGAACGTGCAGAGCGCCAGGAAACCGATGTTCTGGAGCCAGATGTTCGACAGGGCCTTGGGCCACCGCTTGTTCAGCCCGAAGTACCGGTTTCGGCCCACCAGTGTCCCCCGCCCGGGGGTCTTCCTGTCCGTCTTGGGGTCCCCGGTCGCGACACCGATCAGATTCCTCCGCTGTGGCCACTCGCCGAAGAACGGGAAGGGGCACACTGTGCACCAGACTCGCGACGCGAATGGCACCATCACGCTGATGAGCAGGAACCACCAGAAGATCCAGACGAAGATGATGATGATGTTCCGGTTCCCCACGGGGCTTCCGAAGATGCCCGCCGACAAAAAGACCAAGAACAGAAAGAGGTTCGGAAGGATGACGGCGAACTGAAACCATCGCCGGGTGACCAGCCACTTAAGGAGAGGCAGCCGCTCGAGCAGGTCGACCCGGAACCCGGGGGAGACGGCGGCCGAAGAGTCGGACGTGCACTTCTCGGCAGCGGGTTGCGGGATGACGTCCATTATTTCTTGCCCGGGCTCGGCGATCCCGCGGCCGCCCCGAACGGGGGAAACTGCTCGCGACCGCCGAAGCAGAACCGCTGGAGGTAGCACTTGCAGTACCCGCACTCCCCAACGCAGCCAGGGCACTGGACCTCCCAGCCTCCGGTCTCCATGCGGAGGCAGGGGACGTGGATCTTGCAGACCGGGCAGAACAGGTAGTCGACCCCCTCCTGCATGGAGATCGGGCTCGGTTCGGGCTTGAGGAGGTATTGGCCCGGCGCCTTGATCTTCTCCTCGAGCCACGCCACGTGTTCCTGCTCCTGCCCCGCGAGGGCCCAGAAGAGAGATGCGAGCCCGGAGTCCTCGGTGACGGAGGCCGCCTTCTTGTAGAACGCACGGGCTCCCTGCTCGGCCTTGAGTGCGAGGTGGTAGACGTGCTCCGGCGGGATCGAGTCGAAGATCAAGGCTTCCGGGTCGTCCAGGTCGGGCGACTCGATGACGCCCTGCACGTCCGACTCCTTCACTTGGGGGATCTCTTCGCCGAACTGCTCTCGAAAGCGTTGGGTGAGCCTCGCCTCGTGGTCCTCCTCCTCTCGAGCGAGCTCCTCGAAGCGGTCTGCAACCGCAGCGTCGTACCCGCGGAACACGTTGGAGAAGGCACGGAAGCGGAGGGTGTTGGCTCGTTCGACCTCGATGGCCAGAGCGAGCACCTCTTGGGGAGAAAGGCTCTCGATGGGGCGATTCACGGCGTGCTTCCTTTTCGAAGGGAGATCAGGATCCCGCCCAGGAGCACTCCCACGGCCATGCCCTGGCTGGCCGGAAGGAGCCGGTTGGGCGCGACGATCATCTCCCCGAGCATGAAGGGGTGCAGGTATCCGCAAGTGTGAGAGCACCGGTACCGAAACTTCCCTTCGTGGTTAGCCGTGAAGACGATCTCGTCCACCTCGCGAGTCTCGCCCGGGCGGCTGGGCCGCCGCAGGATCACCTTGGAGGTGAGTGGCTGCACTTCGGCATCGATGTCGTACCCCTCCAGGTAGAAGCCGTGAATGACGTCGTCGGAGATCAGCCGGAGGTGGACGACGTCCCCTTTGTTCACGCGGATCGTCTCCGGCTTGTAGGCGTACCGCCGGGCCCGGATCGTGATCTCCCGCTGTCGGGATGGCGGAGCCGCTCGGCTGACGAAGAGCCCCAAGCCACCGCCGACCGCCACCGGCACGAGGAAAAGGGCGATGGAGCCGAAGTGTCTCGCTCGGACCGTCATCGACTTAGCTTGAAGTCGGCGGTAGAGGCACCGTTCACGGTGACCTCGCGCGTTTGCTTCTTGAGCCGCTCGTGCCAGACCGACAGCTTGTAGGTGTGGTCGGGCACACCGCTGATCGTGTACTTGCCCTCCGCGTCGGTGACGGCGAAGTAGGGAGTCTCTATCGCCACCACGTACGCCGCCATCTCCGGGTGGATCTTGCAGAGCATGACCGCGGCGCACGGCTTCGCGAAGGTGTGGGACCGAACATCGCCCTGCGCCAACGAGCCCAGGTTGAACTTGTCGCCACAGTCGTCTGGGGTGAAGACGTTGTGGAGGAAGGGGTCGTTGTTGGGAAAGTCGACCGTGGTCCCGACGAGGATCGGGAGGACCGCGGGCACGAACTCCTTGGCCCTCTGGTTCATCACGGTGTGCTTTTCCGGGGCCTTGAACGTCTTGCCGGCGATCTTCTCGATGTAGACGACGGCGTTGGCATTGCTCCGGAGGCCCGTGCAGATCACCTTCCCGCTGATGGTGCCCGAGAGAGCGGGGTGGGCGATGCCGAGCAGAGCCGCGAGGACGATCAGAGCGCGAGGGACTCCCATAGGGTGCCTCCGTCAAGACGTGCGACGATTCGGGAAATGCAAAGGGTGGACCAAGGCCGGGCTTTGCCGGGCAAGTGGCGCCATGCGTGCGGGTTGGAGGCGTACACCTTGGGTAGCCTCCGGCCTCGGTCTTGCACCGCTGCAAGACAACCGAGCGCGAGACTCGCAATACCGCAAGACCAGGACGCCCGGGGCGTCGGGGGAGCTACTGGCTCTCCAGGTCCTTGAGCCGGCGGTAGAGAGTGGAGGGGTTGACGCCGAGGCGGACCGCCGCCTCCTCCTTGTTGCCTCCCGTGACCGAAAGCACCTGGCGGATGTGCTCGCGCTCGAAGGCCCGGACGGCGCGTCGGAGGTCCTCGGACGCCTCGGGGCAGCACTCCGCCATGGCCAGCTCCGGAGGGAGATCTCGCACGCCGATGTACTCGCCGTCGGCCAGGATCAGGGCCCGCTCGAGCACGTTCTCCAGCTCGCGGACGTTTCCCGGCCAGGGGGCGCCGACGAGGATCTTCATCGCAGGCTCGTCGACGCCGAGGACACGTCGCTTCAGCCGGGCGCTCAGGCGGGGCAGGATGTGGCTCACCAGGAGAGAGATGTCGGTGCGTCGCTCGCGGAGGGGCGGCAACGAGATCTCCACGACCCGGATGCGGTAGTAGAGGTCCCCGCGGAAGCGCCCCTCGGCCACCTCCGCCTTCAGGTCACGGTTCGTGGCGGCCAGGATCCGTGCGTGGAAGGGCACCGGCCTCGAGCCGCCCACCCGCTGGAGCTCCCTCTGCTCGACGGCCCGAAGCAGCTTCGGCTGCAGCTCCAGCGGAAGCTCGGCAATCTCGTCGAGGAAGAGGGTACCTCCGTGAGCGAGCTCGAAGAGCCCGGGCTTCTCCTTGACGGCCCCGGTGAAGGCGCCCCGCACGTGGCCGAAGAGCTCACTCTCCATCAGCTCGCGCGGAACGGCGGCGCAGTTGACGGCGATGAAGGGTCGATCCGGCTCGGACCTGGCCTCGTGCAGTGCCCGGGCCACCACCTCCTTGCCGGTGCCGCTCTCTCCCGTGATCAGGACGGTGCTGTCGGTCGGAGCGACCTTCTCGAGGATGCGGCGGATCGCCTGGATCGACGGGTGTGCTCCGACGAGCCGGGGGCCGAAGTGGGCGTCCGAGAGCTCGCGCCTCAGGTAGCGGAGCTCGCTCAGCATCCTCCGGGTTTGAAGGGCCCGTCGGACACGGGCCAGGAGGTCCTCGAGGATCACGGGCTTCAGAAGGTAGTCGGAGGCGCCCGACCGAAAGGCCTCGATGGCGATCTCGAGGGTCCCGTGGGCGGTGATGAGGATGATGGGGATCTCGGGGGCGCTCGCGGCGATCCGGCTCGTCACCTCCACGCCGTCCATGCCCGGCATGGCGATGTCGCAGAGCACCAGGTCGGGAGCCTCCTGCTCCGCGGCGCGGAGCCCGTCCTCGCCGCTGGCGGCAGTCTCGCAGGCGAAACCCTCCTCCCGCAGAAGCCGGGCGAGGTCCTCCCGGAACGAGCCCTCGTCGTCGATCAGGAGGATCCGGCCGCTCATGAGGCTCTCGCCGCCGCTCGGGACTCGGCGGCCACGCCCACCGACGGCAGCACCACCGTGAACCTCGATCCCTCTCCCGGCTTGCTCTCGACCTCGATTCGGCCTCCGTTCGCACGGACCAGGGAGTCCGACAGAGAGAGCCCCAGCCCCGTCCCCTCCGACTTGGTCGTGAAGAAGGGCTCGAACAATCGGGCCCGGGTGGTGTCGTCCATGCCGGTCCCGGTGTCGGCGACGGAGACGGCGACCCCGTCCTCGTGCGGACGGCTCTCCACCGTGATCTTCCCCCCGTGGTCGGTGGCGTCCACGGCGTTGAGGAAGAGGTTGAGCAGCACCTGGACGATGTGATCCCGGGAGCCCGCCACCGGGGGGAGCGAGGCGGAAAGGACCTGCTCGAAGAAGGTTTCCTTCGCCCGACGGTGGAGTCGCACCATGTTCATCGCCTCGCGGACGGCGCCGTTGACATCCACCAGCGAGCTCTTCTGCGGCCGGAGCCGCGCGAACTGGGTGATGCCCCGCACGATTCGGCCGATCCGCTCGAGCTGGGAGCGTAGCAGGGCGACACTCTCCTGGACGAACTCTGGGTCCGTATGGCGCTCCAGAAGCCGAAGGCGGGCGTCTAGGGAGGACAGGGGATTGCCGATCTCGTGGGCGATGCCGGCGGCAAGCCGGCCCAGCGCTGCCAGCTTGCTGGCGTGAAACGCCTGGGCCTGGAGCGCCCTTCGCTCGGTCACGTCCTCGAGGAGCTCCACCACCTGGACCACCCGACCCTCCCGGTCCCGGACCGGCGACGTGGCGTGACGGAAGTACCGGATCGCCCCAGAGGGCGCCCGGACCTCCCGCTCGACCTCCACCGGACGGCCTTCCGTGAAGGTCCGCTGGGCCAGGCAGTCCTCGCAACCGCCCTCGATCCCGGCTCGCGGGCATGGGTGACCCACACGCCGCGCCTCCCAGCCCAACCACTCCGACGCATGGGAGTCGACCCAGACCACGGAGAGGTCGCGGGCGACCAGGAGGATGCCCAGCCCGGCCGAGTGGACGACTCCCTCCAGCCGGTTCCGGTCGAGGATGGCGGAGCGGGCCAGCGCCTCCAGCTCGTGCTCGCTGCGCCGGAGCCGCTCGGACAGGATGCCGGTGAGGTAGGCGGTCAGGAACATGAGCGCCAGCAGGGAAAGAGTGCGGCCGGCGACGAAGACAGGGTCTTCGAAGGCCTGCAGGCCACTGCCGGAGAGGGCCCCCAGCTCCACGCCCGGACGCTGCACCACCTGGAAATGGGGGAAGAGACGGTTGGGGTAATGCGGCAGCACGCCCGCTAGCTCACCGACGGCGAGACCGACGAGCAGGACTGCTGCGATTGCGGCCAGCGCGAATGCCTGGTCGCGGGGTAGAAGGATGCCCGCGATGATGACGTGGACGATGTAAAGAATCGCCAGAGGGTTCTCGAGGCCTCCCGAGGCGTTGAGCAGACCGGTCAGGACCAGGAGATCGAAGCTCGCCTGAACCACCAGCTGGCGCTCGGGATCGGCGGAGGACCTCTGCCAGCGGACGAACATCGCGTTGCCGGTCACCATGGCGATCGACCAGCCGATCAGGGGCAGAAGCGCACCGGAGGGAAGGATGGCCGCGATGGGGACGGCGATCAGGACGAGGGCGAGGGTCGCCCCTGCCGCGATCCATCTCATGCCGACGAACCAGCGTACGTGCTGGCGGAGCCTCTGCTCCCGGTCGAGGATCGCCGGCAGGCCCTGCCGGGGAGGAGGGGAGGGGAAAACCGAAACGGGAGACCGGCGCACGTACCAGGCGACCACCGTCCCGAGAGCGACCGCCGCGAAGATCCCCCGGAGGATGTGGAAGAGGTCGAGCTGTGCCGGCGCCGCCGATCTCAGAAGCAGGAATCGCTCGAGGAGCTCGTAACTACCGAAGACAGCGCAGAGCACGGCGCTGCCCAGAAGGAGAAGCACCCAGGGACTCTCCGAACGGAAGCCGCCCCTCATGGCCGGGATCTTACGGCGGGCGCGGCCTCTCCGCCCCGCCCCGGGCGACGCCAAGTCCCGTCGACGGACATATGATCCACGAAAGCCGCAGACCCGGCTAGGCAGCTCGGCAGAGGAAGCGCCGGACCGGCTCTCTGGTCAGGAGGTGCGCACGTGGCCACCGAGAGCAGGCAACCTCGAGAAGGCGCGGAGGACGGCGGGGCGACAGCCCTGCAAGTCACCGGGGCGGAGGATCCCTACCCCACAATCAGGTCCCTCCTGACAAGTACGAGCCCCGAGGAGCTGCGCAAAGGCCTCGAGCTCGCAAAGCACGAGATAGCGCGGGTCGGCTCACGCGAGGCGAAGCCACTCTTCGAGATCGTGTCGGTGATCTTCTACATCGATCCCCTCGATCGCCCGGACCTCGTGCCGATCCTGGACGAGGCCGTCAGCCTGGTGGTCGGCTTCGGGGAGTGGGTCATCCCCGTGCTCGTCGACCACCTGGAGGCCGGGGACATCAAGGCTCAACTCGCCGTCGGGCACGCCCTGGGGCGGATCGGCGCCGAGGCTATCGAGCCGCTGATGGCAAAGTACGCCTCCTCCGCGGACCCGTCGACACGCACGTTCGTCCTCTATGCCCTCGGTAAGGTCAAGTCCCCTCGGATCGTCAAGGCTGCTTCGTTGGTGCTCGAGGCGGCTCGGTCGGACGACCTCGAGCTCCGCGACACGGCCACGCGCGCCATCGGCAAGCTCGCGGAGTCGATCCCCGTTGAGGAGTTGACGGACGACCTGCGCCGGAAGTTCCTCGAGCGGCTCCACGCAAACCTCGCCGACACGAACGCGGTGGTGAGGGCCAAGGCCGTCCGGAGCCTCGGCAAGCTCGCAAAGGCGGGCCATTTACGGCCCCCCGAGAGGGAAGCGCTCGAGGCGGTGTGCAAGGGCCTTTTGGGCGAAGACGAGAGCTTCGAGTGGGACCGGGCCTATGGCGTCCGCCGGGAGGCCGAGGAGACCCTCCGTTACGTCCGAGGGTAGGTCGGGGCCCGCGCCGTTGAGCGGACCGAACGAGGACGTCCAGGGCAGGATGGCGAGGCACGTCCGCACGACCGCTGCAACAGTCAGCGAGAGGCGATGCCGGGACGCCGCGCCACCTCGGGCGTCTGCGCTCACCGCCGATCGAAGATCTCCTTGGCGATGATCAGCCGCTGGATCTGGCTCGTCCCTTCATAGATCTGGTAGATCTTCGCGTCGCGCATCAGCTTCTCAACGGGGTATTCCTGCGAATAACCGTACCCGCCGAAGACCTGGACGGCGTCGGTCGCGACGCGCATCGCGACATCGGCCGCGAAGGCCTTGGCGAAGGAGGCCAGCTTCGTGTTGCGGCGGCCGCTGTCGATGGCCCACGCTGCTTGCCAGACGAGCAGCCGGGCCGCCTCGACGTCCTTGGCCATGTCCGCGATCATGAAGCTGATGGCCTGGTACCGGGCGATCGGCTGGCCGAACGTCGATCGCTCGGTTGCGTACTTGATGGCCTCGTCCATGGCGCGGCGAGCCAGGCCCACGGCCCCCGACGAGACGGTCGGGCGCGTGTGGTCGAAGGCGCTCATCGCGATCTTGAAGCCGTCGCCTTCCTTGCCGAGAAGGTACTTCGCCGGGATCTTCACGTCCTCGAACGTGATCCCTCGCGTGTCGCTGGCGCGCTGCCCGAGGTTCTTCTCCTTCTTCCCCACCGTGACGCCGGGCGTCTCTCTCGGGACGATGAAGCCCGACATTCCCCGGTGCTTGGCGGAGGGGTCCGTGTAGGCGAGAAGGAAGTACCAGTTCGCGACGCTGGCATTCGTAATCCACATCTTCTCGCCATTGATCACGTAGTCGTCGCCGACGCGCTTCGCGCTGGTCCGGATGCCGGCCACGTCGGAGCCGGCCCCCGGCTCGGTCACGCAGTAGGCGGCGAAGAGGGGCTCGCGCGTCAGCCGGCCGAGGAACTCCTTTTTCTGCTCCTCGTTGCCGGCCACGATGACGGGCGCCGCGGCGAGGCCGTTGGCCTCCATCGCGGTGGCTATGCCCGTGCAGCCGTAGGCGAACTCCTCGGTGATGAGGCAGCCGTCCAGGACGCCCAGCCCCGCACCGCCGTACTCGACGGGGACGTGGGTGTTCATCAGCCCGATGTCCCAGGCTTTCCGGACGATCTCGCGCGGGAACTCGCCCGTCTGGTCGTGATAGGCCGCCTTCGGGATGATCTCTTCCCGGGCGAACTTTCGGGCCAGCTCCTGGAGCTGAACCTGCTCTTCGGTCAGCGAAAAATCGATCATGTTCGCGCTCCGTTCCTATGCAACCCATATCTTACGCGCGGGTCCGGGACCCCACGCGCACTCTGATAAGCCGTCAGCGCTCGACGCTCGAACGCGCCAACAGCCTCGATTCGACTCTGAGGAAGAAGATGGTCGGGACGGTGGGATTCGAACCCACGACCCCTTGAACCCCATTCAAGTACGCTACCAGGCTGCGCCACGTCCCGACCGGGGGAACGACATCGGAGAGCGCTCGGCGATCTCCGGGGTGGCCGTTTATAGCATTTCCGCCCGACATCCAGAGCGCGAGATCGGGACGACAGGATCCGAAGGCGGACGAGTCCGTTGACCGTCACGTTTGAGTCTACTATTTTGTAGACATGGCGATCTCCTCGACCACCATCCGGATACCGGCGGACATGCACGAGACCCTCCGCGGCCTGGCTGAGGAGCGCCAGTCGACGCTCCAGGGCGTGCTTGTCGAGGCGCTGGAGCTGTACCGGCGCGACCGGTTCCTGCGTCGGGTGAACGACGGCTATGCGACGCTGCGCGCCGAGCCCGTGGCGTGGAAGGCGCATCTCGCCGAGCGCGCGACATGGGA
>CABEAM010000123.1_pt1 | contig 18832 bp, 17 predicted proteins | sample 3132391 | NCBI WGS metagenome assembly CABEAM01 (sample SAMEA5534343, study PRJEB31848) | metagenome | biome: tundra; feature: field; material: soil | place: USA | collected 2013-05 | depth 0.45 m
CTGCAGGAGCCCGCGGGCCTTTTCATAGTCGGGCTTCAGGTCCAGCGCCTGCCGCGCGAGAGAGAGAGCGCGGCTTGTCTCCCCGGCATCGGCGAGGACCACGGCGAGGTTCACGCGCGCCGCCGCGTTCGTGTCGTCCAGCCGGACGGCCTCTTCGAGGTCGGGCCGCGCGCCCGCCGCGTCCCCGGAGAGGACGCGCGCGAGCCCCCTCTTTTCGAGCAGGGCCGAAAGAAGCGAGGCGGAGCCGGGACGGTTGGAGTCGATCTCATGCGACCGGGAAAGCGCCGTGATCGCGTCGTCGCTCTTCCCCGCCGCGTCGAAGGACCGCCCGGCGCGCAGCCAGACGAGGGCCGGATCGGGATGTTCCCGGGCGGCCGTCTCCGCGTGCCCCATCGCTCCCGCGTCGCCCCGCTCGATCTCCCAGAGGACGAGGTGCATCTCCTCGTCCTGGGCGCCGTCCCAGAGGCCCGTCGGCCAGAGTGAGACCGCCGCGAGGACCGCGGCGGCGGCGACGGCGGCACCGAGGCGCGCGCCCTTCGCCCGCCACGCTTCGGGGAGCTGCGCGACGGCGGCGCCGCCGAGCGGCGCGAGCGCCACCAGGAGCGGGAGACGGTACCGCGTCGCGACGAAGAAGACCGCGACCGCGAGAACGTACGCCGGGACGAAGGCCGACCAGACGAGGAGGGTGCGGCGCGCCGTACCTGCCGACGCGAAGAACGCGAGAACGAAACCCGCGCCCGCAAGCGGCACGAGGAGGCCGGGCCCGACGAAGAGGAGCCGCAGCGCAAGGCTCCGGTCGCGGTACCACGGGAAGCTGAAGTTGAGCGGCGCCTCGTCGCCCGAGAGGACGAAGCGGACCTTCTTCGCGAGGAGCGAGAGCGCGGCCCCGGGCTCGGAGCTGATCCACGCCCACGCTTTCCGCGCGAAGTGCGACGAGATCTCCCGCGTGGTCAGCGGCCGCCCTTCCTCCGCCTCCGCGACGCGCTTCGTGTCGGCGGCCTGCCCGCCGATGTCCGGCGTGATCCCGGGGATCGCGCGGTAGACCCCGTTCGCGCCCGCCCCGTTCCCGACGAGGAAGTTCAGGCCGCCGTGCGAGGAGATGAGGACCGGCTCGCCCGAGACGATCAGGTTGCGCGCGAGCGGGAGCACGACGACGGCGGCAGTCCCCGCGAGGAAGGCCACCGCAGGAGCGAAAGTCCGAAGAGAAATTTTCGCCGCGGTGAGGGCCACCGCGACCGCCGCGACGCACAAAAGCGCATTCGGCCTGTTCAGGGCGAGCAGGCCGCCGGCAGCGCCAGCGGCCACCCATACCTTCGAAGAAAGACTGCTCGACGTGAACCCCACCGCCATCAGGTACAGGAACAGCGCCGTCAGGAAGGGGTCGAGCGCCGCCTGCAGGATCAGGACCTCGTGGAACGTCACGACGCCCGTCAGGGCGTAGAGGACGCCCGCCGCGAGCGCGGCACGTTCGCCGAAGAGGCGACGCGCGGTCAGGAAGACGAGGGCGACGGCGACGGTCCCAAGGAGGATCTGGACGACGCGCGCCGCCGGGAAGGACGCACGCGTCGCCGCGAGGAAGTACGCGTAGAGCGGCGAGACGAAGAACGGGACCGGGCCTTCGCCCCTGAGCATCACGTCTCCCTGCGCGATGCGTTGGGCGAGGCGCGCGTAGACGCCGCTGTCCATGTCGCCCACGGGCTGAAGAAGCGGATGGGCCCCGAACTGCGCGAGCAGCGCCGCCTTCAGGGCGAAGGCGGCGAAGAGAAGCAGGAAAAGCCGGCGGCGCACGCCGCGAGGTTAGCGCGGGTCGGCGCCTCGTCCGTGCCGGGCGGAGCGCCGGACGGATCTCAGCCCGGGAAAATGTACCTCCGGGCCTTCGCGGCCGCGAGCAGCTCGCCCCGGAAGTCGGGATGCGCGATGCCGATGAGAGCCATCGTCCTCTGCCGGATGTTCTTGCCCCACAGATCCGCCGCGCCGTACTCGGTGACGACGTAGTGGATGTCGCCGCGGCTCGTCACGACACCCGCCCCTTCCTCGAGCACGGGGACGATCCGGCTGATCTCGCCGTTCTTCGCGGTGGAGGGGAGCGCAATGATGGGCTTTCCACCCTTGCTGCGCGAGGCGCCGCGAATGAAGTCCACCTGGCCGCCGATGCCCGAGAAGAAGCGCCCGCCGATCGAATCGGCCGCGACCTGGCCGGTCAGGTCGACGGCGAGGGCGGAGTTCACCGCTATCATCTGGTCGTTTCGGGCGATCTGGAACGCGTCGTTCGTGAAGCTCGAGGGGCGCATCTCGACTGCAGGGTTGTCGTCCACCCAGTCGTAGAGGGCGCGCGTCCCCATGATGAACGAGGTCACGATCTTCCCGGGGAGGAGCGTCTTTTTCCGGCCCGTGATCACGCCGGCCTTCGCGAGCGCCATGACGCCGTCGGAGAACATCTCCGTATGGATGCCGAGGTCGCTGCGCTCCTTGAGGCCGCTCATCACCGCGTTCGGGATGCGCCCGATCCCCATCTGCAGCGTCGCCCCGTTGGGGATGAGCTGCGCGGCGTGGTGCCCGATCTGGCGGCAGACGTCGTCCAGCGGCTCGACCGTCAGCTCGGGCAGGGGGTCGTCCACGGGCACGAGGTGCGCGATGCGGTCCACGTGGAGGAAGGAGTCGCCGAGCGTGCGCGGCATCTGGGGGTTGACCTCGGCGAGGATGATGTCGGCCGTGTCGACGGCCCCGCGAACGATATCCACCGAGACGCCGAGGCTCACGAAGCCGTGCTGGTCCGGCGGGCTCACCTGGATGAGCGCCGCGTGGACCCCAACGCGCCCGCTCGTGATCAAGAGCGGGATCTCCGACAGGAAGACCGGCAGGAAGTCGGCGCGGCCTTCCTGGACGGCCGGCCGCACGTTCGAGCCGATGAAGAACGCCATGTGCCGGAAGCGATTCTCGAGGCCAGGCGCGACGTAGGGCGCCGCTCCGAGCGTGAGGAGGTGGACGATTTCGTTGCCCTGAAGCTGCGTGCCGTGTGTCACGAGGGCCTGGACGAGGCGCCCCGGCTCGGCGGCTCCGGAGCCGATGAGGATGCGGCGGCCGGGGAGAATGGCGCGCACGGCCTCTTCGGCGGTGGCTATCTTTCTGGCGTAGCGGCTTTTCCAGTCGAGATCGAACGTCATGGGGGAAATCTAGCGCACCGAGGGGTTCACGGGAACTGATGCGGGTGAATCTGGCAGCGCTTGTTAAGCTGGCTCCGTGAGGCCGTTCTTCATCGGAATCGACGGCGGCGGGACCCGTACGCGCGCCGTCGTGGCGGGGGCCGATCTCGTGCCGCTCGGCCGGGGAGCCTCGGGCCCGGCGAACGCCGCGACGAGGCCCCTGCCGCACGTCGTCGAGACGGTTCACGAAGCGGCGGCGGACGCGCTCGCCGCGGCAGGCGCCGGCGACCGCGACCCGAACCGCGTCGCGATCGGGCTCGCCGGCATCGATTCCATTCACGACCGCCGGCCTCTCCTCGGCGCGCTCGAAAGCGTCTTCGGTGCGGGGCGCGTCCTTCTGACGAGCGACGCACGCATCGCGCTCGCCGGAGCATCGAGAGAGGCTCTCGACGCCCCGGCCGTCGTCCTCATCGCCGGGACGGGCGCGATCGCCTTTGGCCAGGGGCGAAACGGCGCGACGGCGCGGGCGGGCGGCTACGGACCCGTGATCGGCGACGAGGGCTCGGGCTACGCGATCGCGCGGCGGGGGCTGAGCGCGGTCGTGCGCGAGATTGACGGCCGTGGCCCGAAGACGGCGATCAAGGAGCGCCTCTTCGCGACCGAGGACGTCCGCTCGATCACGGACCTCCTCGAGCACGTGTACCACTCCGAGAGCGGCGTGGCCGACGTCGCCGCGTACTACCCGGTCGTTCTCGCCGCGGCGAAGGACGGCGACGCCGAGGCGCGGCGCATTCTCGAAGAGGCCGCGCGCGAGCTGGCCCTCGACGTCGTCACGGTCGTCCGCAAGCTCGGCCTCGAGGCGGAATCGTTCCCCGTCGCGACGATCGGCGGCGTCCTTTCCGCCGGTTCCCCGCTCCTCGATCCGCTCCGCGCGGCGATCGCGGCGGTGGCGCCCGGAGCGACTATCGGGCCGCCGGCCTTTCCGCCGGAGATCGGCGCCATCCGCCTCGCGCTCGCGGAGGAAAAATGAGCGCGACGCTCGACCTCCTCATGCGGCTCCACGAGGCCGACCGCGCGGTCGAGGACGCCATGAGCGCGGCTCTTCCCGCGATCGCCCGCGCGGCCGACGCGATCGCCTCGCGGCTCGAGGCGGGCGGCCGGTGGTTCTATACGGGCTCCGGCACGAGCGGCCGGCTCGGCGCGCTGGACGCCGCGGAGATCCCGCCCACGTTCGGGACCGAGCCATCGCTCGTCGTCGCGCTCCTCGCGGGCGGCCGCGAGGCGATGTTCGAGGCGAAAGAGGGCGCGGAGGACGACGTGGGCGCGGGCGCGCGCGACCTCGTCGCGGCGGGCCTGACGGGGAAAGACGCCGTCGTGGGCATCGCCGCGAGCGGCACGACCCCTTACGTGATGGGCGCTCTGGAAGAGGCGAAGCGCGTGGGCGCCCTCACGGTGGCGGTCGTGTGCCGTCCTCACGCACCTCTCGAGAAGCTCGCGGACATCGGCATCGTTCTCGACACCGGCGAGGAGGTCCTCGCCGAGTCCAGCCGCCTGAAGGCCGGAACCGCGCAGAAGATCGCCCTCAATATGCTGTCCACCGCCGTCATGGCGAAACGAGGCCTTGTATACCGCGACGAGATGGTCGCGATGAAGCCCACGAACGAAAAATTGAGAAGGCGCGCCGTCAGGATCGTCTCCGAGCTCGCCACGCAGACGCCAGAGAAAGCAGAAGATTTTCTTAGAAAGAGTAATTGGAACCTGCCACTGGCTCTCATCTCGGCGAAGTGGGGACTTTCAGCCGAGGCGGCCGCTGATTACCTTTCTAAGAGAAATTCGAACGTTGCGGCTGCCTTGAGCCAGCCCCCGGAGCGAGACCGCGGATGAGCGCGGGAGCAGAGAATCCCCCGTCGTCTCCCTCCTTCGTGGACCTTCACATCCATGGCGCGTTCGGCGTGGACGTGTTGACCGCCTCTGCCGCCGATCTCGACCGGCTCGCTCTGGGGTTGTCCGGCCGCGGCGTCTCGGGCTTTCTCCCCACGCTCGTCCCGCAGCCGCTCGGCGAAATGGCCGCGACGGTCGCGCGCCTCTCGGCGTGGATGCGCTCGCGCCGCGCGGGCGACGGGCGCGGGGCGATGCCCCTCGGGATCCACTTCGAGGGGCCGTTCGTCTCGGCCGCGCGCTGCGGCGCGCTCCACCGCTCGTGCTTTCTCGACGGGGGCGATCCGAGGACGCTCGACGCGTTCTTCGAGGCGCTCGGCGATCCGCCCGGGCGCTCGATGACGACGCTCGCGCCCGAGATTCCGGGCGGGATCGCGGTCGTGCGCGCGTTCAAAAAGAGGGGCTTTCTCGTCTCCATCGGACACACCGAGGCGGACGCGTCCACGCTCGATGCCGCGCTTGCGGCGGGAGCCCGGCACATGACGCATTTCGGCAACGCGATGAAGCCGCTCCATCACCGCGACATTGGGCCCATCGGCTGGGGGCTCGCGACGGACGGCGTCACGGTGGACGTCATCGCCGACCTCCACCATCTTGCGCCAGAGATGCTGCGCCTCGTCCTGAAGGTCAAGGGTTTGAGCCGCGTCGCCCTCATCAGCGACGCGATGCCCGCCGCAGGCCTCGGGGACGGCGACTACGCAATCTGGGGAGAGACGCTCACCGTGAAGAACGGCGCCGCGCGCAACGCCGCGGGCGCGCTTGCGGGCTCGACCTGCCTCCTCGACGAGTGCGTGACGCTTCTCGCGTCCGTCGGCGTCCCGAAGGACGTGGCGCGGCACATGGCGGCCGACGTCCCGGCGCACCTCCTCGCCGGCGGCTGACTCAGATCTTCCAGAACCAGCCGCGCTTCTCGAAGACGCGCAGCACGGCCCACCAGAAGACGATCGTCACGAGCGCGAAGGCGTGCGAGCGCAGCGTCGGGTCAGAGATAAAGGAAAAACCGCCTCGGTAAAGCCACGCATGAAGCGTGACGACCTTGCCGGCCGGGTCCGTCCACTTGACGAGGCCGAACGTCTTCGCGAGAAGGCCCGAGAGGAAGAACACCAGGAGCGGGTTCGTGCCGAACGTGAAGAAGAACGCGAACGGTCTCTTCCATCCGAGGACGTCGACGATGAAGAGGCAGATCGCGAGAGTGACGAGCGCGGCACCGGACGTGAAGATCACGTACGAGCCGGTCCAGAGGTTCTTGTTGATCGGAAGCGCGCGTCCCCACAGGAGGCCCGCCGCGGTCGCGACCGCCCCCCAGGCGAGGAGGCGCGCGACCTTCTGCCGGACCGTCGCGGCGCCCTTCAGGAAGAAGCCCGTGAGCGTGCCCGTGAGCATCGTCGCGATCGCGGTGAGCGTCGAGACGATCCCCTCGGGGTCCCAACCCTGCGCGTTCTTCCAGAGATGGCCCTTCAGCACCGCGAGGTCCACGGCGCGCTGCACATTCCCTTGCGGGGTGAGGTCGAACTCCGGGCAGAGGAGGATCCCCGTGTGAGCGGCGAGGAGAATGGCGACACCCACCGCGACTCCCACGACGCGGCGCCTCCACACGGCGAGCACGAGCCACGTTCCGAGGACGAAGACGACGCCGATACGCGGCAGGACGCCGGGGATGCGAAGGCGCGCGAGGCGGTCGAGGAACGGAACGAACGGAAAGAACGCCAACAGCCAGCCCACGACGACGATCGTCATCCCGCGCCGGAAGGCATGGCGCGCAAGGTCGAGACGGTCCGCGCCTTGCGCCATGCGCTTTTCGAGCGAGAACACGCCCGCGACACCCACGATGAACAGGAACCACGGGAAGATGAGGTCGGTCGGCGTCCAGCCGTGCCATTCCGCGTGGTCGAACGGCCAGTAGAGATGCGCCCAGTCGCCCGGGTTGTTGACGAAGATCATCCCCACGACCGTCAGGCCGCGAAACAGGTCGAGGGCCGCGAGGCGCCCGCCGGCGGCGGGCGCGGGGGAAGGGAGTTTCCGCTGGCTCGTGATCGGCACATGTTAGAACGGGCGACTCAGGAGCAGACGGTCAGGATGTATTCCTTAGAAGGTGAAAGGACCCGCAAAATCTTTTTCTCCTCTTTCTCGTCACGCTCGAGCACCGCACGTGTTCCCCTGGAACGAGGTAGTGAGACGCGGTCTCGCTCTCGCCCAAAAACTGAACGCTCGTTCGGTTTCACGCCCTCCTTGAGGGGTCGATTCGCGACCCCGATATAGGATTCGCCCGACCATGCCAAGCTGGTGCTCCCGTCTCGACGACGCCGAGGCGTTGCGACGCTTCGTGCGCGACCTCCGCGAGGGGATCTACGTCACGGACGAAGGCGGGCGGATCGTGGACGGCAACCCGGCCTTCCTCGCGATGCTGGGCGTCGCCTCGCTCGAGGAGGCGCGCCAGAAGAAGAACACCGATTTCCTCGTCGACGTCTCGCGCCGCGAGGCCGAGCTCCTCGTCCTCGAGCGCGACGGCGCCGTCCGCGATTTCGAGCTCGAGATCCGGCGGAAGGACGGCGAGATCCGGACCGTTATCGACACGGCTTACCGCTGTGTCGATAACGGGACGGGAGAGGTTTACTACCAGGGCATCCTGATCGACATCACGGATCGCAAGCGCCTCGAAGCACGCCTTCTCGACCAGAGCCTCCGCGACCCGCTCACGGGCTGCTGGAACCGGCGCTATCTCGCCGAGTTCGCCGAGCGCCACGCCGACTCGGGCAGCACATGGGGCTGCATCATGGTCGACATCGACCACTTCAAGCAGTACAACGACGAGTTCGGGCACGAGGCGGGCGATGCCGTCCTGAACCGGGTTGCACGCTTTCTGATGCGCACGACGCGCGCCGAGGAATCCACGGTGCGGATGGGCGGCGACGAATTCCTGCTCCTCCTCGACGGCGTGGACGCCACCGCCACCGAGAACACGAGCGAGCGCCTCGTGTTCCTGGCCGACCGCGAGCTCCTCGTACCCTTCTCGCTCGGGTGGGCCGCGCGAGAGGACAGCGAGTCGCTCGAGAAGACGATCGCGCGCGCGGACCACCGCCTCCTGCGCGCGCGCGGGCTCACCCGCTCGGACGAGCGGCCGAAGCTCTTTCTCGCGTCGAGGAGCTGAACGCGTCCGGCTAGGCCGCCGCCATCATGACGCCCAGCCCGGGCGCGTCGGGCAGCGACCAGCGGCCGTTCGCGATCGAAAGTCCCTTGAACGGATCTCCCGCGAGGAGGAGATTGCCGTCGATGTCGAGCCAGTCGAAAAGCGGGCCTACGGCGACACCCGCCGCGATGCCGAGCGACGATTCGATCATGCAGCCGAGCATCAGCTTGAGGCCCAGGGCGCGCGCCATGGCCGTCATCTCGTAAACGCGTGTGATGCCTCCCGACTTCGCGAGCTTCAGGACAACGCCGTCGAAGAGGCCCGCCTTCGAGGGCAGGTCGGAGGCGTGGAGGACGCCCTCATCTCCCAGAATCGGAAACGTCGCGAGACCCTTGAGCTTCGCCATCTCGCTGTCCATCGCCGCCGGCATGGGCTGCTCGAGGTAGAGCGGTTTGACCGTGTTCAGCCAGGTGAGCTTCTTTTTCGCCTCGTCCACGCTCGTCCAGCCTTCATTCGCGTCCACGGTGATGGGCTTGCCGGTGACCGAGCGGATCGCCGCGATGTTCTCCTCGTCGTTCGGAAGCCCGATCTTGATCTTCAGCTTCGGAAACGCCGCGGCTTCGCGGACCTTCTGCTTCATGACCTCCGCGGTGTCGATGCCGATCGAGAACGTCGTGACGGGCATGCGCCCCCTCGGGACTCCGAGAAGCTCGTGCACGGGCCGGTTCAGCCTCTTGCCCTTCCAGTCCCAGAGCGCAAGGTCCAGCGCGGCCACGACCTCGGTATCCGGCCCCGCCTCCTTCTCGGCGCGCTCCAGCCACGTGAGGTGCTCCCATGGCGAGAGGCCCGCGACGGCCCCTTTCACGCGGGCGAACGCCGCCTCCGACGTCTCGAAGCTCTGGTTCCAGCGCTTGTTCGCCGCGGCCTCGCCGTAGCCGGTCACGCCCTCGGCCGTCAGCGTCAGGAGGCCGTTTTTCTTCTCGTCGGACGAGCCGCGCGCGATCGTCCACGTGTGCGCGAGCTTGAGCGGAAGCGGGCGGTAGGACAGCGACACGTCGGGCGCGCCGGAGGCCTTCGGCATCCCGTCGGCCGAAAGCGTGAAAGGCAGAGCGGAAAAGGCGGCGGCGGCGGCGGAGACGAGAAGGCCGCGGCGGGAGATGGGTTGCGTCATGGCGGAATTATGGTGTGAGAATGACCGGATGCGCCACCGGATGATGACCATGACCGGAAGAGCCAGCCTGCGCGCCCTCGCCGCGGCTTTTCTTCTCTTCTCATTCGAAGAAATCTCCTTCGCAGCCGTCGTCACGGCCGCTGTCCAGGACCTCTTCACGAGGCCCGACGAGACGTCTTCCGTCGACGACCAGGTCATCCTCGGCGAGCGCGTGGAGATCCTCGAGGACACGGCGGGTTTCGCGAGAGTGCGGACGGCGGCGGGCGAGGTCGCGTGGATTCCGGAGCGCGCCCTGCGCAGGGGCGACGCCCCGGCAGCCGCGAAGATCGCGCGCGTGACGTCGAACTTCGCGCACGTCTATGCGACGCCCTCGTTCACGAAGCAGAAGCCTCTTCTCAACGCTCCGGTTGGGGCCACGATGTTTTTCTTAGAAGGTGAAGAGAAGGACGGATTCGAATGGGTGCGGGTCGCTTTGCCGGACGGGCGCATCGGTTTCGTCGCGCGTCCGGACGTCGCCCTGTCTTCCTTCGAAGAAGATCCTCCTCTTCGGTCTCCCTCTTCCTGGATTTCCTATGGGAAGCGCTTCCTCGGTGCACCGTACACGTGGGGCGGCACGACGCCCCTCGGGTTCGACTGCTCGGGGCTCGTGCAGCGGATCTTCCGCGAGCACGGCGTGCTTCTGAAGAGGAACAGTTACGAACAGGCCTTTCAGGATCCGCAGCTCATCCCGGTTTCCTTCGAAGCTCTCCGCCCCGGCGACCTCCTGTTCTTCGGCACCGAGGACAAGATCGACCACGAAGCGATGTGGCTCGGCGACGGCATGGTCCTGCAGTCCACGCGTCACGACGTGCCCGGCGTACAGGTCACGCCGTTCGACAGCCCGTTTCTCAAGCCCGTCTTCCGGTACGCCCGAAGACTCGGAATTTCCTCGAAAGAAAATGCGGCGCCGGGCCTGACTCCCGCGAAGGCACGTGAGCTCGAAGGTGTTCTTCGCGGCATCGCGGCCGCAAGCGGAGGGCGCTTCGGGATCTACGCCAAGGACCTGACGACGGGCTCTTTCGTTTCTTCGAATCCCTCTCTCTCGATGCACGCGGCGTCCACGATGAAGACTCCAGTCCTGCTCGAAGTGCTCCGCCGCGTGGACGCGGGCACGCTGAACCTTTCGGACGAGGTGCCGGTGAAGAACGAGTTCAAGAGCCTCGTCGACGGCTCGCCGTTTTCGAACGGCCTCGAAGAAAACGACGGCCCGACGATGAAAAAGCTCGGCGGGAAGGCCACGCTCGAATTCCTCGTCACGGAGATGATCGTCCGTTCCTCCAACCTCGCGACGAATCTCGTCCTCTCGCTTGTCGGGCCGGAGAACGTCCAGGCGTTCACGGACGCACTCGGCGCGCCCACCGTGAAGGTGCGGCGCTGCGTCGAGGATTCGAAGGCGTTCGACAAGGGCGTCAACAACGAAACGGACGCCGCGGGCATGGCCGCGGTGATGGAAGCCGCGGTGAGATCGCCAAAGCTCTCGGCCGCCGTGAGAGCGAAGGCGTGGGAAATCCTCACCGGCCAGACGTTCAACGAGGAGATCCCCGCCGGCCTCCATCCCCAGTCGGGAGCGATCGTGGGCCACAAGACGGGCTCCATCTCGTCCGTCCAGCACGACGCGGCGGTCGTCCGCCTGCCCGACGGGCGGCCGTACGTCCTCGTCCTCCTCGCGAACGACTTCGGCGCGAACGAGGAGGGGCGCCGGAAGGTCACCGACGCCGCGCGGAAGATGTCGCGAGCCGTCTGGGAGGCGATGATCGCGCCGTGAAGCGCGGCGTCGTTCTCGGCCTCCTCGTCCTCTACGTCGTCTGGGGCTCCACGTACCTCGCGATCCGCTACGGGCTGGAATCGATTCCGCCGTTCGCGATGTCGGGTCTTCGCTACGCAAGCGCCGGCGCGATCCTCCTCGCCGCCGCGAAGGCGAGGGGGGCGTCCCGCGTCGCGGCCCGCGACTTCATTCCCGCCTTCACGTGCGGCGCCCTGCTGCTCCTCTGTGGAAACGGCGGAGTGGTCTGGGCCGAGCAGCGAATCTCATCTGGCCTCGCTGCTCTTCTCGTCGCCACCGAGCCCCTTTTCATCGTCCTCCTGCGGGCGCTGCCTCCCGAGCGGCAGCCACCCGGCGGCCGCGCTCTTTTCGGCACCATCCTCGGGCTCTCGGGTGTCGCGCTCCTCCTCGGCCCCGCGCGGTCGGGTGGCCAGCGCATCGACCTCCTCGGAGCCGCGGTGGTCCTGTTCGCCGCGTTCGCGTGGGCCCTCGGGTCCCTTCTCTCGCGGCGCTTCGCACCGGCCGCGTCGCCGCTTCAGGCGACGGCGCTTCAGATGCTCGCGGGCGGAGCCCTTCTTCTCGCGCTGTCCCTGGCGACGGGCGAATGGGCCCGCTTCTCGCTCGCGCACGTCTCGGCGCGCTCTTTCGCGGCGCTTCTCTATCTCATGGTGTTCGGCTCGCTCGTCGGGTACACGATCTACGTCTGGCTCCTCCGCGTGGCCGACCCGTCGCGAGTCTCGACGTACGCGTTCGTGAACCCGGTCGTGGCGGTCTTTCTCGGCTGGGCGCTGGCCGCGGAGATCGTGGCGCTTCGCACGCTCGTCGCCGCGGCCGTCATCGTGGCCGCCGTCGTCCTGATCACGCTTCCCGAGAGCGGGTCCTCGTCCACCGCGCGGCCTGCCGCGAAGAAGTAGACCTCTACTCGATCGTCTCCCCGCCCCGCGCGCGCGCGAGGTGGCCCATGGCCGCGTCTGGCCACTCAAGCGCACCGCGCGCCTGCGAGGAGAGCTTGCCCTCGGCGTTGAAGAACATCGTCTCGAGGGGCCGCTTGGAGTTCAGCTTCTGCGTGGTGTCGCCCGTCGGGTCGAGGACCAGCGTCGCCGGCGCCGGCGCGACGAGCCCCTTCTGCTTCAGCCACGCATCCAGCATCGCGAAGTCGCGGTCGTGCGCGATGAGGACGAATTCCACGCCGGGATCCGCCTTCAGCTCTTCCTGGAGGCGGAAGATTCCCGCCAGCTCCTCGGCGGCTCCCGGCGCCGAGGTCGAGAAAAAGTGGAGAACGAGCGCCTTTCCCGGCCGCCCGACGAGGTTGCGGGTCTTCCCCTCCCGCGTGGTCACGTTCAGGCGGCCCCCCGCGTCGAGGTTCAGGATTCCGTGGTCGTGATCGGGATGGGTCGCCGGGACGAGAGAGAGCCAGTAAGCCCACGCGAATCCGGCGGCGAAGAGGGCGAGGGCGCCGAACAGAAAGACGCGGCGGCGGGACGGTGTCATGGAGCGCTCCCGGGGTTCCCGGCGGAGCGGACGTCACTTTCCGTGTCCACGCGGAACCGTTTGAGATTCGCGAATTCGAATCGAAACGAGGTATCGAGACGGAAGAAGAGAGCCCTCTTTCCCGTCAGCCGAAGCTCGACCACGCAGGGAAACCACAGGTTTCCCCCGAGCGGCTGGCCCGTGTACGCGATCTCTGCCGCCTTCACGTTCACGGCGAGGCCGCCCGCCACCTTCACGGGCTTCGTGAGGTGCGCGACGACGGAACGAACCTGAAAGTCCACGGCGTCGATGAGCGCGCGGCCTGCGAGCGCATTCAGCGCGCGGTCCCCGAGGCTCTTCGGCGCGGGCGCCGCGGGGTCGGGCGCGAAGTCGAGGACGTACACGGGGCGGCCCTCCACGACTGCCTCGCCCACGACGCGGATGACGAACCGGCCGATGAGCTCCGACAGCCGCTTGCGGCCGACGAGCGGATCGTCCTCGTCGCCGGAGACTTTTTCGACCCGGCGGGCTTCCGCGGCGGCCTTCTGCTCGAGGCGCTTTTTCCGGCCCTTCCCGTCCTCCTCGGCGGCCTTGCGTTTCTCGGCCTCGGTCGCGGGGCGGCCGTCGACCTCGACGAGCTCGCGCGAGCCTTCCGCGTCGCCGTTCCCCGACAGCACGTAGAAGAGGCGCGACGCGATCTCCTTGGCCCGACCGTCCGAGCCCCATTCGATCTTCACCTCGCGCTGGTCAAACGTGGTGCTGTCGAACGCGGCCTCGACCCGGCGCTGGCTTCTCACGACGCGCCGGACGAGGTCGCGCGCGTCCACCTCGAACGCCGGCGCCACGATCTCCGCGCGGACCGCTCCGGGAAGGAGCGAGATCGCGAGGGCGGCGCAGGCCGGCACACGAACCTTCATGACCTCCGGACTATACGGCGCCGGGATTTCGGTACGATGCAAGGAGAAGGAGAGCGAATGCGCGTCGTCGTGGCGGGCGGAACCGGGTTCATCGGTTCGAAGCTTTGGGAGAGCCTGCTCGCGAAAGGCCATGACGTCGTCCTGCTCACGCGCGACGCTTCCCGCTCGCGAGACAACATTCACCCGAAGGTCCACGTCGTGTCGTGGGCGCCCGGCGCCGCCTGGGAGTCGTGGGTCGACGGCGCGGGTGGAATCGTGAATCTCGCGGGCGAAAGCGTCGCGCAGCGCTGGACGAAGGCCGCGAAGGCCGGGATCTTGGCGAGCCGCCTCGAGGCCACCGAGAAGCTCTGCGCGGCGATCGAGAAAGCGATCCTGAAGCCATCCGTCCTCGTGAACGCCTCGGCGGTCGGCATTTACGGCCCGCGAGGAGAGGAAACCCTCTCCGAAGATTCTTCGAGGGGAAGCGACTTCCTCGCGACGACGTGCGCGGCGTGGGAGGAGGCCGCGAGGAAGGCCGAGCCGCTCGGCGTGCGCGTGGTTCTGCTCCGGACCGGAGTCGTGCTCGGCCGCGAGGGCGGCGCGCTCGCGAAGATGCTCCCGCCCTTCAAGGCTTTTCTCGGCGGCCCCATCGGCGGGGGCGGCCAGTGGATGTCGTGGATCCATCGGGACGACCTCGCGGCTCTCTACATCTTCGCCCTCGAAAATCCGGAGGCTCAGGGCCCACTCAACGGCACCGCGCCGAATCCCGTCACGATGAAGGACTTCGCCACGGCCCTCGGCCACGCGCTGCACCGGCCGAGTTTCCTGTCGGCGCCCGCGCCCGCGGTCCGCCTCCTGCTCGGCGAGATGGCGACGGTCGTGCTCGACGGCCAGCGCGTCGTTCCGAAGAAAGCCGAGGCGCTCGGCTTCCGGTTTCGCTTCCCCCAGATCGATGCCGCTCTTCGGGACGTCGCGGGAGGCTGACGCATGGCTCTCGTCGGCCGCAGCGTGCCGCGCGTGGATGGACCGGCCAAGGTCGCCGGGACGGCCCGCTACGTCGACGATCTCACGCGACCGGGCGTCCTCCTCGGCGCGACCCTCCGCAGTCCTGTGGCGCGCGGGCGTCTCAGAGGCATCCGAAGGGATCCCGCGTTCGACTGGGCGGGCGTGACGGTCGTGACCGCCGAGGACGTACCGGTGAACGTCGTCGCGCTCATCGAGGAAGACCAGCCCGTCCTCGCTTCGGACGAAGTGCGCCACGCGTATGAGCCGATCGCGCTCGTGGCGGCCGAGGATCCCGTCCGCCTCGCCCGTGCCCTGCGCGCGCTCACGCCCGAGATCGAGCCCCTGCCGCCCGTCCTCACGGTCGCCGACGCACTCGCGCGAAAGGCCCAGGTTCGCGGGCCGGACAACGTCTTCGCGACATACCGGATCTCGAAAGGCGACGCCGCCCGAGCGATCGCTTTGAGCCCAGTCCGCCTGACCGGCCGGTACCGCACGCACCATCAGGAGCAGCTCTACATCGAGCCTCAGGGCATGCTCGCGTTTTGGGACGCCAACGGGGCTCACGTGGTGGGCTCGCTGCAGTGCCCGTTCTACGTCCACAAGGGCGTCAAGCGCACGTTCAGCCTCGACGACGCGCGCGTGGACGTGACGCAGGCCGTGACGGGCGGCGGATTCGGCGGGAAGGAGGAGTACCCCACGCTTCTCGCCCTCCATGCCCTCCTGCTCGCGAAGAAGAGCGGCCGGCCCGTGAAGATGATCTACAACCGGCAGGAGGACGTCGAGGCGACGACGAAGCGGCATCCCTGCGAGGTGACGATCGAGTCCGGCTGCGACCACGAGGGAAACCTGTCGGCCGTCTCGATCAAGGTCCTCATGGACGGCGGCGCGTACGTCACGCTGACTCCGGTTGTCCTCTCGCGCGCCGCCCTCCACGCGGCCGGCGCGTACCGCTGGGAGCACGTCGCGATCGAGGCCGTCGCGGTCGCCACGAACACGCCTCCGAACGGCGCCTTCCGGGGCTTCGGAGCGCCGCAGACGATCTGGGCCATCGAGCGGCACATGGACCGGATCGCGCGCGAGCTGTCCGCCGACCCGCTCGAGCTGCGCGAGAAAAACCTCCTCCGGGTCGGCGACACGACGCCGACGGGCCAGTTCCTGAAGGAGTCGGTCGGCGTCCAGCGCTGCGTCGAGGAGGCAAGAAAAGCGAGCGGATGGGACAAGAAGCGCGCGGCGCTCGGTCGGGCCGCGCCCGCGCGGCCGGTCTCCGCGCTGCTTCGCCGGACCGCGCCGGGCGGTTCTGCCCCCCGCAAGGCTCGCGGCATCGGCGCGAGCGTCTTCCTGCACGGAGCGGGTTTCACGGGCTCGGGCGAACGCAGGCTGAAGGGCCGAGTGGCGATCGACATGCACCGGGACCCCTCGGGGAAAAAGCCGCTTTTCCGGATCCGCACGGCGTCGACGGACATCGGCCAGGGCACCGAGACGGTCTTCCGGCAGATCGCGGCCGAGGCACTCTGGGTCTCGATGGACCGCGTGGAGTTCGCCACGCCGTCCACCTCCGTCGTCCCCGACTCCGGCCCCACCGTCGCGTCGCGCACCGTGATGATCGTCGGCTCGATCGTCGAACGCGCCGCGCGCGACCTCTTCGCGCGCATCGAGAACGAGCGCCAGAAGCGCGGAGGCTCGTTCGACGACGCGGCGCTCCGCCTCCTCGCCTCCAAGGAGCCGGTCGTCTCCGAGAAGACGTACGAGACGCCGACGGACCTCGTCTGGGACGACGAGACGTACCGCGGAGACGCGTATCCCGTTTTCGCGTGGGGCTGCGACATCGCCGAGGTGGAGGTGGACCTCGACACGTTCGAGACGACGGTGCTCGGCTTCTGGGCCGTCGGAGACGTGGGAAAGGCCATCCACCCGCTCATGTGCAAGGGGCAGATCGAAGGAGGGACGCTCCAGGCGATCGGCTGGGCGCTGAACGAGAGGCTCGTCGTCAAGGACGGCAGGATCCTGAACGCCCGCATGGCGAATTACATCGTCCCCACGAGCCTCGACGCTCCGAGGTTCACGACGGTTCTCGTGGAGGATCCCTACTCGAAGGGGCCGGGCGGCGGCGCCAAGGGAATCGGCGAGCTGCCCATGGACGGCGGCGCGCCCGCGATCGCGGCCGCGATCGAGCACGCGACGGGCATCGTCCGCGACGACCTGCCGCTCCTGCCGGAGGACCTTTTCGCGGCGCAACGGATGGGGACGTGAGGATCGCGTTCGTTCTCAACGGCAAGAAGCGCGCGCTCGACGCACCTCCTCTCTCGCGTCTCCTCGACCTCCTGCGCGGCCCTCTCGGCCTCACGGGGACGAAAGAGGGCTGCGGCGAAGGTGAGTGCGGCTCGTGCACGGTGCTGCTCGACGGCGTCCCCGTGAACGCATGCCTCGTCGTGGCCGGCCAGTGCGACGGGCGCACGGTGCTGACGGTCGAAGGGCTCGGGACGAAGGACGGGCTCTCCGATCTGCAGGACGCGTTCGTGACGGAGGGCGGCGCGCAGTGCGGCATCTGCACGCCCGGCTTCCTCATGGCCGCGCACGCGCTGCTCACCGCGAACCCGCAACCCGGCGAGGGCGAGATTCGCGAGAGCATCGCGGGCAACATCTGCCGCTGCACCGGCTACCAGCGCATCGTCGAGTCGATCCGGCACGCCGCGAAGGAGCGGGTCTCGCGTGAATCCGGCTGAGCTCGCGCTCTACCCGTTCGAACGCCCGGCCACGCTCGCCGAGCTCTGCCGGACGCTTTCGGCCCGCGCGGGGCGCAGGGAGAGAACCGTTCTCCTCGCCGGGGGAACGGACTGGATCGTGGAGCGCGGCCTCGCGCCGCCGGAGAACCCGGACGACCTGCCGCTCGTGCTCGACGTCTCGCGCCTGCCCGAGCTGCGCGGCATTCAGCTCGCGAAGGAGCGTGCCGCGATCGGCGCCGCCACCACGTTCCTCGAGATCCGGAGCCATCCCGTGCTCCTGCGGCGCGCGCCGGTTCTGACGGCCATGGCGCACGAGGTGGGCGCCGTCCAGATCCAGGCGCGCGGGACGCTGGGCGGCAACCTCGCGACTGCGTCTCCCGCGGCCGACGGGGCGGCGGCCCTCATGGCCCTCGACGCCGACGTCGTCCTCGCGAGCGTTCACGGCGAGCGGCGGGTGCCGTTGACCCAGTTTTTCACGGGCTACCGCGCGACGCAGCGGGCCGAGGACGAGGCGATCGTCCGGGTGGAGTTCGTCCTCCCCCGCACCGGCGCCCACCAGGCGTGGCGGAAGGTGGGCACGCGCGCGGCGCAGGCGATCTCGAAGGTCGCTCTGGCCGCGGTCGCCGAGCTCGAGCGAGGCCGCGGCGTTCGCGCCGGGTTCGGCATGGCGTCGGTCGCGCCCGTGACGGCCTCCCTTCCGACGGTGCGCGCGCTCACCCTCGCGCCGAGCCTCGCTTCGGTCTCGGATGAGGAGCTGGATGCCGCGACGCGGCACGACATCGCCCCGATCGACGACATCCGCTCGACCGCGGCCTACCGCGCGCACGTCGCGTCCGCGCTCGTGAAGGCCTTTTTTCGCGCGCTTCGGGCGGCGCCCGGCGCCTGAGCTTTCCCCGCGGCATTCCGGCGCGACCTACACGATCGCGCGGCTCGCCGGCGGGATGATGGAGATCGAGAAGGATCGAGGGCCCGTTGAGCCGGCATGGGGAGTGTATTTCCGCGTGGCCGACTGCGACGCGGCCGTCGCCAAGGCCGAGACGCTCGGAGCGAGTGTCTTGCGGCAACCCGATGACATCGCGAAGGTGGGGCGTTACGCCTTCCTGACCGACCGCGAGGGCGCGAGCTTCGCCGTGATGGCGCTCGCGCCCTGACGGATCAGAGGGAGCTTTTCAGCCCGCGCCGGAGATCGAGCAGGATGCGATGTGTCAGTCCTTGGCCTTGCTCGTTCGGCGCAGCTCGGTGACCCACTTCTTGCCATCCTTCTCAACGAAGTCGAAGTGCACCGAATCGCCTTGACGCAGTTCGCCGAACGTCAGCTTATCCTTCAGCTTCGTCGTCTCCGTCCAGTAGACGTCCCACGAGTCTCCCTTCTCGCCCTGGATGGTCAGGACCATGGCCGCCTGGTCGATCCCTGTGATCTTGCCCTCATGGGGGCGCTTTTCCGCGTACGCCGAAGCGGCGATCAGAAACACGAAGAGCGCGGCCGAGGCTGTGGCCAGTACCTTTTTCATGAGTGTCCTCCGGTCCGAAGAAGGAGCAAGAACCGCGCCAGAGTTTG
>CABEAM010000129.1_pt1 | contig 18400 bp, 19 predicted proteins | sample 3132391 | NCBI WGS metagenome assembly CABEAM01 (sample SAMEA5534343, study PRJEB31848) | metagenome | biome: tundra; feature: field; material: soil | place: USA | collected 2013-05 | depth 0.45 m
GGACTGGCAGAACATCGGGCCGCACTACGAGCCCACGTTGATGGCCTGGTTCGCGAACTTCCACGCCGGCTGGGACCGGCTCCGGGCGCGATACACGGACCGCTTCTTCCGCCTGTGGTCGTTCTACCTGCGCGCCTGCGCGGGGTCGTTCCGCGCGCGGTACAACGATGTCTGGCAGGGCGTGCTTTCGCGTGAGGGGCTGCGGGGCGGGTACGAAGCGGTCCGCTGAGAAGGTGCGGCGGCGGTTTCACTTGTGGGCCGCGCCGCAGGCACAGTCGCCTCGGAACGCATCGCTGCCCGGCGGCCTCTTGTTGACGTGGAAGCAGAAATCCGTGAGCTCTTTCGCGCCGGGGCCCGACGCGAGCGGCGGCGCGTCGGCGCCGACCTCCCGGAACCGCGCCGTGAGCGTTCCGTCGGCGGCCACCTCCATCCGGGTGTAGCCGTACTGGATCGTCTCGCGGTATTGCTGCGCGCCCGCGGTCCCGATGATCCAGCCGGGCAGCACCTGTCCCCGATGCTCGGGCGTGTCGTAGATGTTCTCCAGGAAATAATGCGAGTGGCTCGCCAGGACGTACACGTGCTTGCGCTTGTCCTCGGGCCCCGCGAGGTTCTGCGCGCGGAAGAGGAGATCGTAGGCCTGCTGGCCTGAGCACAGTCCCGCGCACGTCGCGTCCATGGCGTGGCCGCGCGACGTGCTGTAAGGAAGCGCGGCGTGCGTGCCGACGACGATCGTCCTCACGGAGTCGTCCGCGGCGTCCGCGGCGAGGACGCGCGCGAGCCAGACGAGCTGCCCCCGCGAGAAACCTCCTTCGTCCGCGTTGTCCAGGGAGATGAAGTCCACGCCTTTGCGGACGACCCGGTAGAACGTGCTCCCTTCCGCCGACGAGATGCCGCGCGAGGAGTCGAGAACGCGCTGCTCGTGAATCGGAGCCTGGAGGAGCCACTTGCGAAAGGCCCTCCGGTAATCGCCGCGAGTCCTCCCGTAGAGCTCGTGGTTACCGATCGAAAGGAGCACGGGCGTCTTCTTGAAGCTTCCGAGCTGCCGCTCGATGAAGTCGTCCCACGCCGTATCGAGGTATTCGGCCATCTCGAAACGGTCGAGCTGGTTCGGCGGCCGGTTCTTGCAGTCGTACGAGGGGTGCCGGCGCTTCAGGATGTCGCAATCGATGTCGTACATCCGCCGGAAATCCCCGAGGTGCCAGTAGAGCTCCGCGGGCGGGCCGGCGGCCTCGCTCTCGATTACCCTCGCGATCTTGGGCATGACGAGGTCGCCGCAATCGCGAGAATCTCCCGAAACGGCGAATGCCCATGCGATGGGAGGCACCGGAGGAGGAGCCTGGGCAAGAGCGACAGGAGCCAGCACGGACACGACGACCCCCACGATGACTCTTTTCATGGAATCTCCTTGCGTCGTCCGGTTCAACGTGCCGCCACACCTTCGATCTTCCGGATGCGCGCGTTGATCGAGTCGACGACGTAGAGGTTGCCCTTGCCGTCGAGGCCGAGCCCGATCGGGAAGTTGAGCCGGGCCTTCGCGGCGGGGCCGCCGTCCCCCTCGAAACCGGGTGTGCCATCTCCCGCGATCGTCGTCAGGATTCCCGTCTTCGCGTCGAGGCGGCGAATCGCGTGGTTCTGGGTGTCGGCGATCACGAGCCGGCCGTCGCGGTCGAAGGTGAGGCCTCCGGGCCGGGCGAGGGCGGTCTCGGACGCCGGGCCGTCGCCCGTGAAGATGTTCTTCCGGATCCCGGCGATCGTCGTGATCGTCTGGGCGGCGGAGGGAAGCGCGAGGGCGAAAGCGGCGGCGAGGGCGAGGGCGTGCCGGATGTGTGTCACCGGGCGATTATCACAGGACGGGGGACAGGGCGCGGGCGCAGAAGTCGTCAAAAACCTCGGCGTCCTCCGCCTGTGCTTCTTCCTTGCGCCGCGTGAGAACACGCCCATCTCGCTGCGCTAGCATCGCACGATGTCCGAAGACGGCGCGCGTTCCGTTCTGCATGGCGAGATCCTCGAGCAGCCCGAGGCCGTCGCGCGCCTTCTCGCGCGGGAGCGCCGGAACGCGGCGGCGCTCGCCGCGGGCTGGCGCCGCGCGGACATCCCGTTCGTCCTCGTCGCGGCGCGCGGCACGTCGGACAACGCGGCCCGCTACGCGAAGTACGCGTTCGGGCTCGCCTCGCGCCTTCCCGTCGCGCTCGCTGCGCCGTCCCTCGTCACGCTTTACGGGGTGCCGCCGCGGCTCAAAGGCGCGCTCGTGATTGGCATCTCCCAGTCCGGGCGCTCGCCGGACATCGTCGAGACGATCGCGGCCGCGCGCCGCGAAGGGTCGCCGACGCTCGCGATCGTGAACGACCCCGAGAGCCCGCTCGCGCGCACGGCGGACGACGTGCTGCCGCTGCACGCGGGCCCGGAGCGAAGCGTCGCGGCGACGAAGACCTACACGGCCGAGCTCGCGGCCATCGCCCTCCTCGTCCTGTCGTTCGCGCGGCGGAAAAAGGAGCTCGACGCGCTCGCGGCCGTGCCGGACGCCATGGGAAAGGCCCTGTCTTCCGAGCCCGCCGCGTGCCGCGCGGCGCGGAAGCTCGCGCACGCGGAGCGAGCCGTCGTCCTCGCGCGAGGCGTGCACTACGCGACGGCGTTCGAGATCGCGCTGAAGCTGAAGGAGCTCGCGCTCCTCCTCGCCGAGCCTTTTTCGGCCGCCGATTTCCAGCACGGCCCGATCGTGATGGCCGAGAAAGACCTTCCCGTCATCCTCGTGTCGCCGCCCGGGACGCGCCCCGAGGCCGAGATGCGTGCCGTCGGCCGGGACCTAGCGCGCCGGGGGAGCCCGGTGATTCGGATCGGCCCGCGCGGGCCGGCGTCGATTCCCGTGCCCGAGGTTCCCGAGCTTCTCGCGCCGATCGTCTCGGTGATTCCCGGGCAGCTCCTCGCGTACCATGCCGCGCTCACCCGGGGACTCGACCCCGACCGCCCGCGCGGCATCCGAAAGGTGACCGAAACGCGGTGAACGGCCGGCCGCCGTCTCTGCTAGTGTTCTCCCATGCGAAGCACATCTCTCGTGAGGGTCACCGGCGTTTTCGGCGCCACTTCGGCGCTCGTCGCGCTCGTCGCGCTCGCGGGCTGCGCGTCCTCTCGCAGCTCGATGGCGGGGCCGGTCGTGGCCGAGGCGAAGAACCTGCCCGACCACTTCATGGTCGCCGTGACCGGGCTCGCCCAGAGGGAAGAGCCGAAGCCCGGTGAGGGCTGCCGGAACCCGATGGTGGATCCGCGGAATGGCACGGCCCTGAACCTCATGCGCTCGAAGAACGGCACGGGCGACTACCAGGTGCTCGGCCAGCAATACGAGCTCGATTCGATGTACGGCGTCGATTCCCGTCATCTCCTCAGAATCGACTGCGCAACGGGGAAGGCGCTCGGAATCGTCGACCAGTAGCGGGCCGCGGCCGCGTCTCAGCGCGGCCGCACCTCGAACAGCTTCATGAAGGGGACCTCGAGCCCGTCGGGGCCGGGCCCCGTCTCCGGCGATTCCCAGATCTTCCTTAGGCGCGCGAGGACCTCGCGCACCGCCGGCGGATCGTCCGGGAACGGCACGCCGTCGAAGAGATGGAGCCGCACGAGAAACGTGCGGCTTCCCTTCGCGGTCGGGCGGTACGGCGTCATGCGGTCCAGGTCGTAGCCGCCCGGGAAGATGAGTCGCGCATCCTCGCCGAGGCTGTGCGCCGCGCTTGGCAGGACGTTGGGCGGATAGACGGCGAGGACGTACCGGAGGCGCAGCGCGTCGAGCTCGGCCATCACCTTCGCGGGATCCGTCTCCAGAAAGATACGCGTCGCGCGCGCGAACCCGGAGTGCATGCTGCCGAAGTTGTTGAGCGCTACCGCCTGGGACGAGTGCGTGAGGAGATCGTGACCGTAATCCCATGGCGCGAGAACGCCCCATTCCGGGGGATTCGCCGTCGTCGGCGTCAGGGCCACCAGGGCCGCGGCGGCCTCCTCGCCTGCTGTGAAAACGGGCGCGGCGGTTCCCCGGAGGGTCGCCGAGAGGTACGTGATGAGAAACGCCTGGGCCGCGCCCGCAATCCCCGCCGCGAGGATCCCGCGCCGGAGCCAAAGTGCGCCGGGCGTGAGCGGAACCCACGCGGCGCCCGCTGCCACGGCACAGAGCGCCGCGGCCGGCGGGAGAAGGCGCTTCTGGAAGAGGGCGAGCGCGAGAAAAGCGAGAGCCGGCACGGCGAAGAAGGCGATCGCCGCGCGCGTTTCGGGGGAGATCTTCCGCGCGCCACGAATCGCGAGCCAGAGCGCGACGAGAAACGCCGGCACCGATGGGAGCGCGGCGAGGAGGGCGCTCCGCGACGTGACGAGCGGGCGGAACTCATCGATCGTGGAGAGCCACGGGTCCCGGGCGCCGATGAAGCCGAAGCCGCGCGCGAGCGCGGCCCAGGCGGCGCGCGGCTGCAGGACTGCCAAGAGAACGGCAGCCAGAAACGCGAAGCTGGCGAGCGCCGGCCCGATCCGGTCACGCCTCGGCAACGGAAACACTGTTCTTCCTCGAATGCGAAGGAAGAGCGAGACCGCCGCAGTCCCGGCGGCGCCTGCGCAAAGCAGGAGGACGTACGTTGGACCGAGACGCCAGGGGTCGGAGGGATCGGGGTGAACGCGGAGTCCCGCGAAAAATGGAAGCGTGGCCGCGGCGGCCGCAAAACCCGCGGCGAGAGCCGCGAGGCCCGTGCCCTTCCCCTCTTCCCCTTCGAAGAAAATCGCCGCGGCGCATGCCGCGGCGGCGGCGACACCCACCGAGAGAACGAGGCCCGCGTAGAAGCCGAGGGCGACGAGAACGACGAGCGCCCAGCCCACGGCCCACGAGATCGAGCCGAGAAGTCCGGGCGGTCCCTCCTTCACCACCGAAGAAAGCAGCGATACGAAGTAGACGAGAAGCAGGACTCCGAGCACCTCCGTGAGGTTGTGGTCGATCTCGCCGAAGGAGCCGCGGCGCACGATCGCGGGCGTCAGCGCGAGGAGCCATGCCGCGGCGACGCCTCCAGCGTCGCCGCCCGTCTTCCGCGCGCATGCCGCGGCGACGAGGACCGCGAGTGCGAGCTCGACGACCGGAAACGCCGCGGCGAGAGGAAGTCCGCGCGCGGGCGATTCGCGGGTCGAGCCGCCGAGTCGGGCGAGGAGCGCCAACGTCGCGTCGTGGAGCGGAGGCCAGAGCGCCCGGCCGCCGTCCGGAAAATTCTCGAAACGGTCGAGCACGGGCGGCAGGAGCGTGCCTTCCGCGATGGCACGCGTCGCGCGGCGGGCGTGAAACATCGCATCAGGGTCCTCGAATCGGCCCGAAGGCTCGGTCATCACGGTCGGACGCCGATGGCAGGCCAGGAGAACGGCGGTGAGACAGGCGCCGAGGAGGAGAACCCGATATCTCACGGCGCGGATCATAAGATCCGGCCATGGCGTTTTCTTCTCTCTCCCACCTCGCCTGCACGAAATGCGGCGCGACGTACGACGTCGGCCCGCTCCTCAATGTCTGTACGAAAACGGAGTGCGCGGGCGCGCTTTTCGCCGAATACGCGCTCGCGTCGCTTTCGAGGGACGATACGGCCGGCCGCCCGCGCACGATCTGGCGCTGGCACGAGCTGATGCCCGCGCGTCGGCCCGAGGAGATCGTGTCCCTGGGCGAGGGTGGGACGCCGCTCCTCCACGCGAAGCGCCTCGGGGCGAAGAACGCGATGCCGCGGCTCTACGTCAAGGAGGAGGCGGGCAACCCGACCGGCTCTTTCAAGGCGCGCGGGCTCGGCGCGGCCGTCACGATGGCGAAGGCGCTCGGCGCCCGGAAGCTCGCGCTCCCGACCGCGGGCAACGCGGGCGGCGCCGCGGCCGCGTACGCGGCAGCCGCGGGTCTCGAGTGTCACGTCTTCATGCCGGCCGATACGCCGAAGGTCTTCAGGATCGAGTGTAAGGCGTATGGCGCGCGCGTGACGCTCGTGGATGGCCTCATCGACGACTGTGGCCGGATGGTCGCGCAGAAGAAGGACGCGGAAGGCTGGTTCGACGTGTCCACGCTCAAGGAGCCGTACCGCGTCGAGGGCAAGAAGACGATGGGCTACGAGCTGGCCGAGGACTTCGGCTGGACGCTGCCCGACGTCGTCGTCTACCCGACAGGCGGCGGCACCGGCCTCATCGGGATGTGGAAGGCGTTCGGCGAGATGGAGCGCCTCGGGTGGATCGGCTCCGCGCGCCCGCGCATGGTTTCGGTGCAGGCGGAGGGCTGCGCGCCGATCCCGAAGGCCTACGCGGAAGGGAAGGACGTCTCGGTCAGATTCGAGAACGCGCACACATACGCGTCGGGCCTGCGCGTCCCGAAGGCCTACGCGGATTACCTGATCCTGAAGATCCTGCGCGAGTCGAAGGGCGAAGCCCTGACCGTCACGGACGACGAGATGCGGCGCGGCGTGAACGAGCTGGCGTCCTCGGAGGGCCTCTTTGCCGCGCCCGAAGGCGGCGCCGCGTGGGAAGCGGTCAAAAAGCTCGTGGCGCAGGGGAAGGTCGACCGCGGCGAGCGCGTCGTTGTCTTCGACACGGGCACCGGCTACAAATACGTGGAGTGAGGCCGCCCGTGTTCTTCCTCTTCTGGTTCGGCAGCGACGTGAAGGAGGAGCGCCAGCCCGCCGGCTTCTTCGACTGCCCGGGCTGCGGCCAGAGACAGCCGTGCGAGCTCGTGCGGATCAAGAGGACGCTGAAGCTCTTCTCCGTCCTTCCCGTCTGGACCAGCACGCTTGCGGAGGTCCGCGTCTGCCAGATCTGCGGCGCCCGTGAGGGCGAGGCGCCTCCGTCCGCAATCCCGGCCGACACCTGGCGCTGCCCTCGCTGTGGAAACGTCAACCCGGCCGGTGCGACTTCCTGTCTGGGCTGCGGCGTGAGGCGATGAACTTCACGGGGCCGCGACAGGTGCAGGTCTCCCCGCGCTCGCAAGGAATGCAGGCATAACCTACCATCGGTGCATGCAGTACACGATCCGCAAAGTCCCCCTCGCGATCGACAAGGCGGTGCGGCAGCGCGCGCGGGCCGAAGGCAAGAGCCTGAACGCGATAGCGGTGAAGGCCCTGGCCGACGGTCTCGGGCTCCAGCGCGAGACGGTCGTGCGACGCGACCTGGGGGACATCGTTGGGACATGGGCGAAGGATGCGGCGACTGAGCGGGCGCTGGCCGCGCAGGATCGGATCGACAAGCCGCTCTGGAGATGAGAATCGCGCTGGTCTTGCAGCACAACGCAGCGCTCCATGACCGCGATCGTCACTTCGACCGTCTTCCGCAAATCGTGCGCGTCTGACCGCGGGTAGCCCGAGGGCACAGCTCTTCTGGGAACTACTTGAGTCCCAGCTTCCCGCGCGCGGAGGACAGCCGGTTGTCGATTACCTCCTGTCGCATGGCACCCTGGAAGCCTCCCGCGCCGAGCGCGGCTTTTCCGCCTTCCGAGAGCGTCTCGCGCATGAGGAAGAGCGCGCTCCGCGCATCCTCCATCCCCCGGACGGGCCTGTAGACTCGCTGCGTGGAAAGCGTGTTCGACGCCGACACCGTGATCGTCGGCTCCGGGTTCGGCGGGAGCGTGAGCGCGTTGCGTCTCGCGGAAAAGGGCTATCGCGTCCTCGTCCTCGAAAAGGGCACGCGCTTCGCCTCTTCCGACTTCCCGAAGTCGAACTGGAACGTGAAGCGGTGGCTCTGGCTGCCGTCGGTGGGCTGCCGCGGCATCTTCAAGATGACGTTCCTCCCGCACGTCACGGCTCTCTCGGGAGTCGGCGTGGGCGGCGGATCGCTCGTCTACGCGAACACGCTCCCCGTCCCGACCGACGAGTTCTTCTCCTCGCCGTCCTGGGGAGATCTTGCCGATTGGAAGCGCGAGCTCACGCCCCACTACGCCACCGCCAAGCGGATGCTGGGCGCCACGCGCGTGCCGTTCACGACGCTGCCCGACGAGGTTCTTCGCGAGGTGGGGAAGGACATCGGCCGGGAGGACGGCTGGTCGCCTACGGACGTCGCCGTTTTCTTCGGGGAGCCCGGCGTGAAGGTGCCCGATCCCTACTTCGGCGGCGAAGGGCCGGAGCGCTCCGGCTGTACGCGCTGTGGCGGCTGCATGGTCGGTTGCCGGCACGACGCGAAGAACACGCTCGACAAGAACTACCTGTGGCTCGCCGAGAAGCGTGGCGCGAAGGTCGAGGCCGACACCGAGGTTCTGTGGGTGAGGCCACGCGAAGGCGGCGGCTTCGCGGTCACGGCGCGGACGGGGCGTTCGCTTTTTCCGTTCCTCCGGAAAACGCGGACGATCTCGGCGCGGAACGTCGTCTTCTCGGGAGGCGTCCTCGGCACGGTGGAGCTCCTGCTGAAGCTCAAGGAGCGGCCGGACGGCCTCCCGAAGATCTCCGACCGGCTCGGCGACTTCGTGCGCACGAACTCCGAGGTCCTCATGGGCGTCGTGACGGAGCGGCGCGACGTGGACCTGTCGGAGGGGATCGCGATCGGCTCGATCCTGCAGACGGACGCGCACTCGCACCTCGAGCCCGTGCGCTATCCCGCCGGCTCGGGCTTCTTCCGCCCGCTCGCGATGCCGCATGCTCCAGGCGACACCGTCGGCACGCGCCTCCTGAACGCCGGCGCGATGTTCGTGAAGAAGCCGTGGGCCACGTTGAAGGCGGCGTTCGTGTCGGACTGGGCGAAGTACACGATGATCCTCCTCTACATGCGCACGTCCGAGGGGACGCTTCGCATGAAGCTCGGCCGCGGCATTCGCACGCTGTTTCGCCGCGGCCTCACGACGGGGACCGGCAGCGGGCCGCAGGCGAAGGCGTGGGTGCCGGAGGCGACCGAGCTCGCGCGCCGCGTCGAGAAAAAGCTCGACGGCTACACGGAAAGCCTCGCGACCGAGACGCTCCTCGGCATCCCGACGACCGCGCACATCCTCGGCGGCTGCTGCATGGGAACGTCCGCGGCCAGCGGCGTCATCGACGAGAGGCACCGCGTCTTCGGCTACGAGGGCCTCTACGTCATCGACGGATCCGCCATCTCGGCGAACCCGGGCGTGAACCCTTCTCTCACGATCACGGCGCTCGCCGAACGCGCGATGAGCCTCATTCCGTCTCCTGTCTCTTCAAGCTCCACATGATGAAGATGAAGCTGACGATCGCGACGTCGAGAAGCGCGAAGCCCATCCAGAGCTGCCCGAACACGATCTTGCCGATGCCGAAGAGCGCCGTGTAGACGAGGATGATGCCGAGAATCCAGTTCACGAACGACATGGCGCCGCCGGGGATCGGCTCGCGCCCGAAGCCGAGCCGCCGCGAGACCGTCTCCCACCCGGGACCGCCGGGGCGCACGCGCCGGTAGAACGCGTCGAGCGTCGCGTCGGAAACGGGCTTCGTCAGGAACGTGACCAAAACCCACACGACGGTCGTGACCGCGACCGTGAGCAGCATGACGATCGCCTGGATGCGAAATTCCTCCGCGCCATAGCCCGGGTCGGTCTTCGGGAGCTGGTTTTTGATCAGCGCGAGGCTCGTGACGGAGACGACCGTCGACGCGAGCATCGCGGAGATCTCGCTCCATGCGTTGATGCGCCACCAGTACCAGCGGAGGATGAGGACGAGGCCCGTGCCGCTCCCGAGCGCGAGAAGGAATCGCCACGCGCCCTCGATCGTCGAGAGATTCAGCGTGACGACGATGGAGGCGAGAAACAAACCAACCGTCGTCCATCGCGAAACGGCGACGTAATGCTTCTCGCTTTCTCCTTTTCTCAGAAATCTCTTGTAGACGTCCCCGACGAGATACGACGCCCCCCAATTGAGGTGGGTGCCGACGGTGGACATGTACGCGGCCGCGAAGCCCGCGAGCATGAAGCCCTTCCAGCCCGAGGGCAGAAGGTCGACCATCGCCTGCACGTACGCAGCCTCCTTGTCGGGCTGGCCGTTCACCATGACGCCGCCCGGATAGAGGATCACGGTCGCGAGTCCCGTGATGATCCACGGCCACGGGCGGAGCGCGTAATGCCCGACGTTGAAGAACAGCGTCGCGAGGATACCGTCGCGCTCGGTCCGCGCCGAGAAGATGCGCTGTGCGACGTAGCCGCCGCCACCCGGTTCGGCGCCCGGGTACCACGCGGCCCACCACTGCACGCCGAGGAACGTGAAGAGCGCGATCGCGGGCATCCACACGGAGCCCGCGGGCGGCAGGAACGAGATCGCGAGGTCGATCGAGCCGAAATGCTTCTCGAGCCCGGTCTTCAGCGCGTGTATGCCACCGACCTTCCTGACGGCGAACCACGCGAGGAGGATGACGGCCGTCATCTTGATGACGAGCTGCACGAGGTCGGTCCAGAGAACCGCCCACATGCCCGCGGCCGCCGAATAGCCCACCGTGATGACGAAGCAGAGCCCTACGGCCCAGAGCGGCTGGATGCCGAGCGCGATCTGGAGGATCTTCACCATCGCGAGCGTGACCCAGCCGAGGATGATGAGGTTGATGGGGAGCGCGAGGTAGAGCGCGCGGAAGCCGCGCAGGAACGTGGCGGGCCTGCCGCTGTAGCGGATCTCGGCGAACTCCACGTCGGTCATCACCTTCGCGCGCCTCCAGAGCCGTGCGTAGAGGAAGACCGTCAGCGTGCCGCTCATGACGAAGTTCCACCAGATCCAGTTACCGGCGACGCCGTGCGCGGCGACAAGGCCGGTCACGACGAGCGGCGTGTCCGCGGCGAACGTCGTCGCGATCATCGCGGCGCCCGCGAGCCACCACGGCACGGCGCGCCCGGCGACGAAGTACTGCTCGAGCGACTCGCCGCCCTTCTTCGTGAACGCGAGACCGATGCCAATCGAGAGGATGAAGTACGCGGCGACGATGCCCCAGTCGAGAGGCGTGAGGCTCACGCCTACTCTTTCCGCTCGGAGCGATCGGGCCGGGGCGCGGGGGACGCGGCCGGCTTTGGAGCGTCAGCCGCCACGGAGCCGGGCGGCCGCCGCACGGCGGCGACGGCCGGGACGGCACGCGAGCGCTTGCCGTTCTTCCCGACGCTCCGCGCGGCGAAGTAATGGTTGTCGGTGGAGACCGAAGAAAGAGTTTCTTCGAAAGTGGAAGAGGGCGACGTCCGGTTTCCGGTGTCGATCGTGCGCAGGACGGACCAACGTGCGTCGGTGGTCTCACGCCACAAGATCTCGAATCCCGCGCGCTCCGCGTCCCATTCACCTTCCAAGAGAATCACCGCGGACGGCGTCACGGCTCCGCCGAGCATCACTTTGCGGGGCGGGGCCGGCGCGTTCGCCATCTCCGCGAGCGTCTTCGCGACGACGTCCGCCGCCGATGCGACGAAGTCGAAATCCATGAACTTCACGAGGTCGCCGTATTCGATTCCGTTCTCCACGCGCGGGGTCTGGTGCTCGTGGCGGTAATCCTCGAGCGGCTCCGTGAAACGCACCGCGGGGAGGCCCGCCTCGACGAACGGCCGGTGGTCCCCGCCTCGCCCGAAGCGGTCGAGCCGGAAGACGAGGCGCACCTTGTCCTTTCCGTTGACCTCCTCCACGAGGCGCGCCATCTGCCGGCCCGGCGAGTCGATTCCGTCCGGGCCACCTTCGGAGAACACGCGCACGCGCCGGTCGGTCGAGCGCGCAGATCCGCGCGAGCCATCCAGAAGTGCACCATTCGTGGCGCCCACGATGTCGCACGTGATCATGCCGCCCACCGTGTAGCCTTGCTTCGTCAGCCACTCAAGCAGGCGTTTGGCGCCGAGGAGGCCCTGCTCCTCGCCCGCGACCGCGGCGAAGACGAGTGTCGCGCGCGCCCTTGTCGGCGCGAGCGCCCGCGCGGCGAGGATCGAGACGGCCGTGCCGGAGGCGTCGTCGTCGGCGCCGGGCGCGTCCGTCGCCGGGTCCATGATGTCCGAGGGCATCGAGTCGTAGTGGCCGGAGACGACGAACGCCGTGCGCTCCAGCGCCGGGTCCGTACCCGGCAGGATCGCGTAGATGTTCTCCATCGGCACGGGCGCGTTCTTCGTGCGCGGCGCGCTCGTCTCGAATTTGTCGACGACGACCCGCATCCGCTTCCCAGACTCGTTTTCGACCGCTTCGAGGTGGCGGACGACCACGTCGCGCCCGCAGCCGATTCCGCGCTTCGTGTCCGTCCAGGAGGACAGGGAATGGCGAGTGCCGCACGCGACGAGCGCTTCGACGATGGTGCGCGCATCCTCGGGAGGCGAGGCCGCGGCTGGCGGCGCGGCGGAACCCCCGGCGAGCAGGGCGAGAAAACCTAAGCGTACGAGGCATTTGTTTCGCATACTCGGGCGCCGATGCTACGACATTCGTCCACGCTTCTGGCCGTCCTCGCCGGCGAGATCTACTACGCCAACCTCTCGTATGATGGTCCCCGATGTCGTACGTCGAGAAGAACCTGGCGCCGGGAGAAGAGATCCTGCTCCGGCCGCGGTATCACTGGGTGAGGTTCGTCCCAGGCGCGTCGGTCGCCGTGCTCGGCGCGGTTCTCGCGGCGGCGAGCGGCTTGCTGCTCCCGGCGGAGACGGGAGGCTCGGAACACGGCCTGAGGTCGGTGCTCTTTTTCGTCGCCGGCGTCCTTTTCCTCGCCGGCGTCCTCGGCATGGCCTGGCGTGCCCTCGTCGATTCCTTCGATGAGTTCGCCATCACGTCCTTTCGTGTCATCCGCAAGAGCGGGTTCGTCACGCGAAGCGTGCGCCAGATCCCGCTCGAGAAAGTGCAGGACGTGAACGTCCGGTCGACGCTCGGCGGCCGCTGGTTCTCCTATGGCGACGTGGAATTACAGACCGCCGGGAGCGACAGCACCGTGGTCTTTCCGCGCATCCTCCGCCCGGAAGAGTTCCGCAACGTCCTGTTCACGCACACCCGCTTGCACGCCGCCGGGACGGACGGGCTCGGCGGTCGTCCCGTCACCGTGCCCTCCACACGCGCCTCGGTCGAGGAGCGGCTGAAGGAAGCGGAGCGGCTCTACAAGACGGGAGTCCTCTCCGAGGCGGAATACCAGGAGAAGCGCCAGGCTCTCATCAAGGAGCTGTAAGGGCGGTGCTCGTTCCCCTCGACCCCGACCACCCCGGCTTCCGCGACGCGGTCTACCGTGCGCGCCGCAACGAAATCGCCCGCATGGCGCTCGCGTACCGCGACGGCGACCCCCTGCCGCGCGTCTCGTACACGCCCGAAGAGGAAGCGGTCTGGCGCGCCGTGTGGGAAAAGCTCACACCGCTGCACGAGCGCCTCGCGGCGGCCCCGTGGAGGGAGAGCGCCGAGGCGCTCTCCCTCGACCGGACGCGCGTGCCGCAGCTCGCGGACGTGAGCGAGACGTTGCGAGCGGGCTCCGGCTTCCGGATGATTCCCGTCGCGGGCCTCATCTCGGGGCGCGGGTTCCTCGGCGCGATGGCCGAGAACATCTTCCTCGCGACGCAGTACGTGAGGCACCACAGCGTGCCCCTCTACACGCCCGAGCCGGACGTTGTTCACGAGCTCGTGGGCCACGCCGCCGGCCTCTTCCACCCGGACATCGTCCGGCTCTCCAGCCTCTTCGGCGAAGCCGCGCGCCGCGCCGGCGAGGCCACGATGAAGCGCCTCGAGCTCGCGTACTGGTACACCGTGGAATTCGGCGTCATCGAGGAGAAAGGAGAGCTCAAGGCGTGGGGTGCGGGGCTCCTGTCTTCGTTCGGCGAGCTGGGCGACCTCCAGAGGCATCCGAATCTCGTCCCGCTGGATCTCGAGGTGGCGTCGCGCACGCCGTACGACCCCACGCAGTATCAGAAGACGCTCTTCGTGTCACCGTCGTGGGACCGCATGGTCGGCGACGTGTCGGACTGGCTGACGAAGATCTGAAGCTCCGGCCAGGTCGATACACTTCGGCCGGTGACGTCGACGTCGAGACAGAAACCCTACGAGGCCCTCCGGCACCGCGATTTCCGCCGCATGGCCATCTCGATGCTCGTGTCGCTCGTCGGCCTGACGTTACTCTCTCTTTCGGGTTATGTTTCGTTCGAGGAATCGGTGGTTTCCGCTTAGAAAGGGGAAAAGGGCGATGAGACTGGGGATATTGATCGCGCCGGTCGCGGCAGCCCTTCTCGTCTTCGTGTCCTCGCGGGCCACCTCGGAGGGAAAGATGCAAATCACGTCGACCGCATTCGCAAGCCACGGCTCGATCCCGGCAAAGCACACGTGCGAAGGACCCGACGTCTCGCCGGCGCTCGCGTGGGTGGGCGCGCCGGCGGGGACGAAGTCGTTCGCTCTCATCGTCGACGACCCCGACGCTCCCGATCCGGCTGCGCCGAAGATGACGTGGGTCCACTGGGTCCTCTACGACCTCCCGGCGTCGGCGACGGGGCTTCCCGAGGCTGTCGCGGCGAAGGAGCTGCAGAAGGGAACTTTGGAAGGGACGAACGACTGGAAGCGAACCGGGTACGGCGGCCCCTGTCCCCCGATCGGCCGTCACCGCTACTTCTTCAAACTCTACGCCCTCGACGCCGTCCTCCCCGACGTCGGCAAGCCGACGAAGGCGAAGCTGGAGGGGGCGATGAAGGGCCACGTTCTCGCCGAGGCGCTGCTGATGGGGACGTACCAGAAGGCCAAGTAGGCAGTGCGAGATCGCTGAGGCGCCGCAGAATAGGCTCATGTGCGACCGGTACTGGATCACGTCGCCCGCCGACGTCCTGATTTCGCGCTTTCGCGTCCAGGGAGAGGCGATCCCACTTCGGCCGCGCTGGAACGCGGCGCCCGGACAGGAGCTGCCGGTCATCCACCTCGCGGATACGGGAGAGCGCCGTCTCGAACCGATGCGCTGGGGTCTCGTGCCCGCGTGGGCCTCGGACCCCGCGGACGCGGGCCGGCCGATCAATGCGCGCGCCGAGACGGCCGCGGCGAAACCGAGCTTTCGCGAAGCGTTCAGGCGGCGGCGCGCCCTCGTGCCCGCGGACGGCTTCTACGAGTGGAAGCGCTACGGCCGCACAGCCATGCCGTTCGGATTCCGGGTGAAGTCGAGAGAGCCGTTCGCGATCGCGGGCTTGTGGGACGAATGGCGCCCGCGGGAAGGGCCGCCGCTGCGCACCTTCACGCTTCTCACGACGGATGCGAGCGCCGACGTCGCGCGCGTGCACGACCGCATGCCCGTCATCCTCGAGCCGGGCGCCGAAGAGCTGTGGCTCGACCCCCGCGTCGAGGACGCCGCGTCTCTCGCGAGGGTGCTTCGTCCGCTTCCCGCGGGTCTCCTCGAGTCGTTCGACGTGTCGCCCCGGGTCAACTCGCCCGAGGTCGACGACCCGTCGGTCTTCGAGCTCGCGGCGCCGCCCGCTCCGGAGCCGCCGAAGCGCGCGCATCCCGGAAAAGAGGCGCAGCGGAGCCTCTGGGAAAATGGGGACGATGACGCCGCGTAGCCGCGCTGCCCTGACGTGGGGCTGCCTGCAGCCGAACGCGAAGTCCTTGCCGCTTTCCCATAATAATCACCGGCCATGAAAAAGCTGATGACCACCCGCATCAAACGAAACCTGAGGCCCACGGTTCTGCGCCTACGACGTGCGGGAGCGGTGAGCGCGACGGGAGGCGGGCGTACACTTTGACGCCATGAAGGTCATGCGCCGCCTTGCCGCCGTTGCCGCTTCCCTCCCGCTCCTCGGCTGCGCTTCCGCGCCTGTCGCGTCCGGCGCCGCGCCGGGCCCGGCGCCGAAAAAGGCGATCGTCCTCGTGGAGGCGAAAGGAGCCGCACCGGAGCTCGAGCGTTTCGTTCCGCGCTTTCTCTCCGCCGCGAGCGACCGCGGCCTCGGTGCGATCGTGGATGCGCGGCTCTCGGGCGCGCGTCTCGCTGACGTCGGCGTGCCCGGCGAGGCCAGCGGGGAGTTTCGCAAAACCTGGCCCGGCGACGTGTACCTCGGCATCCTGCTCGCCCCGTGCCGCATCCAGCGGCGCGAGGGCCGCGTCTACGACCGCCAGACGAACCCGGGGACGGGCACGCCCGTGCGCGTGCAGGACATCGTCGTCTCGTACGAGGCGGACTGCTCCGTCAGCGTCTCGATCGTGACCGCGCCCGGCGCGGCCGCGAAAACGATCGACGTCATGGGCCGCAACAGCTCCTCCGAGGTGAGCACCGCCGATACGGAGGCGGAGGCCCAGGCCGCCGAGGACGCCGCCGAACGCGCGGTGAAAAAGCTCGTCTCGTCGCTGCGCTGACCGGCCCCTGAGTCTCCTGAGGCAGCAGGCGGGCCTCGACGCCAAGCGGCTGTCCGTCGAGATGTTCCCGCTGCTCTGGGAGCGTCTCTCCGCCGATTTCGCGCACGGCGGCCTGCCGTCGGCGATGCTGCGCGTGGAGGGAGGCGACATCGCGGTCGCTTGCGAGGAGCTGCCGGAGGGCGGTCTGCGCGTCGTGTCGACCGGCCGCGTGCGGGAGGGTGAGGCCGTCCTCGCGGCCCGGCGCGAGGTCTCGACGCTGTCGGCTTCGGAGAGGAAACGCTGAGGTGTGCCTCATCGTCCTCGCGTGGCGGGCGTCGCCGAAGGCGCGCCTCGTCGTCGCCGCGAACCGGGACGAGTTCTTCGCGCGGGGCGCCGCGCCCGCGGCCTGGTGGGAGGACGCGCCGGACGTCCTCGCGGGGCGCGACCTCGAGGCGGGCGGGACGTGGCTGGGAGTCACGCGAGCGGGCCGGTTCGCCGCGCTCACGAACTTTCGCGACGCTTCGGCCCCGAAGAAGGACGGCGCGCCCTCGCGCGGCGCGCTCGTCGCGGACTTCCTGCGCGGAGACGCCGCCGCGGCGGACTATGTCGCCGCCATCCAGCCCGGCGCGGGCCGGTACCACGGCTTCAACCTCCTCGTCTCGGACGGGACGGAGCTCTGGTCCTTCTCGAACGTCGAAGGCGACCCCGTGCGACTCCCTCCCGGCGTCCGGGGCCTCTCGAACCACCTTCTCGAGACGCCGTGGCCCAAGGTCACGGCCGCCCGCGCGCGCCTCGAGGCGGCGCTCGGAGCCGCGGACGGCGCCGAGGACCTCGAGCGCCGCCTCCTCTCCCTGCTCGAGGACCGGATGATCGCGCCCGACGGCTCGCTGCCCGACACGGGCCTGCCGCTGGACTGGGAGCGCTCTCTCTCGGCCGCGTTCGTCGCGCTGCCCGGCTACGGGACGCGGGCCTCGACGGCGCTCGTCGTCGGGGCGGACGGCGCCGCGCGGTTCGCGGAGCGGAGCTTCGGCGAAGGCGGCGCGCTTCTCGGCGACGTGCGCGAGGCGTTCGAGGTCAGTGCGACGCCGTGAGCGTCACGTTCAGGGTCACCGCGCGGTCGTTCCTCACGAGCTTCACGGGCACGGTGTCGCCGATCTTCTGTTTCTCGAGCGCGGTGACGAGATCGTCGTAGCTCCCGACGTCCCTGCCGGCGACGCCGACGATGATGTCGCCGAGGACGAGCGACCCGTCGCGGTCGCGCTCGGTGCCGCGCAGCCCGGCCTTCGCGGCTCCGGTCCCGTCCTGCACGGCGAGGACGAGAACGCCCGAGACGCCGAGCTGGTGCATGACGCCTTCGGGCGCGGGCACGACGCCGAGGCGCGGGCGCACGATGCGGCCGTGCGCGATGAGCTCGGGCACGATCTCGTTCACGGTGTCGACGGGCACGGCGAAGCCGATCCCCGCGCTCGCGCCGGACGGGCTTGCGATCTGCGTGTTCACGCCGATGAGGCGCCCGGCGCTGTCGAGCAGCGGGCCGCCGGAATTGCCGGGGTTGATCGCGGCGTCCGTCTGGATGACGTTCTGGATCTTGCGGCCCGTCAGCGACGCGATCGTGCGCCCGAGCGCGCTCACGACGCCGGTCGTGAGCGTTTCGTCGAGGCCGAACGGGTTGCCGATCGCGAACACTTTCTGCCCCACCTGCAGCCCCTTGCTCGTGCCGACGAGAATCGGCGGCAGCTTCTCCGCGGGAGCCGAGATCCTGAGGACGGCGAGGTCCTTGTCCCGCTCGACGCCGACGACGGTGGCCTTCCAGTTCGACTGGTCCGAGAGCGTGACGACGGACGAGTCGGATTCCGCAATGACATGGAAATTCGTGACGACGTGTCCCTGCCGGTCCCACAGGAAGCCCGAGCCCGTGCCCTGCGGCACGTCGGTCATCTCGAAGAAGTTGACCGCGCGCCGCGAGAGCGTCGTGATGTAGACGACGGACGGGCTCGCGCCCTTGAAGAGCGCGATCGTGGACTTCTCGTCCTCGGCGAGATCGCCGCGCGCGACGACGACCCGCGGCTGGGCGGCCGGGCCGCCCGAGACCTTCGCGGGAGCGGGACCGATGCCGTCACGCCGCCCGAAGCCTCCGCGCAGGAAGAAGAACGCTCCCCAGCCCGCGAGAAGAGCGACGAGGAGCGGCCCGAGCAGGCCCCGCCGCCTCGCGGCCGGAGGGGGCGGGGGATACC
>CABEAM010000132.1_pt1 | contig 18249 bp, 18 predicted proteins | sample 3132391 | NCBI WGS metagenome assembly CABEAM01 (sample SAMEA5534343, study PRJEB31848) | metagenome | biome: tundra; feature: field; material: soil | place: USA | collected 2013-05 | depth 0.45 m
ACGATCGCGAAGGACGTCCTGAAGCGCGGCTGACGCCTACCGCTTCGCCGGAGGGCCGAGCGCCTCTTCACCGCGCTCGCCGGTCTTCATGCGGAGCGCGTCGAGGACGGGGAGGACGAAAACCTTGCCGTCGCCACGGCGCCCGCCGTGGCCCGACGTGTAGAGTGCGTCGAGGATGCCTGCCACCTCCTCGTCGCGGCAGAAGATCTCGACACGGATCTTCTTCGTCATCTCCACGCCGAGGTGCTCGTGATGGTCGGGGTGTGACGCGTCGTGCTCCTGACCGAATCCGCGCGCGTCGGAGATGGTGAGTCCGTGGACGTGGCCCTCCGAGAGCGCGTCCACGATGGCGAAGAGGCGGTCTGGCGGAAAGAGGCCGACGACGTATCGCATCAGTATTCCTCCTCGTCGCGTTCGAAGAGATCGTAGAGAACCGGCAGGACGAACAGCGTGAGCAGCGTGGCGGTCACGAGGCCGCCGATGATGACGACGGCGAACGGCCGCTGTGTCTCCGCGCCGACCTCGTGCGACAGTGCGGCGGGAAGCAGGCCGAAGGCGGCCATAGTGGCGGTCATCAGCACAGGTCGGAAGCGCGTGAGCGCGCCCTCCGTAACGGCGTCGAAGAGTGTCCGCCCGGCATGGCGCAAATCGCGGATGCGCTCGACGAGGAGCACGCCGTTCTGCACGGAAACACCGAAGAGCGCGATGAACCCGACGAGCGCCGAGACCGAGAGCGTCAGACCCGCGAGCGGGAGCGCAAAGAGGCCGCCCACGGCGGCGAAGGGCACGTTGAGCAGGATGAGTGTCGCGAGGCGCGGCGAGTCGAACGCGGCGAAGAGCAGGAAGAAGATGGCGGCGAGCGTGATTGGAACGACGACCATCAGCCGCTTCAGGGCGCGCTGCTGGTTCTCGAAGGCCCCGGTCCACTCGAGCCGGTACCCGGGCGGGAGCTTCACGGCGGCATCGACTTTCTTCTGCGCCTCGCCGACGAGAGAGCCGAGATCTCGCCCGCGGACGGAAAACTTCACGGCGATGCGCCGGGAGTTTTCCTCGCGGAAGACGCGCGCCGAGCCGGGTGCCAGGCGCACGTCGGCGACGGAGCCCAGCGTGAGCTTCTCGCCGTTCGGGCCGAGAATCGGGATCGCGCGGATGGACTCCTGGTCCGACACCGCGCCAGGGTCGACACGGACGACGAGGTCGAACGTCTTCTCTCCCTCGAGGATCTGCGTCGCCACGGCCCCGCCAAGCGCCGTTTCGATGACCGTCTCGACGTCCGACACCGAGAGGCCGTAACGGCCGATCGCGGCCCGGTCGATGGCGATCTGGACCTGCGGCTGCCCGGAAAGGCGTTCGGCGGCGACGTCCACGGCGCCGGGCACCGTGTCGAGAATCGCCGCCACTCGGTCCGCGAGATCCTGCAGCACGGCGGGATCCTCTCCGAAGATCTTGACGGACAGCTCGCTCTTGATGCCCGACACGGCCTCGTTCACGTTGTCCTCGATGACCTGCGAAAACGTGAGCTCGATTCCGGGAATCGCGGACAGCTTCCGGTTCATGGCGTCCGAAAGCGCGTCCCGCGTCCTCGCGGTCGTCCAGCGATCGCGTGGGATGAGATCGACGTAGAACTCCGACGTATCGAACCCGTTCACGTCCGTGCCGTCGTCCGGACGGCCGAGCTGACTCACGACGGCCTTCGTTTCGGGGAACGACGCGAGAGTGGCGCGGATCTGCCGGGTGATGCGGGAAGCTTCGGTCGGCGAGATCGAACCCGGAAACGTGGCGCGGACCCAGAGGGCACCCTCGTCGAGCTTCGGCAGGAACTCCGAGCCGAGCAGCGCGGCGACCGTGCCGCCGAGGGCGAGAAGGACGGCGGCGGCGGCGAGGACCGACTTGCGGCGCTCGAGGACGAACCCGAGCGCGGGCTCGTAGAGGTGCGCGAGAATCCGCACGACGACGGATTCGGAGTCACCAGGGGACTCGGGCCCGGCGGTGGTCGCGGGCGTCGGTGGCTCGGCCCTGTGCCTCTTCACGGCATAGCTCGCGAGCACGGGAACGACCGTGAGCGCGAGGATCGTGCCCCACAGAAGCGCGAAAGTGAGCGTCAGCGCCATCGGGCGGAAGATTTTTCCCTCGACCCGCTGGAGCGTGAAGAGCGGCAGGAACGCCGTGATGAGGATGGCCTTCGAGAAGAGGATGGGCTTCCCGACCTCGCTCGTGGCCTGCACGATGGTGGAGGAGAGCGACCGGAGCTTGCCGCCCCGCTCCTCGAGGATTCGAAGCAGGTTCTCCACGACGACGACGGCGGAGTCCACGATGATGCCGAAGTCGATCGCGCCCATCGAGATGAGGTTCGCGGGGACGCCGCGCAGGTCGAGGAGCAGGAACGCTCCGAGAAGAGAGAGCGGGACGACAGCCGCGACGACGAGCGCGGACCGGGCGTTCTTGAGTCCGAGGAACGCAACGAGAACGACGAGGACGAATCCGATGCCCTCGGCCATGTTCTTGCGCACGGTGTGGAGCGTGCGGTCGATGAGGGCCGTGCGGTCGTAATGCGGCACGATGTTGACGCCGGGAGGGAGCGCCGTGCGGCCGATTTCGTCCACCTTTGCGCGCACGCGCTCGAGGACTTCGAGCGCGTTCTCCCCTTTGCGGAGAAGCACGATGCCCTGGACGACGTCGTCCTCGTCGTCCTTCGAGATGGTTTTCCCCACGCGCCCGAGCCGGATGCGCGGACCGACGCTGACGGTGGCGACGTCGCGGATGCGAATCGGCGTCCCGCTCCGTGTCGCGACGGCGATCTCGCCGATGTCGTCGAGGCTCTGGACGAGTCCGAGGCCTCGCACGACGTACATCTCGGCGCCGTGCTCGATGTAGGCCCCGCCCGCGTTGCGATTGCCCTTCGCGAGCGCGTCGAACACCTGCGCCAGCGTGAGCGCGTAGGACTTGAGCTTCAGCGGGTCGACGTTCACCTGGTACTGTTTCGTCGGCCCGCCGAAACCCACGACGTCGACGACGCCCGGTACGGTGCGCAGCTTCCGCTCCACGACCCAGTCCTCGAGGGATTTCAACTCGAGCGGCGAGAAGCCCGGCGGGCCCGTGAGGGTGTAGCGGTAGATCTCGCCCACGGGCGTCGAGTCGGGCGAGAGGTTCGCCTGCGCTCCCTGAGGCAGCGTCACGGACTGCAGCCGCTCGAAGGCCTGGTTCCTGACGTAGGCGCGGTCGGCATCGTCCTCGAAGACGATCGTGACGGTCGAGAGGCCGAAGATCGAGATGGAGCGCATGGACGCGCGCTTCGGGATCCCGTTCATCTCGTTCTCGACCGGAATCGTGACGAGGCGTTCGACCTCCTCGGCCGCGTGGCCGGGAAAGAGCGTGATGATTTGCACCTGTACGTTCGTGACGTCGGGATACGCCTCGACCGGCAGGCGCAGGAACGCGAGGACGCCGAAGGCCGCGAAGATGGCGAGGAGCGCGAGGACGATGACGCGCCTGTGGAGCGCGTACGAGACGACCGCGCGGATCACGAGCTCTTTCCAGAGGCAAAGAGCGACGCGAGAAGGAGGCTCCCGTCCGTGACGACGCCCGCGCCTTCGGGCAGGCCCGAGACGACGGGCACCTTGCCGTCGCGCTCGACGCCGACCTCCACGGCGACGCGCCGGAAGCGGGCGGGCCCGTCCGCGACGAAGCAGAAGCGCTTTCCGTCCTCCGTGAGAACTGCCCGCGCCGGGACGACCGCCGCCGCCTTCGCTGCCCGGCTCTCGACTTCCACCGTGACGTACATCTCGGCCTTCAGCAGCGACACGGAGTTGTCCACGCTCCCGCGCGCCTTCACGGTGCGCGAGGCCGGGTCGAGCGCGTCCCCGACGAGGTCGAGACGCCCGGGAAACGTACGGCCGGGGTAGGCATCCGTCCGTAGCGCCAGGCGGTCGCCCGCCTTCACCGAAGCGAGGTCGCGCTCGGTCACGTCGAGAAGGACCCACAGAGTTCGCGGTTCGCTCACGACGAAAAGCGGAACCGGCGCGTCGGGCCGCGCTTCCTGGCCCCGGTTTGCGTTGCGCTCGACGACGACTCCCGCGATCGGCGAGGTCAGACGGAAGAGCTGGTCCGGCCCTCGCGCGGCATCTGTCGCCGCATCGCCCCCCCATCGTGCGAGCCGGGCTGAGGTCCGGCGCGCCTCGGCGCGGGCGCGCAAGAGGTCGGCGTCGGCCGCGTCGAGGTCCTTGCGGGGCGCTGCGCCGCGCTCGACGAGGCGCGCGACGCGCTCTTTCGTGCGCTCGGCGGCCGCGAGGTCCGTGGCGGCCCGCGCCGCATCAGCCTGGGCTTGGCCGAAGTCCGGCGAGGAGATCTCCGCGAGAAGGTCGCCGGCCGCGACGCGAATGCCGACAGGAGCCTTGAGGGCGACGAGGCGGCCCGCGAGCGGCGAAAGAATGCGGACGGTCGCGTCCTCGTTCCACGCGAGGCGGCCCGTGACGGCGAGTGGCGCGAGCTTCTGCCCGACCACGAGCTCCACTTTGAAGGCGGCGAGCTGCGGCGATCCGGCTTCGAACGTGAGCGTGTCGCCCACACGTGCGGGAGGCGGGAGGCCCACGGAGTCAGGCGCGCGCTTGCCGCAGGCGGTGAGAAGGCTGGCGGCCAGAAGGCCCGTGAAGAGGCGTTTCGTCATGGGTGGTCCCGATCGGTACCGGGGCGCGCGGCGAGGAAGTCCGCGCGGGCGGCGGCGAGGTCTCCGCGCGCGGAGACCGCGGCGAGGCGGATGTCGTTGGCGTTGCGTTCGGCTTCGAGGAGCTCGAGAAGCGAGGCGGCGCCCTGCTCGTACGCGAAGCGCACGGTGTCGCGCACCTTCTGGGACTTCGGGAGGAGATCGTTCACGAGGCGAAGAGCCCGCATGCGAGCCGTCTCGAAGGCGTCGCGCGTGGCGGCGAGGTCCTGCCGGACGCGCACGCGGCCGCGGGCGAGGTCGCGCCTGGCGGATTCGACGGCGACCTGGGCCGCGTGGATTGCGCCGCTGTTGAGGTTGAAGACTGGCAGCGGGAACGAGACGCCGAACCCCACGGAGCTCCGCTGGTCGGGTGGCTGCTTTTCATATTGCGCGAGGAGCGTGGGATCGGGCACGCGAAAGGCCTTCTGGAGCGCGAGATCGGCTTCGGCCTTTCGGACCGCCGCCTCGAGCGCGGCGAGATCCGGGCGGCGCGCGAGGAGAGTCTCGTCGCCCGGCGTCGCCGAGGAGTTGGGCGGCATGATCTCGCCGGGTGCATCGAGATCCTCGGCCGGCGCGATCGCGGGCATGTTCAGCAGCGCCCCCAGAGTGCGGGCCGCGTTGGCGTATGCGAGGTCGGCTTGCGCCGCGTCGGCGAGAAAGCGGCCGGCTGCAATCTCGATCTGCGCCCGCTCCGAGACGGAGATCTCTCCCGCGTCTTCGCGCTCCTTTGCGAGCCCCGCGGTCTTTCCGAACGACGCCGCGGTCTCGCGCGTGATCGTCGCGCTCGCGCGCGCCACGCCGGCGGCCGTGTACGCCCGCACGACGGCTGCGTCGAGCAGCCGCGCGGCATCGGCGAGGCGGGCCGTGGCGCCGGCGATCCCCTCGTCTGCAGAGACCCGCCGGTCCTTGCGCTTTCCGCCGATCTCGACGAGCTGTGAGGCGGAAACGACGGTATCGTACGACCGGCTGTAGAACCCGTTGCCATAGATCGTGTTTGCGGGCGAGCCGTCGGCGGGGATCTTGCTCGTCGAATACGCGAGAGCCGGGTTCGGCAGCGCGACGGCCGTAGCCCGTTGCGCGCGTGCCGACCCCAGGTCCGCCTCGGCGGTGAGGAGATCGGGATTGCGCTCGGACGCCAGGCGCAGGGCCTCGGCGAGCGTGAGCCGGGGAACGTCTTCGCCGCGGCCGGACGCCGCCGCCAGCGCGCACAGCACGGCGACGGCGAGGCCGATTTTTCTCTTCACAGGGAGCTCCTTCCGGCGGCGCGGGCGCGCCGCCGACCTTCAGGGTCGAACCGGGGAATGAAGGGGAGTTAGAAGGAGCCGGAGGGCGGGCCGCGGGCCGAGATCTCGCGCGCACGCAGCGCGGGTGGCGCGAAGTCTCGCGTCGCCCGGGACAGCGTGCCTGCGGCACGCGGCGCTTCGGGGAGCGTCTCCGCCGCTGGCGCGTCGAGTACGACGAGCGACGGCATGTCCGGGATGTCCGTACCCCAGACGCGTGGCGCGTACAGGTCGGGCCCGGGCGTCTCGGGGTTGTCCGCGAGGCCGGTGTCGCCCGCGGCCATGTCGCGCAGGTCGTCGGCCAGCACGGCACCGGCCCCGAAAACCGGGGCGAGGAGGGCCGCGAGGAGGAACGCGGCGGCGGAGCGGGCGGCGGACTGGCGCATGCGACTCAGGCGGTGCATCTTATGCAATCCGCGCGCCCGCCCCAAGAAACCCTCAGAAATCCGCGTGAAGACGCAGACCGTAAACGGTCACGGAACCCCGGTCCTGATTGAAGCCTGGGTTCCAGTAGTGCTCAACCTCGAGTGTGACGGTAGCGAACGAAGCGAGAGAGGCACGGTAGAAGGCGTCGAGGACCTCTTCCGTGGATGCGTGGAGTGAGCCGTCTCCTAGCATGAATCCGAGCCCTCCAGCGGCGAGATAGTCGCGGTGGTCGTGATTGATTCCGTTCAACGCGACGGCCACGCCGAAGAGGTCTCGGGGACGCTTCCAGGGATCTCCGCGCACTGTCGATCCGAGTGCGAGCGCCCGCTCGATCTCCGTGAAGGCCCACGACTCCGTCTTCCCATCGTTCCAGCCGGCGCGGAGGAAGATTCCGACGCCTGAGACGATCTCTTGCTCCAGATTGAGGCCGAAGCCGTATTTCGAGCGCCCGGGAGCTCGCGTTGTGGTGATGTCGGGTGCCGCGGGCGCGAACTCCAGCGCCTCCCGGTAGACGCCCATGCGCGCGTGATTCCAGAAGGCGAGGACACGGACAGCTCCAGGCCTCTTGGAGAGCGCATGGCGGTGCTCTACTTCGAGGACGTCGCCGTGGGCCTGTGACACGTCGTGGTCGAATTCCAGGCCGTTCGCTTCCCGGGGTTCCATGAACGAACCGAGTCGCACGGCCCAGGCATCCCGGTACAGCTCGAGAGCGACACCCCAGGTGTATCCACGCGTGTCCGCCGGATAGTCCCAGGCCGCGTTTGCCCAAAGGGACCAGTTGTTGAACTGCGTGCGGGGCTCGTGCGCGTACGCGTTGGCGTCGAAAACGTCCGTGCCGGAGATCTTTCCGATGGTCACGACGATTCGTCGGGCGGCGCGGCGTCCCTGGAGCTGGTTCTCCCCGTCGTCCTGAGCTTCTCCTTCGCCGTCCAGCGCGAACGTCTGACGCAGGAAGAGACGCGCGAGATTCGCTTTCAGCCGGGTGCTGTCGACCCGGTAGGTCTCGCCATTCGGCGGGGCCGCCAGTCCGAGAACGCGGCTCAATCCCTGACCCGCGATCAGCTCGACGTTCACGTACGCTTCGCCCCCCGTCCAGAGACGCCTTCCGAGAAACAGCGTCGACGTGAAAGAGCCCCGTGTCTCCTTGCGGTTCTGAAAGCTGTTCGGCCCTTCGTATGGCGAGTCGAACGAACCGTGACCCTGCAGCTGATAGGTGAGCTGGCCATGAAGCGACCAGTCGCGCTCGGGCACCGGCGCATCGTCCGTGGCCAGCGGAAGCGGCGTCGCGGGAGCCTGCTGGGCGGCAGACGGCGCGGAGAGCAGGCCCGCGAGGAAGGCCCCCGCGAGCGCCCCGGCGAGAGCGTGGGCGCGGCCGGAACGGAACGTGGAGGAGGTTCCATGGATGAGAATCATTCTCAAGAAGATGCCTCCGCCAGCTCGCGATGTCTCTGATGCGCCCGCATCAGGCCGGACGGGTTACTGTCCCGTGGGATGAGCGTATCCCCTGCGCCAGAAGGCGCACTCAAACGGGAGATCGGCCTTTTCCAGGGCACGGCTCTCAACATCATAGACATGGTGGGGATCGGGCCTTTCGTGACCCTTCCCCTCATCCTCGCCGCGATGGGCGGCGGCCGCGCGCTCGGCGCCTGGATCCTCGGCGCCGTGCTCGCGATCGCGGACGGGCTCGTCACGGCCGAGCTGTCGGCCGAGCTGCCGCGCGCGGGAGGCTCCTACGCTTTCCTGAGAGAGGCCTACGGCCCCGCGCGCTGGGGCCGGCTCGTGTCGTTCCTGTTCCTCTTCCAGATCATCTTCTCGGCCCCGCTCTCGATGGCCTCGGGGGCGATCGGCTTCTCGCGCTATCTCCACTTCGTCTTTCCGGAGATTCCGGACAGGTGGGAAGCGCCCGTGGCGTCGCTGTTGTGCGTCGCCGTCACGCTTCTTCTCATGCGCCGGATCGGCGCGATCGGGAAGTTCTCGATCGTCCTCTGGATCGGCGTCCTCGCGACGCTCGGGATCGTGATCGGACTCGGCCTCCCGCACCTGAAGCTCGAGGCGTTCCGGTTCTGGGAGGCGCCCGTCGTCTCCGCGCCGGGGATTGCGCCGCCCGCCGGCGTCCTCGGCGGGCTCGGGCTGGCGCTCATCCTCGCCGTGTACGATTACCTCGGCTACTACAACGTCTGCTACCTCGCGGAGGAGATCGTCGAGCCGACGAAGACGATCCCGCGCGTCATCGTCATCTCGATCCTCTCGGTGGCGGTCCTCTACATTCTCATGAACGCCTGCATCGTCTCCGTCCTTCCGATGGCGCAGGCCATGGGCTCGAAGTCCACGGTCGCGGACTTCGTCGCGGTGCTCGCGGGCCGGCCGATCGCGCGCCTTGTGACGGGCCTCATCCTGTGGACCGCGTTCGCTTCGGTCTTCTCGCTGACGCTCGGCTACTCGCGCATCCTTTTCGCGGCCGCGCGGGACGGAAACTTCTTCCCGATGTTCGCGCGGCTGCATCCGACCGAGGGCTATCCCGTCGTCGCGCTCCTCGCGCTCGGCGGCGCAGCCTCGGTGTTCTCGTTCCTGGACCTCAAGGCCGTCGTCTCGGCCATCGTGTCGATCCGCGCGGTCATCCCGTTCATCGCGCAGGTCGCGGCGGCGCTCATCCTCCGGAAGACGCGGCCGGATCTCGCGCGCCCGTTCCGCATGTGGCTCTACCCGCTGCCGGCGCTCGTCGCGCTCCTCCTCTGGGGCTTCGTCTTCCTCTCGCCCGAGAAAGGGTTCAAGGCGGCGGGTCTCGCCGTCCTCGGCGCGGGTGTCGTGGCGTACCTCGTGACGGCGCGGAGGAAGGCAGAATGGCCGTTCACCGCCCCCGCCTGAGCGGGGAATGAAGGGAGGCAGGATGAGAAGCATGGCCGTCCTGACGAGCGGAGGTGACGCGCCGGGCATGAACGCGGCGATCCGCGCCGTCGTCCGCGCGGGGATCGCGCAGGGTTGGAGCGTCTTTGGCGTGCGCCACGGCTTCGCGGGACTCCTCGGCGGCGAGCTTTCGCCACTCGGCCCGCGCGACGTGGGCGGCATCATCCAGCAGGGCGGAACGATCCTCGGGAGCGCGCGCTGCGACGCGTTCAAGACCGCGGTCGGAGTCGAGCAGGCGCTCGGCGTCCTCAGGGCCCGCGGCATCGACTGCCTCGTCGTCATCGGCGGCAGCGGCTCTCAGATGGGGGCAAACGCGCTCGCGAAGGCCGGGTTCCCCGTCGTGGGCGTCGCCTCCACGATCGACAACGACCTGCCGGGCTCGGACATCGCGATCGGCGTCGACACGGCCCTCAACATCGCGCTGGAAGCCATCGACCGCCTGAAGGTCACGGCCTCCTCCCACGAGCGCGCGTTCCTCGTCGAGGTCATGGGCCGCGACTGCGGGTATCTCGCGCTCATGGCGGGAATCGCGGGAGGCGCCGAGGCGATCGTCATCCCCGAGATGGAGACGAGCCCCGAGGACCTCGCGCAGGAGCTCTACGCCTCGCGCGAGCGCGGCAAGAAGCACGCGATCGTGGTCGTGGCCGAGGGGGCGCGCCACAACGCGCGGGCGCTCGCGCAGTACTTCCGGGACAACGAGAAGCGCCTCGGCTTCGACCTGCGCGTCACGCAGCTCGGGCACGTGCAGCGTGGCGGCTCGCCGGGCGCCTTCGACCGGCTCCTCGCGACGCGCCTCGGCGCGGCGGCGGTCCAGCGCCTCGCGGCGGGGGAGTCCGGCATCCTCGTCGGCCAGCTCAAAGGGGTCGTGGCGGCGACGCCTCTCGACGACGTCGCCGGGAAGACGAAGCCCCTCGATCCGTCGCTGTTCGTCCTCGCGCGCGCCATGTCGAGCTGAGCGCGGGCCTGCTAACATCCCGCCTCCGAGCGGGACGGCGACGTACCCAAGTGGTTAAGGGAAGGCTCTGCAAAAGCCTCATTCGTCGGTTCGACTCCGACCGTCGCCTCCAATTCCGTCCCTCCCTCACGTCCGCCTCCCGGCGTAAGCTTCGCCCTGCCGGAGTGGCGAAATGGCAGACGCAGGGGACTTAAAATCCCCTGACCCGAAAGGGTCGTGAGGGTTCAAATCCCTCCTCCGGTACCAGTTATACGAATGCCTTACGGGAACGGCTGCTGGTCCTTGCCCGGGCCGTGCCAGGAGCGCAGGATTCCGGGTATCCGACGTAGTGGCTACAAGCAACGAGGTGTTGGGCTGGGCTAAGGATGGTTGATGAGACGCTCGTAATCGTCATGAGAGCCGACCCAGAACCAGATGATGTCGTCGCCCTCGAGAACGCCGAGAGCCCGGTAGTGGATGCCGATGCGAACGGAATAGATGGGGCGGGACGGATGAACCAGCTTGAAGCGGAGACCTGGATGATTGGGATTGGAACGGAAGAGTTCGTACGCGCGGTGAGCCTTCGCGCGGACTTCGGGAGGGAGGGCCTCGAGTGCCTTGCGGAAGGACGCGGTGGTGCGCGACTTCACCGTAGCTTCGGGTCGAGATCCAGGGTGTGACCGGCGCGCTGCTCGGCCAGCGCCGTATCAGCGAGGCGCTCGAGTGTAGAGCGCGAGCGAGAGAAGGAGTCGGCCCAGCGCGCCTCGTCCTCGAGTTCGGCGAGTAGCCACGAGGCGACCTCCTCCTGCTGCGGAGGCGGGAGCTTCGAGATTTCTGCGAGGGCCCTCTCCAGAAGCGCGGTCATAACTTTTCCGACGGGGATTCTACTCTTCCTGAGCAGCCCAGTATTGGGCTGCGGGCGCCGACCCGTTAGTCCCCTGCTCTTCGACCAGCAGCAGCTCTTGATCAGTGCCCTAGCCGGGAACCGCCTCGTTGACGACGTCCGCATCCGGAATCGATCCTCGAGGAGGCCGGTGCATCGAGCCCTTGCACCTAGAATCGAGCAGGGAGGCCCGATGTCCTCGAACGGCCCGGACGTTCTCGATGCGCTCGAACGCGCGCTCGGCCATCGCTTTCGCGATTCCGTTCTGCTGCGGCGCGCCCTCACGCACTCCTCGTTCGCGAACGAGAACGAGGATGCGGAGGACAACGAGAAGCTGGAATTCCTCGGCGACAGCATCTTGAACTTCCTCGTGGCGGAAAAGCTCTTCGCGGCGTTTCCGCTCGAGGGCGAAGGCACGTTGTCGAAGGCGCGGTCGCAACTCGTCTCGGAAGAGCATTTCGCGGCGCTCGCGCGGCGCCTCGGGCTCGGCTCGACACTGCGCCTGTCGCCCGGTGAGGAGCGCTCGGGCGGCCGCGACCGCGACGCGCGCCTCGCGGACGCGTTCGAGGCCGTGTTCGCGGCGCTGCTTCTCGACGGCGGAATCGAGGCGGCGCGCGCGGCGGCGGGACGCCTCTTCGACGCCGACGTGGCCGCGCTCGACCTCGGAGAGCTTTACCTTCGCGATCCGAAGACGGCGCTCCAGGAGCGGGCGCAGGCCGAGGGCAAGCCGCTGCCGGTCTATCTTCTCATCGAGGAGAGCGGCCCGCCGCACGACCGGCGCTTCGTGTACGAGGTGTCTTACGGTGAGGGAATCAGCGCGCGAGGCGAAGGCAATTCGAAGAAAGATGCCCAGAGGGATGCGGCGGATGCCCTGCTGAAGCGGCTGGACGAAGAAGAATCCCTTAGAAGGTGAATAGGGCGATTCGCCGCTTAACGCGTCAAATCAGCTTTTAAAAGCACCCAGCCCTTTGCCGCCGCAATCACGCCCGCGTCGCGAAAGGTCTTGTGGTCGAGCTCCTTGCAGGGCAGGCACCAGTCCGCGTAGAAGTCGATCATCACGGGCTTGCCGGCCGACCGCGCCGCGGCGACGGCGGACTCGGAGTACGGCTGGAACGCCAGCTCGGCCGCGGCCTTCCGGGGCATCGCGAAGGCCGCGCCCGCGGCGAGGAGCGCGACGGCGACGGCGCCCTTCACGGCGGCGAAGCCGCGCAGGCCGGCTCCGCTCTTCTCGAAGAAGAGGAACCACACGCCTCCGGCGAGGAGCGGAAGCGCGAGGCCGATCTCGTAGGCGCGCGCGGGCAGGAGCGGGCGCAGGAAGTACACCGCGAGCGCGACGAGCGCGAAGCCGAACACCCGCCGCACGGCGGTCATCCACTCGCCCGAGCGCGGGAGCGCCTTCAGACTGCCGGAGACCGTGCCGAACACGAGATAGGGAAGGCCGAGGCCCATCGCGAGCGTGAAGAAGAGGCCGAAGCCGAGCGGCGCCGAACCTTTCGCGGCGACGTAGGTCAGCAGCGACAGGACGAACGGGCCGATGCAGGGCGCGGCCACGAAGCCCACGAAGAGGCCCATCGTGAGCGCGCCAGCGGCGCCCGACTTCGAGCCCGTGCGGTCCGTGATGAAGTGCGGGGCCTGGATCTCGAAGAGGCCGAACATCGAGAGCGCGAGGGCGAGAACGATCGCCGCGATCGCGACGAGCACGGCCGGCTTCTGGAGCCACGCCCCGAAGAGCGAGCCCGAGAGCGCGGCGAAGACGCCAAGAGCGGAGTACGTGGCGCTCATGCCGAGAACGTAGGCGAGCGCGAGGCCGAACGTGCCGCCCTTGCTTCCGCCCGTCTGCCGGCTGAAGAAGCCGAGCGTGATGGGGATCAACGGATACACGCAGGGTGTGAGATTGAGCGCGAGGCCCGAGACGAAGACGAGGCCGAGGAGGATCGGCAGGGACTTGCCCGCGAGGCCGTCCTCCGCTGCCGCCGGGCCGCTCCCGCTGAAGCGCGACGCGAACGTCTCGGGCGGCTCGAAGCCCACGACTCGCGTGCCCGTCTCCTTTCCGTCCGGGCCAAGGAAGAGGAGCGTCGGGACGCCCTGGACTTTCCACTTCTCGCGCAGCGCGGCCGCGCCGAGCGGCGCGCCCCCAGCCGTGCGGGCGTCCGCGGCCGGGCCGCCGTCACCCGAGGGCGCGCCACCGGAGATACCGCCCGTCGCGGAAACAGGGTCACCGAAGAGGTCCGCGTTCTTCGGCTTCGTTTCGGCCCCGGCCTTCGCGACGTCGATCGTGAGCGACGCCGTCAGCTCGGTGGGAGGCAGGCACTGGTTGTCGTTACAAGGCTGATACGAGATCACGGCCGTCAACGTACGCGGGCCCGGGGCGGCCTTCGCCTCCACGGTGCCGGGCACGAGGAAGACGGTTCTTCCTTCGTAGACGGCCAAAGGCTGATCGGAGAACGAGAACTTCGTCTCCTTGTGATTCGGATACGTCACGGCCGAGAACGCGAGGCCCGGCGCCGACTTGAGCCTGACCTCCGTGGGAATGAGGAAGTCCTCCTTCGGCGTGTGGCTGTTCACGTGCCAGCCCGCCTTAATGTCGGCCACCACCGCGAGCCGAAAAGGCGTTCCTTGGACGAGCCGGTCCGCATCGGCGGCGAGGCGCGGCGCGACGATCGTGTTCGAGGCCGGGACACTCTGCGCGAGAGCCGGTGTGGCGGCGAGCGCCAGCGCGGCGAGAGCGGATCGGAAGGACATCAACTCTCCTTGGGGGCGGGATTGGCTGCCGGAGCCTTCCCCTGCAACGCGTCGAGGAGCGCCTGCGCCTCGGCCGCGAGAGGTGAATCCGGATGGGCCTTCAGGAATTCCTTCAGACGCCAGGTCGCGAGGTCCTTGCGGCCGCGCGCGATCTCGACGTCCGCCCGGCGAAGCTCGGCGCGCTGCTTGAGCGCGGGATCCTGCGCGGTGGCGATGAGCGTATCGAGGTGAGAGACCGCGTCGTCGAAGCGGCCGGACTCCATCTCGAGCGAGGTCAGGTAGCCGAGCGACTGCTCGCGGATCGCGGCGGGCGTTTTCGCGTCGAGAGCGAGCCGCCGGAACCGGGATTCGGCCTGCGTGCCGCCCCCGCGCTGATACGTCTGGCGCGCCGCGTCGAAAACGAGCTGCGGGTTGGCCGGCTCGGCGGTCTCCGCGGCGAGCACCTTCCGGTAGCCGGCCCAGCCGCGCTCGACCTGAATGAAAGCATCTACCCAGCCCTGCTGTGTCGTCGGCCCTTCCTGGCGGCCGCATTCGAGAAGGTCCGGCGTGATCACGATCCACGTGGGCGTGCTGCGGATCCGCAGCCGGCGCGCGAGGTCCTTGCCCTCGGGGGTCGAGACGTCCTCGTAGAGAGGCACCTTGTCGCGCGTGAAGGCGTAGAACGACGTGGACGGGGCGACGAGCGCCGCCATGCGATCGCACTGGCCGCAGTCGGGCTCCACGAAGAAGATCAGGATGCGCCCGTCCTTCAGGCGCTTCGCGCCTTCGGTGGCTTCGGCAAGGGTGCGCGCCCACAGCACCTCGAGGCCGGCCGCCCTCGCCACGGCGCTGCCTTTTTCGGCGGTTACGGGCGCCGGGGCGGGCGTCGCGGCGGGAGCCGACGCTGGTTGCTGGGCGAGGGCGGGAAGGAGGGTCAGAAGAGCGAGCATCGGTCCCTTTCGGTTGACTATTCTAGGCGCGCCACTTATAACGCGCAGGCGCTTAGCGGCCTGCCTCTCCGCAAGGGGCGTGCCCGGGGCGCGATGGTCGCGCGGCCAGCCCAGGTAGCTCAGTTGGTAGAGCACGCGCCTGAAAAGCGCGGTGTCGACGGTTCAATTCCGCCCCTGGGCACCATCCTCTTTCCAGTTCCCGATCACGCGCAGCGCGCGCGGATGCATCCGGAAGACGAGCGGGTCGGGATGTCCCGCCGAAAAGAGGAGGTTGCCGTCGACATGCGCGGTGAGCGGCCGGTCCGAGGCCAGGATGACCTCGCGGGCGCGCAGGATCGTCACCCACGGCAGCCCCACGTGCGAGCCGTCGAGCGCCTTCGGCAGGTGACGCAGCGCTTCGAGCTTGCCGAGGTCGCCAAGCCGGCACACGTCGAAGAGGCCGTCGTCGGGCCGCGCCGCGGGCGCCAGGAGGAAGCCGCCGCCGCTGCGCGGACCGTTCGCGACCGCCGCGAGGAATGCGTGCCCGTCGAGCACCCGGCCGTCGGCCGTCAGCGTCAGCTCGAAGTTGGCCCAGTCTTTCAGGACCGTGAAGACGGACCAGAGGTAAGCCGGAAAACCCTTCAGATACCGCACCTTCGACGCGGCCTCCGCGACGGCGCCGTCGAACCCGAGGCCGACGCTGTTCGCGAAGAAACGCCCGTTGACCTCTCCCACGTCGAGGACACGCGTCTTTCCCTCAGCGAGCGCGCGCGAAGCATCCGCGAGGTCCCCGGGCCTGAGGCCGAGCGCGAACCCGTAGTCGTTTCCCGTGCCATCGGGCATGAAGCCGAAGGCGGGGCGCTTCGCCTTGGGGAGCCTCATGAGGCCGTTCACCGCCTCGTTCACCGTGCCGTCGCCGCCGATCGCCACGACGACGTCGGCGCCGCGCTTCCCGGACTCTTCGGCGAGGTCGGCGGCGTAGCCGGGGCGCTCCGTGTCAAGGAAGTCGCCCGCGAGGCCGGCGGAATCGAGCGCGGCGCGGATGCGGTCGCGATCGCGCATTACCCGGCCCTTCCCGGCCGCGGGATTGAAGAGAAAGACGTGTCGGATGAGACGGATTCTAAGGCCCCCTACAATGAGGGGGGCGGAGCACCGCCTCCCGGGAGATCACGTGGCCATTCTCAAAGTCGTCAAGCTCGGCTCGCCCATCCTGAGAAAACGCGCGTCGGAGATCGAGACGCACGACCTCAGGAAGGGCCGGTTTCGGACTTTCTTCGAGGACATGATGGAGACGATGGTCGAGTACCACGGCACGGGCCTCGCCGCGCCGCAGGTGTCGACGGGCCTGCGCGTGGTGCTCTACGAGGTGCACGGCGAGAAACGCGGCAAGGACGTCCTCGAGGTCCCGCCCACGCTCCTCGTGAACCCCACGTTCGAGGTGCTCGACGGAACGGAAGAGGAGGATTTCGAGGCCTGCCTCTCGGTGCCGTTTCTCGCGGCGAAGGTCCCGCGCCCGAGGAAGATCCGCGTGAGCGCGCTGGACACATCCGGGAAGCCCGTCTCCTTCGTCGCGGACGACTTCCACGCGCGCGTCGTCCTCCACGAGAGCGACCACCTCGACGGCGTCGTCTACCTCGACCGCGTGCGCGATCGCGCGTCCATCCGGTATACGGTGGATTTTTGAGAGGAAGAGAAAGACATTCCGCCCGACCGCTCACGACCGAGGAGAAACGCCAGCTCATGCTGCTGAAATTCCGGCCCGTGTGCATCTGCAACACGATCCGGTATCCGCGTGTGAAAGAGGCCATCGACCGCGGGGGGCGGACGATCGAGGACGTGGCGCGCGTCACGGGCTGCACGACGGGCGAGTGCGCGGGCGAGCGCTGCCGGCCCGTGATCGAAGCGATGCTGGCGGAGGCTCAGGCGAACCTGTAGGTGCCCGCGACGAGCTTCTTGACGACGTCCTCCGTCTCCTGCTTGCCGGGAACGCAGAGCGTGAGGTCCTTCTCCTTGCCGTCCGCGATGGCCTTCGCGTAGCCCTCGCAGTCGTAGCCGCAGGCCGTGCAGTCGGTCTGTGCCATGGCCGCGTACAGCTTCAGCGCGAGGTCGCCCGTCTTCGCCATCTCCATCCGTTTCGGCAGCGGTATCGTCTCGTCGTGGAACGCGGGCGCGTCTTTCCTGACTGCCGGCTTCAGGGCGACGTCGTCCTTCTTGTCGGTGTACTCCCAGCTCCCGAACGAAAAGCACCTCGGACAGTGGAACTGCCAGTCCCACTCGTTCGGGAAGCGCACGGCGGGCGTGCGCTTGATGATGAGCGGCTCGAAGTCCTGCGGGCAGACGGGGTTCTCGCGCTCCTTGGCGTCGCGCACCATGGACTTGAGGTGCCCGTCCGAGAAGACGATCTGCCGCGGCTTCTGGTCGAAGCGGAGATGCTCGCCCGCTCCGCCGATCATGACGACCTGCGGATTGAAGCTGCGATCCACGAAGAAGGCGCGCATCGGGCGGCCGGTCTTCGGGGAAGGGACACCTTGGCCGGACCAGAACTTGTGGAGGAGCGCCGCGCTTTCTTCGAACGTCAGCTTCATCGACGGGGATTATAGAGGGCGGTAATTCGGATCTCCTACGAACGGATTCTTCTTTCCTTCGTCCGCGATGGTCGTCTCGCCGCCGTGGCCCGGAATGACGCGGAGGCCTCCGGGCAGGGTCAGGAGCCGGTCGCGGATCGACTCCAGGATCTGGGGCGTCGAGCCGCCCCAGAGGTCCGTGCGCCCGATCGAGCGCCGGAAGAGGGTGTCGCCGGAGAAGAGCACGTCGCCATTCTCGCCGGGCATCCGGAAGCAGAGGCTGCCCGGCGTGTGGCCCGGCGTGTGGATGACCTCAAGCTCCCCCTTGCCGCAGGCGACGCGGTCCCCGCCCACGAGAGTCCGGTCGATGATGCCGGGCGCGTCCAGCGTCAGGCCGAAGGTCTGCCCCTGCGCGGCGAGATTCTGGTAGAGCGGCCGGTCGCCCGCGTGCAGGAGGATCGGCGCGCCCGTGATGCGCTTGAGCAGCGCCGAGCAGCCCACGTGATCGAAATGCGCGTGCGTATGGATGAGCGCGACCGGCTTGAAGCCGCTTCCCGCGAGCGCCTCGAGAATGCGGTCGGGCTCGTCGCCGGGATCGACGACGACGGCCTCCCGGCTGTCCGGGTCGCCCACGATCGAGCAGTTGCAGGCGAGCGGACCCACCGCGAAGGAGTCGATGACGAACAGGCCCATGTGGCGCCGATTATCTCGCTAGACTCGCCCGAATGTCGCTGCCGGACTTTCTCCTCGAGGCCTCGCGCGTCCTCGTCGCGCTCGGGCTGTCCGTGTTCGTCGGGGTGCCACTGGCCCGCCTGTTCGGGCGGATGACGCGGGGCGAGGCGCGCGACGAGCAGCCGGATGCGCGCCGGATTGCGGCGCCGGGGATTTTCTTAGAAGGGGAAGAGGGGG
>CABEAM010000138.1_pt1 | contig 17713 bp, 16 predicted proteins | sample 3132391 | NCBI WGS metagenome assembly CABEAM01 (sample SAMEA5534343, study PRJEB31848) | metagenome | biome: tundra; feature: field; material: soil | place: USA | collected 2013-05 | depth 0.45 m
CGCGACCTCGCGAAGTGGGACTCGATCGTGAACCGCGTCAAGAACCCCCAGGAAGAGGTCACGATCGCGTTCGTGGGCAAGTACGTGCAGCTCGGCGACAGCTACAAGTCCCTGAGCGAGGCGCTCCACCACGGCGGCATCGCGAACAACGTGAAGGTCAGAATCTCGTTCGTGGATTCCGAGGAATTGGAAACGGTCGGCTTCCCCGAGACGCTCGTCCGCGCGGACGCGATCCTCGTGGGACCCGGTTTCGGCCGGCGCGGCATCGAAGGCAAGCTGAAGGCGATCCGCCTCGCGCGCGAAACGAAGGTCCCGTTCTTCGGAATCTGCCTCGGCATGCAATGCGCCGTCATCGAATACGCGCGCAACGTCTGCGGCATCAAGGACGCGAACTCGACGGAGTTCGAGCCGAACGCGCCGCACAAGCTCATCTTCATGTTGCGCGACCTCATCGGTGTCGACGCGCTCGGCGGCACGATGCGGCTCGGTAAGTACCCGTGCGACCTCGGCGAGGGCACGCTCGCACGGCGCGCCTACGGCGAGCCGACGATCTGGGAGCGCCACCGCCACCGCTACGAGGTGAACCAGGAGTACCTGCCGGCCTTGCGCGACGCCGGCATGACGTTCTGCGGCATGTCGCCCGATCGGAAGTTCGTGGAGATGGTCGAGCTGTCCGACCACCCGTGGTTCCTCGGCTGCCAGTTCCACCCCGAGTTCAAGAGCAAGCCCACCGCGCCGCACCCGCTCTTCAAGGACTTCATCCGCGCCGCCCGCGCCCACAAGCACGCGCGGCAGGAGGACGTCGACAAGAAGAGCGCCGAGCTCGTGCCCGCCGTCGTCGCGCCGGCGAACCTTCCGACCCCGAACGGTCAGTCGGCATGAGCGAGACCGCGTCGTTCGACCCGAAGGCGCGCTATGGCAAGACCTCTGAGCGCTGGGGCAATCTGCTCCTGCCTGCGGGCGCCGCCCAGGTGGACACGTGCTTCGTCTTCGAAGGCGAGCGCGAGACTACGTATCGCGTCCTGCGCGTGAACGTCTTCCCGCAGGATCCGGCCAAGCGCCTTTACTACTACCTGCGCACGACCGACAACCCGAACAACTCCTGACGCGCGCTCAGGAGCAGAGCGCCGAGAGGGCGCGGGAAGCGCGGTCGATCTTCCGATAGACGGGGATTCCGCCGCGCTGGAGAACGCCGACGAAATCGTCGTACAGGCGCCCGGAGTCGACGTTCACGACGAGCGGCTTGGCGGTCTCACCGAAGAGGCGCAGGAGCTCCTGCGCGAGCGAGCCCGGCGAGAAGATGTTCTCCGCGTGCGCGCCCGAGAGGTCGGGCGCGAGATCGTCGAGCCACGGCGTGACCGGGATCGGCGAGACGAGAAGCGCATCCACTCCGGGATCCCTCAGGAGCGCCTTCGCCGCGGCAACGAAGTCGGCGGTGCCCGCCATCGGCGTCGCGTCGACGGGATTGTCCGCGTAGGCGATCGACGGGAGGCACGCCTGAAGGCTCGCTCTCGTCGCGGGCGCGAGAACCGCGGGCGTCAGGCCGTAGAGCCGGTCCAGGACCGCCCCGCACTCGAAGCCCGCGTTCGAGAGGACGGCAAGCCGGCGCCCCGACGGAAGGCGGTCCGCGAGCATCGTGAAGATCTTCACGTAGTCCTCGAACATGTCGAGGGTGACCGCGACGATCGCGCCCGCGCCCTCGAGGAGGGCCCGCGCGATCTCCCAGTCGCCGGCGAGAGCCGCCGTGTGGCTCCGCGCGGCCTGCGCGCCGAGCGCGGTGCGGCCCGCCTTGTAGACGAGGACGTGCCGGCCCGACGCCGTGATGCGCCGCGCGATCGCCGAAAAGCGCGCTCCGTCGAGCGGGGCGAAACCCTCGACGTAGAACGCGAGGACGCGAACGGACGGATCCCTCTCGAAGTACTCGAGAAAGTCCGCCGCCGTGAGGTCGATCTGGTTGCCGTAGGAGATCGACGCGCGCGGAAAGACGATGCCGTCCAGGTTGCTCGTGAGCGACACGAGGTACGCGCCGCTCTGGCTCACCGCGACGAGGCGGTCGCCCGGCGCGTCGTGGAACGGCAGCTTGTACTGCGGGAGAAAAAACGTGTTGTAGGCGTGCTTCGATACGACGCCGAGACAGTTGCCTCCCACGAGAACGGGGCCTCCGGAGGGAAGCGCTCGCGAGGACGCGAGGGCCGCACGGATGTCGTCCTCGAGCCCGCGGTTTCCCGTTTCCGAGAAGCCGCCCGGGATGAGGATGATCGCCCGCGCGAGGTCGCCCGCGCAGAGATCCCGGATAGCGTCCCGCGCTCCGGCGGCCGGGATCGCCACGACCGCGAGGTCCACGGGAGACGGCAGATCGGACGCGGAGCGGACGCAGGGCACGCCATCGATGGTGTCCGCTCGCGGGTGCACCGCGCGCAGATTGCCGTACACGACCGTCTCGGAGGCTTTCAGGTTGTTGAGGATGATCCGACCGGGGTTCAGTTCGCGGGCGGACGCGCCGAAAACGACGGCGCTTCGCGGAGCGAGGAGCTTCTCGATCTTTTCGAGAGGCCTCCGCCCGGGAACCACGCGGCGGTCCGAGAGGCTAGCCTTCCCGTCGGCCGCGACCCAGCGCCCGTCGGCGGTGAGAACGACCGGGTTGACCTCGACTTCCTCCACCGTCGGGAGGCCGTCATCATTCCCCGGAGAGAACGGCGCGAGGACGCGCGCGAGCGCTTCGAGGCGCTCCGCGACCTCGGGCACGAGAAGCGGCGCCGTGGCATGGAGCCGTCCCGGCTCGAAGAGAAGCCGCAGCGCGACGCTCTTCCCGAGGGCCCTCGAAAGACCTTCCTCGACGCGCCCGGGCTGGAGGATGACGGTCGACGCGCCGCCCGAAAGGCTTCCGTACCACTCGGTCAGAACGCCGCCGAGGCCGAACAGAAGGACGGGCCCGAAGGCGGCGTCCTGTTTGAACGAAACGAGCACCTCCGCGCCGGCCATGCCGGGCGCGGGAACGAGTTTTTCGAGAAACAGGAAGCCCAAGCGCGCGGCCTCCGGCGCGCGGCGGCCGACCTCCGCGCGAACGCGCCGTGCCGCCTCGAGGACGGCGCGCGGGTCGCGCGGCGCGAACGCGACGCCGCCCACGTCCGACTTGTGGAGAAGGCCGGGCGCGACGATCTTAAGAACGACGTCGTCTCCCGGCGCGGCGGCGAGAAGGGTCTTAACCTCGCCGGGCAGGCCTTCGCCCGGCGCTCCCGGCCAGAACACGTACCTCGGGACGTCGAATCCCGCGGCCGCGAGCACCGCGTAGACCTCGTGCTCGAGGAGCGTCACGCGGCCGCTGGCACGCGCCGCACGGAAGATTTCGGCCGGCCCGGCGGCTGTCGCCGCAACGGCTCCGCTCATCCCGGGAAGCCGCGGATCTGAAGCTCCATGGCCTCGAGGCCGTCGAGCATGCGCGTGACTTCGACGCACTGGTCGCAGTTCGCGTGCACGCTCGCGCACGGCACGCCGTCCGGCTGGTGCTCGGGGCAGCGCGGCTCGCGGGCCATCAGGAAAAGTGCTTCGATGAGCGCCTTCACGCGCGTCTTCAGCGAGGACTCCGGCACATCGCGCAGGCCCATGAGCAGGCGGTACTCGGCAGGTGTCAGCGAAACGGGGATTAGGTCCTGATTCATGATGTCCTCCGCGTTCAGTTCGGAGCCGGCCTGACGGCGCGCATCCCCCATGAGAAAGCCTCTTCGTTCAGGGGAATCAGCGCGCACTTGTCCTTCAGGGCGAGGCGGATGGCGGTGCGCAACGTCTCCTCGGGGAAGAGCTTCGTCGCGGCCTGCAGAGCTCCGAGCGCGACGATGTTCTTCACCATCGCCTTGCCGAGATCCACGGCGATCTCCGTGAAGGGCACGCCGAAGACGTGCACGCCGGCCTGGAACGGCGGCGGATTCTTCACGACGGAGCTGTCGTACAGGATGGTGCCGCCCGCCGGCACGTCCGGCGCGAATTTCGCGAGGCTCGGGGCGTTGAACGCCACCAGGATTGCCGGATGCGGCGAGGCCGGCGACAGAACCTCGTCGGCGCTCACGTGCACGTCGGCGTACGACGTGCCGCCGCGCGACTCGGGTCCGTAGCTGGGAATGTGCGTCGCGTCATAGCCTTCGTGGATGGCGGCGCGCGTGAGGAGCATGGCCGCCGTCTGCGCGCCGTCGCCTCCCGCGCCCGCGAGCTTCAGCGCGATGTCCGTGCCGCCGAGGTGCGCCGGGAAGCCGGCCGCGAACCGCGGAGGGCGCTCGGCGGAGGCTCCGACGGCGGCGAGAAGGCTCTCGGCGTCGAAGCGGGGCTTCTCGAGGTGGAACCAGGCCTCCCTGACGATGTCCTTCTTCACGCCGAGCGGGAAAACCGGGAGCATCTTTTCCTTCACCCAGCGCTCCGTCTCCTCGGGCGTCATCCCGAGATGCGTCGGGCATTCGGCGAGCACCTCGACGAACGCGAGGCCCCGGTTCTCGGCCTGCAGCTTCACCGCCTTCAGGACGGCCTTCTTCGCCTTCATGCGCTGCTTCGCGTCGAAAAGCGCGACGCGCTCGACGTAGACGGGCCCGTCGAGCCCTGCGATGAGCTCGGCCATCTTGATTGGCTGCCCCATCATCGCCGTGCGGCCCTCGGGGCTCGTGGCGCTCTTCTGGCCGATGAGCGTCGTGGGCGCCATCTGGCCGCCGGTCATGCCGTAAATCGCGTTGTTCACGAAGATCACGGTGATCGGCGTGCCGAGCTGCGCCGCCGAGATGATCTCGGCGAGGCCGATGGAGGCGAGGTCGCCGTCGCCCTGATAGCTGATCACGACGGAATCCGGATTCGCGTACTTGTGGCCGAGCGCGACCGCAGGCGCGCGCCCGTGCGCGGCCTGAGAGTTCCCGACGTCGAAGTAGTAATAGAGAAAGACCGAACAGCCGACAGGCGAGATCGCGACCGTGCGGTCCTGGATGCCGAGCTCCTCGATCGCCTCGGCGAGGTACTTGTGCACGAGCCCGTGACCGCAGCCCGGGCAATAGTGCGTCGCGTGGCTCTTCAGCCCCTCTCCGCCCGCGTGGCGCTCGAACTTCTCGTAGAAGACGCTCATGCCAGAACCTCCTGAGAAGCCCGGATGGCCGCGGCGATCTCGGCCGCCTGCGGCAAAATGCCGCCCCCGTGCCGGACGCTCTCGATCGGCGGCGGCGCCACGCCGGCCTTCGAAAGCGCGAGGCGAAGCTCGTCCTCGAGCTGCCCGTTGCTGGCCTCGACGACGAGAATCCTCTTCGCGTTCGGCAGGAACGACTTCAACGCGGCGATGGGGAACGGCCACAGCGTGAGCGGCCGGAAGAGGCCGACGCGCAGGCCCTCGCGGCGCAGCGCTTCGACCGCGCCCTTGGCCATTCGCGCCGGCGTGCCAAACGCGACGACGAGCGTCGTCGCGTCCGAGCAGGCGAACGGGTCGGCACGCTGCTCGGTTTCCATTCGCCGGTATTTCTCGTTCAGGTGCGCGTTGTGGTTCTCGAGGTCCTTCTCGTCGAGGTAGATCGAATTGATGAGGTTGCCGCGGTGGGCTCCGTCGCCGAAGACCGCCCAGTCCGGAAGGCCGGGCTCCATCATCGTGTCCGGGAGCACGACCTTGCCCGTCATCTGTCCGAGGTAACCGTCCGCGACGACGACGACCGGATTCCGGTAGCGGAACGACAGCTCGAATGCGAGCCGCGTGAGGTCGAGCATCTCCTGCGGCGTCGAGGGCGCGAGGACGATCGCGTACGTGTTGCCGTGACCGAGGCCGCGGCACGCGAGCTTCACGTCGGCCTGCTCGGGGGCGATGTTTCCGAGGCCCGGCCCGCCGCGCATCACGTTCACGAACACGCCCGGCACCTCGGCGCCGATCATGTACGAGATGCCTTCGAGCATGAGACTGAAGCCGGGCGACGAGGTGAACGTCATGCAGGGAAGGCCCGCGCCGCCGCAGCCGTACATCATGTTCACGGTCGCGACTTCGCTCACGGCCTGCAGGAAGACGCCGTCCAGCTTCGGCAGGATCTTCGCCATCAGCTCGGCGCCTTCGGTGGAGGGCGTGATCGGATAGCCGAAGACGTGCCGGCAGCCCGCGAGAAGCGCCCCGATCGCAGCGGCGTAGTTGCCTTTCACGACGAGGGGCGCGACGGGCGGCAGGGGAACCGCTCGAGGTGGAATGGGCGCCGGCCGGGGCGGGGCCGCCCGTTCACCGAACAGTTTCTCCGGGTCCTGAAGCTCGAAGTCGCCCTCCGGCCGCGGCCTCAGGCCGTAGGGCTCGGGGCACGCGTCGAAACACAGACCGCAACCGTTGCAGGCCTCGAGATTCAGCGTGACGGGCACGAGGCCCGTGCGCGGATCGATCTCGCGGCCCGGCTCGATGCAATCCTTCGCGCAGGCGTCGATGCAGCGGCCACAGCCTTTGCAGAACTCGGGCAGGAGGAAGGGTTTGGGGCGTTCCCTGATCGCGGTCGGCATGCCGGGAACCTCCAATGTCAAGGTACCTGTCGGTCGGTTCTTGCGGTATGCCGCAAATGAATCAGGCACATCTGGCCCCGGGCGCTCTGCCACCGGCGGCTCAGCGCCCTGCGTCCTTGTCGCGCCTCACGACCACCTTCTGCCCGCGGATCATCGTGCCGCGGAGAGCGCGCATGACCGACTCGGCGATTTTCTCCGGCACCTCCACGAGCGAGAACCGCTCGGCGATCTGGATCGAGCCGACGTCGCGGGAGCTCACTTTGGCTTCGTTGACGATGGCGCCCACGAGGTCTCCGGGCCGGACGCCGGCGGCCCGGCCCGCGCCGATGAAGATGCGCGCGGAGTTGCCTGGCTCCCGCCCACCGGATCGATACTTCGCTCCGCTTTTCACCGCGCGCGGCGGCGGAGCCGCGGCAATCGCAGGAATCTCGTGCTCGTCCGCGACCGAGCCCGAGCCCGCCGCGGAAGGGTCCGCCAGCTTCACGGCGGCCGCCGCCACGTCCATCGGGTCGAACTCCTCCGCGAGGGACTCGACGACGACGCGATAGTCCTCGAGCCCGCCCGCGAGGAGCGACTCACGGAGGGACGCTCGCGTCAGCTCGAGGCGTTTCGCGCGCAGGTCGGCCACGGTCGGAACGCTTGCGACCTCGATCTTCTGCTTCGTCAGGCGCTCGATGTTCCGGAGCTGCCAGTGCTCGCGCGGCTCGGCGAGCGTGATGGCGACGCCCTCGCGCCCGGCGCGGCCGGTCCGGCCGATGCGATGGACGTAGACCTCGGGCGAGGAGGGCACGTCGTAGTTGACGACGTGCGAGAGATGCCCGATGTCGAGGCCGCGGGCCGCCACGTCGGTGGCAACGACGAGTTCGAGGGTTCCGGCGCGGAGTTTCTTCATCACGCGATCGCGCTGCTCCTGCGACATGCCGCCGTGCAGAGGCTCGACTCTCAGGCCGCGTCCCTTCAGGCTTTCCGTCAGGTCGTCCACCTCGAGACGCGTCCGGCAGAACACGAGAGCCGCCGTGGGGGTTTCGAGGTCGAGCACGCGTCCGAGCGCCGCGCGCTTGTGGCCGCGGGCGACGACGTACGCCGTCTGCCGGACCTTGGGCACCTTCCCAGGCGCGGTCTTCTCCTTCTCGATCTCGATCCGGACCGGCTCGCGCAGGTGGCGCGCCGCGAGGGTCGCGATGCGCGGCGGAAGCGTGGCGGAAAATAGCGCCGTCTGGCGCGCCTTCGGAGTCGCCGCGAGGATCGCGTCGAGGTCCTCGGCGAACCCCATGTCGAGCATCTCGTCGGCTTCGTCGAGGACGAGCGTGCGGAGGCTGCCGAGGGCGAGCGAGCGGCGATTCACGTGGTCGAGCGCGCGCCCGGGCGTCGCGACGACGACGTCCACCCCGCGCTTCAGGGCCCTGAGCTGCGTCTCCATCGACGCGCCCCCGTAAACGGCGAGGACGCGGATGCCGATCTCCCGGCCGTACCGGTGAACGGCCTCGGCGAGCTGCATCGCGAGCTCGCGGGTCGGCACGAGGATGAGGACCGTGGGCGCGACTCCCCTTTCGGCCTCCGCCCCGATGCGGTGGAGGATCGGGAGCGCGAACGCGGCGGTCTTCCCGGTGCCCGTCGCCGCCTGCGCGAAAACGTCGTGCCCCTCGAGGAGCGGCGGGATCGCCGCACTCTGGATGGGCGTGGGCTCCTCGTAGCCCAGGGCGACGAGCGCGCGCACGAGGCGCCCGTCGAGGCCGAGGGTCGCGAAGGGAGACGTCGGGGTCTTGTGCATGGGCCCATTCTGAGGCCCGCTCAGCGGACGGCCTCGAAAACCCCCGAGGCCCGGTCCTTGCGGACGTTGTCCCAGGCGAACCAGCGGCCGTTCATCGCGACGTAGACGCCGGCCGGAAGCGACTGGACGAAGGAAAGCGCACTCCCAAGGTTGAAGAGCCCGTCGGAGCTGCCGAACGCCCACGGCACCATCGCGCCGGTCAGGACGATCGTCCTCCCCGTCGCGGCGGCGGCGAGAGCCGCGGCGGTCTCGACCATCGTGTCGGTCCCGTGTGTGATCACGATCCACTTCTCAGGGGCCTCGCGGCAGCGCCTCACGATCGTCTCGCGGTCGGCGGACGTCATCTCGAGGCTGTCGATCATCATCAGCGTCTCGACGGTGACCGGCACCCGGCAACGGCCGAGTCGAAGCATTTCCTGGATGTGCGTGTTCTTGAAGAAGAGGCGGCCCGTCAGCTCGTCGTACTCTTTGTCGAACGTCCCGCCCGTCACGAGGATGCGGATCGCCATCGGGTCAGACCTCCCACTCCCCTCATTCTGTAACATCGGCAAGGTGAAGGTCTTCGCGTCGATCACGCCGCACCTCTCCCTCGGGGACCGCTGCCGTCCTGTCTTTTTTGCGGGCCCGTGCGTCATCGAGTCGCGCGCGCATGCCCTGAAAATGGCGAAAGAGCTGAAAAAGGTCTTCGAAGATGCCGGCGTCGCCGACCGGCTCGTCTACAAGTCCTCGTTCGACAAGGCGAACCGCAGCGCGGGAGCGAGCTTCAGGGGACCTGGCATCGAGAGAGGATTGGCGATCCTCTCGGCAGTCAAAGAGAAGACCGACCTCCCGATTTTGACCGACGTCCACGAGCCCGAGCAGTGCGCGATCGTGGCGGAGGTCGCGGATGTCCTCCAGATCCCCGCATTCCTCTGCCGCCAGACCGATCTCGTTCTCGCGGCCGCGGCGACGAAGAAGGCCGTCAACGTGAAGAAAGGCCAGTTCCTCGCGCCCGACGACTGCAAGCAGATCGTCGACAAGTGCCACGCGGCTGGGAACACGAACGTCATGCTCTGCGAGCGCGGGACGAGCTTCGGGTACCACAACCTCGTCGTGGACTTCCGCGGCCTGCTCATGATGCGCGCCCTCGGCGTGCCCGTGATCTACGACGCGACGCACTCCCTGCAGCTTCCGGGCGGCCTCGGAAAAGAGACGGGCGGCTCCCGCGAGTACGCGCCCGCGCTCGCGCGGGCCGCGGCGTCCGTGGGCGTCGACGGTTACTTCTTCGAGGTCCACGACAATCCCGCGCACGCGAAGTCCGACAGGGCGACACAGCTCCCGCTCGCGAGCCTGCCGAAGTTCCTGTCGGACCTCCTCGCCTTCGACGCGCTGAGGCGGAAGACCGGCTCCTGACGAGACGGGCGCCGCGCGAGTTCCGTAAAATCCTCCTGTGGATACGGACGAGCTGAACCAGCTGATCCGGTCGCTCAACCAGGGCGCGGCGCCCGACCGGCGCGAGGCTGCCGGGCCCGAGCTGGAGCTCGTGCGTCCGGAGGAGCCGGCTCCCGACCTCGACCTGACCGCGAAACTCCCGCCGACGGGCGAAGACGAGATGCCTCCCGGCCTCGTGGCTCTTCTCTCCGAGACGGTGCGCCGCGGCGCGACGGATCTCCTCCTCGTGCCCGGCGCCTCACCGGTCGTGCGGGTGAACGGCTCGCTCGAGAAGGCAGGCGGAGGCGAGGCGGTCTCGGCACAGGCAGCGTTCGACCTCTTGTCGCCATCGCTCTCGGCCGACCGGCGCCGCCGCTATCACGAGACGGGCGTCGTGGACTTCTCGCTGCGGCTCGCGGGCCTCGGCCGCTTCCGCGTGAATCTCCACCGCACGCGGCGGGGCGTGGCGGCGGCCCTGCGAGTCCTGCCGAAGCGCGTTCCTTCGCTCTCCGAGCTGGGTCTGCCGGAGATGCTCTACGACCTGACGAAAACCGCCCGCGGCCTCATCCTCGTCACGGGCGCGACCGGCTCCGGCAAGACGACGACGCTGGCGGCCCTCGTGGACCGCATGAATCGTACGGAGAAGCGGCACATCGTGACGATCGAGGACCCGGTCGAATACGAGCACACCCACGCGCGATCGCTCGTCGAGCAGGTCGAGGTGGGAGTCGACGTGCCCAGCTTCGCCGCGGCCCTCGTCGGGGCGCTCCGCCAGGATCCAGATGTGATTCTCGTGGGCGAGATGCGGGACCTCGAGACGACGCGCGCCGCGGTGACGGCCGCCGAGACAGGCCACCTCGTCCTCACGACGCTCCACACGAACGACGTGTCGCAGACGATCAACCGGATCCTGGACATCTTTCCGGCCGAGCAGCAGGGGCAGGTGAAGCACCAGCTCTCGCTCGCGCTGTCGGCCATCGTCTGCCAACAGCTCGTCCCGAAAAAGGACGGATCGGGCCGCGCGGTAGCCGTGGAGGTCCTCGTCGCGACCGATTCCATCCGCGCCCATATCCGCCGGGGCTCCTTCCACCAGATTCACACGGAGCTGACGCTCGGGAAACGGTTCGGGATGGTGACGATGGAGGACTCGCTGGCTTCGCTCGTGCAGGCGGGGACGATCTCCGAGGCCGAGGCCCGCCTGCGCGCGTCGCATCCGGACGACCTCGCCTCGCGGCTCGCGGGCGGGCGGGCTCCGGGCTAGGAGTTAGAAGTACCTCACCGCACCCTTGACAAACGGGCCCCGGCATCCGTACTGTATTAGTGTTGCGATACAGTGACTCTGTGCCGGCCACCGCTCCCGCGATCGCGGTCTCCGGCCTCACGAAGCGCTATGCCGGCAAGCCGGTTCCCGCCCTCCGGGACGTGTCCTTCGAGGTGGAATCTGGCGTCGTACTCGGCCTCGTCGGCCCGAACGGGGCCGGAAAGACGACGCTCCTCGGCTGCCTGCTCGGACTCCTCTTCCCTGACGAGGGCAGCATCCGGATCCTCGGGGGCAAGGCCGGCACGCTCGAGGTGAACCGCCTTGTCGGCTACGTCCCCGAGCGCCTTTCTTTCGACCGCTGGATGACCGGCCAAGCCTTCGTCGCCTACCACCACGCCCTCGCGGGCCGCCCCCGCGTGACGCGACGGTCCGACGTCGCCGAAGCGTTCGATCGCGTGGAGCTCGAGCCGTCGGCGCGGCGGCGGCGCATCGCGACCTATTCCCGGGGGATGCTCCAGCGCCTCGCGTTCGCGCAGGCACTCGTCGGGAAGCCGCGCCTCCTTTTCCTCGACGAGCCGACGTCCGGGGTCGATCCGCACGGCGTTCTCCTCGTTCGCCGCCTGATCGCCGGCCTGAAAGCTGACGGAGTCACGGTCCTCTTCAATTCGCACCAGCTCGACCAGGTCGAGCGCGTCTCAGACCGCGTCCTCTTCATGAGCGAGGGCCGTCTCGCAGACGTTCCGCTGTCGGGAGCGGATGCTCCCCGAACGCTCGCCCTGCGCTGGCTACAGGGCGGGGACGCGTCACCTGCGCGCCCCCTCGCCGAAGCTGCGGCCTCATGCGGCGCCGAGATCCTCGAAGAGGGCACCGCAACGGCGCGGGTCCGCGTTCCGTCCGACGACGCGGCTGCGCGGCTCTTGGGCGCGCTCGCCGCAGGTGGCGTCCGGCTCGTCGAGGCCTCGCCCGTCGAAGCCCGGCTCGAGTCCCTGTTCCACGGGAATGGCGCCCCTGCCCGGGAGAGGATTGCGTGAACCTCGACGTCTGCGCGGCTGCCCTGCGTGAGCGCCTCTCAAATCCGATCCGCGTCGCGACGCTGCTCGGCTTCGCTCTTTTCCCGGTCCCGATCGCCCTCGTGGATCCGCGGCCGAATTCGAGCGTCGCGTTCTTCCACCCGCTTCTCGCCGTGACGCTCGCAAGCGGGATCCTCGGGCTCGAGTTCTCGAGCGGAGTTCTCGCGCTCGTGTTCACGCGCCCGATCTCGCGTCGGGTCTACGCCCTGAGCAAGTGGGCGGCCGTGTCGGCGACTGCCGCGGTCTTGTCCGCCGCGCAACTCCTCGCCGTCGTCCTGATCCTTCAGGTGCGTCACGGCTCGTTCGAGCCGGACGCACTCGGACCTCGCCTCGTCGAGCGGATCGTCGTAGCGGCGGGGACGTCCGCGGTGCTGGTCCTCCTGTCGGCGCTGGGGAGCGGATTCTCGGATCTCGCCGTGTGGGGCCTCGCCTCGGTCGCGGCACAGACCTGTCGTACGATCGGCTCCGTCAATCGCGACGACTTTTGGATGCGGTTGGGCGACGGCCTCCAGTTCGTCTTCGCTCCCGGCTGGGGCATGGCGTCAGGCCCCCCCCCGGTGGTGAGCGTCCCCGAGCTCCTCGTCGCCGCCTTTGTCACCGCGGCCGCGCTAGGTCTCGGCGTCTGGGTCCTCGAGCGGCGGGAGATCACGTACGCGGAGATCCGGGTATGAGCCGCGGCTTTTCCGTCGATCCGTCCGACGCCGTTCCCCTCTGGAAGCAGATCGAGGAGAACGTGCGGCGGCTCGTGGCCTCGAGCGCGCTGAAGCCGGGCTCGGCCATGCCGTCCGTGCGCGATCTCGCGCGCGACCTGTCCATCAATCCCGCGACCGTGGCGAAGGGCTACCAGCACCTCGTGGACGCGGGAATCCTCGCCGTGAAGCGAGGCGAGGGGACGTTCGTCGCGCAGAAGCCGCCGGCGCTTCCAAAAGGAGAACGTGAAAAAGAGCTCGAGGGCGGCGCGATGCGATACGCGACCCTAGCGGTCACCATAGGCGCCTCGAGCGAGGAGACGGTGGAGCAGGTGCGGAGCAGCCTGAAGATTCTCAGAAAGAAGAGCAGCGGAGGCCCGGAATGAACGCAACGTCCTCGGCGGCCGCGACGACTCCAGAGGTGGTTTCGGCGCATCGCGTCGTCGTGCGCTACGGCCGAGACGCAAAGCCCGCTCTCGAAGAAATCTCTTTCTCCGTTCCGAAAGGCTCCGTCTACGCGCTCCTCGGACGCAATGGCGCCGGCAAGTCCTCGCTCGTGCGCTGCCTCCTCGGCCAGCAGAAGCCCACGTCCGGAAGCTGCACGCTGTTCGGAGGCGATTCGTGGAAGACAAGGGGTCTCGCGATGGCGAAGGTGGGCGTCGTGCCCGAGGATCCCGACGCGCCACCGGCGATGACGGCGCGCCAGCTCGCGGCCTTCTTCTCGCGCCTCTATCCGGCGTGGAGCGGCGCATCGGTCTTCGACCGGCTGCGCCGTTTCGACGTGCCGGCCGACACCGCCTTCGGGAGCCTGTCGAAGGGTCAGAAGGCGCTCGTGTCGCTTGCGCTCGCGCTCGGTTCCGCACCCGACCTCCTCCTGCTCGACGACCCGACGCTTGGCCTCGACGCCGTGGCGCGCGCGGCATTCTTCGACGAGCTCGTGGGCGAGCTGGCCGACCGGGGGACGACCGTCCTCCTCACGTCGCACGACCTCGCAGGGGTCGAGAAGATGGCCGACCGCGTCGGGATCCTGAAGGGCGGCAAGCTCGTCCTCGACGAGAGCCTCGAGAGCCTCAAGGCGCGCTTCCGGCGCCTGCGTTACGGGAACGAGGCGACGGAAGACCCGGCCTCGTACGGGCAGGAGCTTTCGGCCTTCGACTCCGTCAAGGTGAAGGTGCGCGGCTGGGGCATCGAGGCCGTGGTCTCGAATTACGGCGACGAGTCGTTCGCGCGCTTCGCCGCGCTCGAAGGCGTCGTGGACGCCGAGGCGTCGGCGCTCTCCCTCGAGGAGATCTTCGTCGCGGTCGTGGGAGAAGCGTCTCCCGCAGTAAAGGGGAATGCATGAAAGGCACTCTCGCCGTCGCGGCGCGGGAGATCGCGGAGAGAAAGCTCGTCTTCCTCGGGGCCTTCGTCGCGGGGCTCCTCCCGCTCGGATTTCCGCTCCTTCCCGTAATGCGGGGGAATGCGCATGACGCGCGGTCAGCGGCCATGCTCCTTCTGGCGACCACGATCGTCGTGGCCTTTCCGCTCGTTTTCGGAGCCACGATCCTCGTCGGCGACATCGCCCAGAAACGCCTCGCCTTCTACTTTTCGCGACCCCTGCCCGCGGCCTCGATCTGGGCCGGAAAGCTTCTCGGTGCTCTTCTGATCTCCATGGGTTGCGCCACCCTCGCCGCAGCGCCGGTTTTCTTCCTGGAGGGTAAAGACGCCTTCTCGTTCGCAACAGGCGGCCTCGATTCGCGAGGCCTTCTCGTTTTGACCCTTCTCGGCGTTCTTCTTCTCCTTTTTCTCTCGCACGTCGTGGCCTCCATGGCGCGGCTGCGGTCGGCCTGGATCGTTCTGGATTTCTTCCTGGCCGTTGTCTTCGTCGTCGCGATCCCACTCTCCATTCGAAGCCTGTTCTTCGCCGGCTTCTGGGATCTCTACGAGATGAAACATTCTCCCGAGCGGCTCGCCTGGTGGCTGACGGCTCCGGTCATCGCCACACTCCTCACCGCGAGCTACGTGCAAGTGGCCGACGGGCGCACGGATGCGCGCCGTTCGCATGGCGCGCTCTCGGCGACGCTCTGGGGGCTGACCGCCGTCCTCGCGGCGATTCTCGGAGGTCTCGCGTGGTGGGTCGCATCGGCAGGACCTCAGGATCTCGTCGCCGTCGAGGGCGGCATCCAGACCGCTCCGCGTGGAAGCTGGGTCGTCCTCGCTGGCCACGTCAGGGCTCGCGGCTCGGCGGGCACCGCGTTTCTTTACGACACGGCATCGGGGCGGTACGTGAAGGTCCACGGGTCCGCAGGAGTTGCGTTTTCCGCGGACGGCGCGCGCACCCTATGGTTCGAGGAGAGCCAGGGATTCTTTGAAAGGAAGAGGACCGGAGCCCTCCGAATCGCGTTTCTCGATTCGGCCAAGCCCGTGTCGATCGAGTCGGACCTTCAGGCGGATGCCTGGACGCACCTCGTGCTCTCCCCCTCCGGCCGCCGGCTCGCGACGCTCGAGGGCGACGAGACCCTTTCGGTCTACGACCTCGCCGACCCCGCCCACCCGAAGCAGCTCGTCGCGGTCAAGCTCTCCCCGGGCCCTAAGCCCGGGTGGCTCACATTCTCCGGAGAAGACGCCGTTCGCGTTCTTCCAACGATCTTCCGCCTCGACCCGAAGGTGACGGCCACCGCCGAGATGCTCGAGCTCGATATTCCCTCGAAGAAAATCCAGCCAACGGGTCGCTTCGACCCGGCCGCTCTGCCCCGCGCGCTCGCCGCGACGCTCTCCGAGAATCTCAAGGCACCGAAGATGCGGTTCCTGTCTAGTGGTCGCATCGCCGTAGCCGGCATTGCCGGAGCGTCGGCAAGGCTGCTCTTCTTCGAAGGTGAAAAGTCTACTCCGCGCTCGATCGACCTCGGCCCGGCCGCGAGCGTCGTGCTCGGCAGTGAGATCGCCCTCGGGCGCGTCGCCGTCGCACTGAATCCCTTTCGGAGCAATGACGAACGCTCGCGACGCGCATGGAAGCTCGCCTTCGTGGACGCGGCGACGGGCGCGGTCTCTCCCGGCCCCGAGGGCCTCATCCCTGCCGACCGCTTCGGCTGGTGGTTCAACCCGGTGATGCCGCCCGCCGAAGCGGGCTCCCCAGCCTCGAAGCTCTTCCTCGACGCCTCCGGCGCGCTTGTGCGCCTCGATCCCGCGACCGGCAACCAGGAGGTCCTCCTCGGCGGCAGACGCTAAGATCCGTCAGATGACCACGTCCGCCCGGCGGGAAGCCCGCCGCGTAATCGAAACCGAGGCGGAGGCCGTGCGCGGCCTCTCCGCCGGCCTCGATGAGGGGTTCGACCGAGCCGTGGAGGCGATGAAGGCGACGGCCGCGACCTCCTGCCGCGTAGTCGTGACGGGCATCGGCAAGAGCGGAATCGTGGGCCAGAAGATCGCCGCGACGCTCGCCTCGACCGGCACGGCCTCGTTCTTCTTGCACCCGTCCGAGGCGATCCACGGCGACCTCGGGATGATTCTCGAAGGCGACGTCGTCCTCGCGCTGTCGCACTCGGGCGAAACGGAAGAGGTCGTCGCGCTCATCCCGCACGTCAAGCGCCGGGGGGCGACGCTCGTCGCGATGACGGGCCGGCGCGACTCGACTCTCGGCAAGGCCGCGGACATCGTCGTCTGCGTCGTCATCCGCGAGGAGGCATGCCCGCTCAACCTCGCACCCACGGCCTCCACGACGGCCCAGCTCGTCCTCGGCGACGCGCTCGCGATGGCGCTGTCCGTGGAGAAGGGGTTCCAGCCGGAGGACTTCGCCGCGCTCCACCCGGGAGGCAAGCTGGGCAAGCGCTTCCTCAAGGTCGCGGACCTCATGCACACGGGCGATGCGATTCCGCTCGTCCCCGAGGGCGCGGCCATGAAGGACGTCGTCTACGAGATGTCGCACAAGCGCCTCGGCATCACGGGCGTCACGGACCCGGCCGGGAAGCTCGTGGGCGTCGTCTCGGATGGCGACCTGCGCCGCCTGCTCGAGCGCGACGGGCCGAAGATCATGGGAGACACGGCCGCGGACGCCATGAGCCGAAGCCCGAAGACGATCGTCGGGAGCGCGTTCGCCGCCGAGGCGCTGCGCCTCATGGAGGAGCGGAAAATCACGTCGCTTTTCGTTCTCGACGGGGCGGGGGCTCCCACGGGTATCCTCCACCTTCACGACCTCTGGGGAGTCGAATCGATTTAGCCGCTGCGCGCGGGCATAATCTCCGGCAGACATGCCGGCCGCCCCGCTCGTCCCCGAGGATCTGAGGAGTCGTCTCGCCCGCGTCCGCGGGATCGTCTTCGACGTGGACGGCGTCCTGACGGACGGCTCGATGACGTTCGACGAGAACGGACACGAGACGAAGACGTTCGACGTGAAGGACGGCCTCGGTCTCGTCCTCCTGCGCGATCTCGGCTACCGGATCGGCATCGTCTCGAGCCGCACGTCGAAAGTCGTGGCGCACCGCTGCGCCGAGCTGAAGATCCCCGAGCAGCACCTCCTGCAGGGCGAGCGCGACAAGGTGGCCGCGTTCGACCTCCTCGCGAGGCGCTGGGGGCTCGACGCAATCGAGATCGTGGCCGTTGGAGACGACCTCCCGGACCTCGGCATGCTGCGGCGCGCCGGGGTCGGGGCTGCGCCCGCCGACGCGATCGGGATCGTGCGCGAGGCGGCCGCCCTCCAGCTCACGAAACCGGGCGGCGCCGGCGCCGTGCGCGAGCTGTGCGACCTCATCCTCGAGGTGCGGCGCGGCGCGCGCGCCGACCGTCCCGCCGCCGTGGAGCAACCCCAGGCGCCCGGCGACGGCGACGTCATTCCGTTCCCGTTCGGCCGCACCTGACCCCGGGGCCTTTGACACGTTCCGGTGGTGTGTGAGAAGCTGTTCCGAGTTTCCTACCTCCTTGACCTCGCTCGTGATGCGCGAGCCGTCGATGCCGTGACGTTTCATGAGGTAGTCGCGGGCCGCTTCGGCGCGGGCCCTGGCGAGCGCGGCGTGATCCCCGCCCTTCTCCTTCGGGTCGGTGGAGGCCGAGATCG
>CABEAM010000139.1_pt1 | contig 17571 bp, 14 predicted proteins | sample 3132391 | NCBI WGS metagenome assembly CABEAM01 (sample SAMEA5534343, study PRJEB31848) | metagenome | biome: tundra; feature: field; material: soil | place: USA | collected 2013-05 | depth 0.45 m
GAGACGCACGGGACCTCCTGCCGGCACGAGAGCGTTCCCCACGGCGACCACGTCGACTACGACGTCGCGGGCGCTCTCCACCACCCGCACGCCGGGCACTGCGATCTGCACGGCCTCCTGCCCGCCGGCCGCGACGGCGCGAAGAAGGGCTAGAGCGGCCAATCATCGCCAAAGTGCCTGACCCCACCGCCACACCCGGCCCTCACCTCTCCGACAAGTTCGCCCTCGACTTCCTGCCAGAGCGATGGGGCTCCCTCAGGCAATTCCTGAAAACCGTGGGGCCACCGTTCCCGACTTCACCAGGTGTCCTGTCGGGTGCTCACGCTGCGAGCGGACACCTCGGTAAGTACGATCTTCTTGCCGACCTCGCAAACCGGCTTGCGCCCCATCTGAGCGAGGATTCCGAAGAGCTTCGTCGCGACGGCTTCACGCCGGCTGTTCGGTCACGGGAGTTCGCCGCGCTCACCGAGACGCTGATCTGCACGCTGTACTCTGCTCTCGGCGGGCTCCGAGATACGTTGTACGAGGCTCATCGAAGAGTTCGTGGTGTTCAGCGGAAGTCGACAAAGGAGCTCTTCAAGCGGGCGGCCGAGAAAACGTACGGGCCAGAATTCCCGGAGGCGATCCGGATCCCCCTCGCCGATGCGTACGCCACGTGGTTTCCTCGCCTCCGTGAAACCCGGGTGGCCGTCACACACGGCGAGACCGGCTTCTGTCACCTCGACACGGAAACCACACGCATCGCTTACTTCCACGGGCGACTAAAGAGCGATGACATCGTGGCAGAAGTCAATGCCGACGCCGTGGCCGTCCGGAAACTGATGGAGGAGGCCTTCTCGCATCTCTGCTCGCAGCTCGAGTCCATCCCACGGAAGGTTATTTGCGGGACTTACAAGGCTCGGTTCTACGAGCGAGAGATCACCCCCGGCCCGGGACTCACTTTCGCGAGCGGCCGGTGCCTGTCTCGAGAATGGTTCGAAAAGGAATCCGGGCACGAGTGCCCGCTCCGCACCAACTGCGGCGCCTACTCTCAGGCGCGCGACGGTGATCCCACCGACATTCGTTCCGGACGAAGTGAGGAGAAATGAAAGCCGGTCGAAATGCCCCCTGCCCCTGTGGCTCGGGGAAGAAGTTCAAAAAATGCTGCGGGGCGCCTGGCGCATCGCCGACCCCCGCCACCACAGAGTCGCGACACGAAGGAAGCCTGCCTGCGAGCGCCACCTCCGCAAGCTTCCCTCTCCAGGGTATTCCAGGGGTGCAGAGCTACCTCGTCGTGCAGCCAATTCCTCCCGGTGGCACGTCGAATAGCCCGGGCGGCGTGCCGGGTCTCTATCGGGTCGTCTTCACCCTAAGCAGACCTGGGTTCTCTCCTCTTCCGGACAACTCCTTCTCGTTCGAAAGCGGGTTGGAGGGAGATTCACATCTCGCCATCGCGGCCCCCGCCTACACGCCACCACCGGGCGGCTCGTATACCCAGATCCTGGTTCGCGCGTTCACTCCGGAGGGCTCCTTCGTCTTTCGTGGGATTCCAAACAAGAAAGGCTTCCTCGGAAAGATTCAGATCGACGAGCTCCACGCCGAAAACCTGAAAGACGCCGCGATGAAAGCATTCCGGGCGCTCTCGTCCGGGCTGAGCAACATCTCGATTTACCTGGACGTCCCGCTCCACGTCTATCAGGTCGATGCCACCGAGTTGAGTACCAGCACGTCGTTGATTTCGATCTTGACGCCTTTCCCGGTGACACCACTCGTCGCTGTGCCCGTCGAAACCATGGGCTCGGATTTCCGCCTGTACGCCAGCCTTTATAGAGAGGCCACGAGCAGCAACAGTCCGAGCTACCAGTTTCTCTGCTACTTCAAAATCATCGAAGGCATCCGTGTCCGACACCAGCGTCGCGCGTCGGAGGCGCATGCACGAGGAGCACCGATCCCCTCGAGCCCCCCGGAATACATACCGGCCGGGCCAGAGGGGCAAAGGACTTGGCTGGCATCGCTGTTCCCACTAAAGCAGGAATGGAACGAAATCGCCCTCGCCGAGGTCTTTCCGCAGGAGGCTGTCGGGCGAAAGCTAAACGACGTGGTTGATAAGGAGCTCGATGGAATCCGAAACAAGATCGCCCACGCGATTCTCCGATCGGGCGAGCCCACCGCGCTCATAGACGACGGTCACGACGGACTCCTGATCAACAAGTGGTTGCCACTGACCAAATGCATTGCCCGCGCTCAGCTGCGAAATGAGTTTCAGGAAGTGTTTCGACGGGGGTAGCGGCTCGACCCGCGACGTCACGCCGCTCGCTATGGCTCGCGCGCAACCACCTGCGCCCTGTGAGGCGGCCCACGTGCTCGGTCGTCGCGCGCTCGCGCGAAGCGGCACGCCGCGCTCTAGGCCGGAGCAGATCCTGACTCGCGTTCGCTTCTCCAGCGCCGAAGAGCACCGAGTACCGAACCGCCGCCCGCGGGGAGCTCCGTCGTGCGGGGCGTTCGCGCCGGCCGCTTCGCAGCCCGCGCGCCGGGCGTGCCGCCACCTTCCCCTGCCCGTCACGCGCGGCTGCTAAAGGTCGCTTGCCGATAACCCGGCGGCCCCCGCTCTTCGTCTGTGCGCGTGCGATTCGCGCACGCCGGCCACTGCGATCTGCACGGCCTCCTGCCCGCCGGCCGCGACGCTGCGAAGCGTTGAGGTTGTCGCCTCCCCTCGCATAGACTCCTGGCTGAGGGGAGCAACGGCGTTGAACCACGGCGAAATCGTCAGCTTCATCTGGGGAGTCGCCGATCTGATCCGCGACACCTTCAGGAGGGGCAGGTACCAGGACGTGATTCTGCCGCTCACGGTGCTGCGCAGACTGGACTGTGTCCTGGCGCCGACGAAGGCAAAGGTTCTCGCGAAGCAGGCCGAATTCAAGGCAAAGCTCGAGAATCTGGACCCACAGCTTCGCAGAGCCTCAGGCTTCGCCTTCTACAACACGTCCCGGTACAACTTCGAGAAGCTCCTCGCCGACGCCCCGCACCTCGCCGCGAACCTTCGCAACTATATCGCCGGGTTCAGCGCGAACATGCGCGAGGTCCTGGAGAAGTTCGACTTCGATAACACCATCAGCAAGCTGGATGAGGCCGGGCTCCTCTTCCAGGTCGTGGAGCGCTTCAAGAACGTCGACCTGCATCCCGATGTCGTCGACAACCCCACGATGGGAACGATCTTCGAGGAGCTGATCCGGAAGTTCAATGAAGCGCTAAACGAAAACCCCGGCGAGCACTTTACCTCCCGTGATGTCGTGCACCTCATGGTGGATCTCATGCTCGCAGGCGACCAGGATCGCATCCACCGGAAGGGTATGGTCTGCACGGTCTACGACCCTTGCTGTGGTTCCGGTGGCATGCTGATGATCAGCAAGGAACACATCACCGTCGGGCTGCGGAAGAACGGCGCCATCCTCCGTCCGCCGATCAATTCGGACGCCGGGATCCATCTCTTCGGTCAGGAAGTAAACCCGGAGACCTGGGCGGTCTCGAAATCTGATCTCTTCATGAAGGATCCGACGGGTCGCGACGCTGACAACATCGCCTTCGGGAGCACTCTCTCGAACGACCGGCATACCAAACTCCTCTTCGACTACCTGATCGCGAACCCCCCGTACGGGAAGGACTGGAAGCGCGACGAAACCTCCGTGACGGCCGAGCACGAGCGTGGTAGCGCGGGCCGGTTTGGGTCCGGTCTTCCGAGAATCAGCGATGGCCAGCTCCTCTTTCTGCTGCACATGCTGGCCCACATGAAGGAACGGAAGGACGGCGGTTCGAGGGTCGCGATCATCATGAACGGCTCCCCGCTCTTCACGGGTGACGCCGGGAGCGGAGAAAGCGAGATCCGCCGATACATCCTAGAGAACGACCTGCTGGAGGCGCTGATCGCGCTTCCCGAGCAGCTCTTCTACAACACCGGCATCGCGACATACGTGTGGGTGGTGACGAACCGGAAGGCGGCAAAACGGAAGGGGAAGGTCCAGCTCATCGACGCAACGTCATTTTGGATGCAGATGCGAAAGAGCCTCGGCAACAAGCGCCGGGAGATCCCCTTTGAGAAGGCGGACGCGATCCTCGCGCTTCTCGGGAGCTTCGAGGAGAGCGAGCACGTCAAGATCTTTCCGACGACGCATTTCGGCTTTCGGAAGATCACGGTCGAGCGGCCGCTCAGGCTGAACTTCCAGGCGACCCCGGAGCGCGTCGCACGGCTCGCGGAGGAGAGAGGCTTCCAGACGCTAGCCGAGTCGAAGAAGAAGGGGCCGGCCAAGGGAAAAGAGGAAGCTGCGGGAAGAGCGCTTCAGGAGTCGATTCGGAATCTCCTTTCATCGCTGCCCAAAACGCTTTTCAAGGACCGGGAGAAGTTCGAGTCGGCTTTGGGAGCCGGCCTGAAGAAGGGCGGAATCATGATGCCGGCGACTGCAGGTAAGGCCATCCTTTCGGCTCTTTCCGAGCGCGACGAAACGGCCGAGATCTGCCGCGACGAGGAAGGAAGGCCGGAGCCCGATCCCGAGCTGCGCGATACGGAGAGCGTGCCGCTCAGCGAAACAGTCGAGGCATTCTTCGAGCGCGAAGTGAAACCGCACGTGCCAGATGCCTGGATTGACGTGAACCGATGCGATCCGAAGGACGGCAAGATCGGCGTCGTGGGCTACGAGATCAACTTCAACCGCTACTTCTACCGGTACACCCCGCCGCGTCCGCTGGAGAAGATCGAAGCCGACATCAGAGAGATCGAAAAGGACATCCTCGGGATGCTGAGTGAGGTCACGCTGGGAATCCCGGGTGCTACTCCCAACCTGGAAGAATAATCGGCCGGTCTCAAGACCTTCAGCCACAGGCAGATAGGGGGGTTCTCGGGACTAGATGTCGGCACTTGCATCTAAGTGTTGACATTCGTTACCATGCGCTCGTATGAACCCGTCCGCTCTCACGAGCGAGTTCGTAAGTGCCGGCGTCGGAACCTTCTTTCGGCCGAAGGACATCCGTCCGCTCGGAATGTCGTTTCGGGAACTGCAGCGGCTGGTCGGTTCGGGCGCGGTCGAGAAGGTGGCCCCGGGACTCTACCGTCTCTCATCGGTCGAACCGACTGAGCTCGAGTCTGTCGCGACTATCTGCGCCGCGGTGCCAGGCGCAATCATTTGTCTCCTCTCCGCGCTTGCAATGCATGTGATCGGCACGCAACTCCCGCATCAGATCTGGATCGCGATCGACCGTAAGGCTAGGCGCCCCACGCGGCTCCCTTATCCCGTGCGCGTGATGCGCTTCTCAGGACCGATGCTGAGATATGGCATTGTCACGCGGGAAGCACTCGGGGTTCGAATACGCGTTACATCACCCGCACGCACCGTGGTCGACTGCTTCCGCTATCGCAACAAGGTCGGGCTCGACGTGGCGATGGAAGCGCTCCGAGACGCGGTCCGCTCACGCAAGGCGACAGTCGACGAGATCGTGCGGGCCGCAGAGGTCTGCCACGCCGCCACCGTGGTCTCGCCTTACCTGGAAGCTCTTTCAGCATGACACGCCCGCCGCGAGACATCGGCGCCTCGGTTCGCGCGCGGCTCCTGGCGAGATACGGCGTACGGGAAGAGTTCCAGTTCGTCCTGCAGCGCTACGCCTCGGAGCGGTTTCTCTACCGCCTCGGCAGGTCCCCCCATCGCCATCGCCTTGTGCTCAAGGGTGGGATGCTCCTCGCGCTTTGGGGAGGCTCGGCGTATCGGCCAACCCGCGATCTCGACTTCGCCGGATTCGGCAGTCCGGACCCGGACAGCCTTCTCGCCTCGTTTCGCGAGATCTGCGCACAGGTGGTAGAGGACGACGGCCTCGCTTTCGATCTCGCCTCGCTGGCCGCGGAACCGATCCGCGATGCCGCAGAGTATGGCGGTCTCCGGATCACGGTTTCCGCGACGCTGGCTGCGGCACGCATTCCGCTGCAGATCGATGTTGGCTTCGGGGACGCGATCGAACCCGCGCCCGAGGACGTCGTATACCCGACGCTTCTCGATGCCCCGGCGCCGCGAGTCCGCGCATACGCCCGGGAGCCCGCGATCGCCGAAAAGCTCCACGCAATGGTCGAGTACGGTGAGCGCAATACCCGATATAGAGACTTTTACGATGTCTTCACGCTCGCGCAGGGATTCGAGTTCGAGGGCCGCCGGCTGGCTCGAGCGGTCGCCGCAACGTTCGAGCGGCGCAGCCGGCCGATCGACGTGAGCACGCTCCCTGTCCTTACGGCGACCTTCTTTGCCGACGATGCCCGAGCCGCACAGTGGCGGAGCTATCTCCGGAAGAACGACCTGGTGGCCGCGCCAGGGGACTTCGCCGCAGTCGGCGAGCTGCTCCGCTCATTTCTCGGACCGGCTTGGGATGCGGTCGCTGCCGGCTCGGTATTCGACCTGACCTGGAAGCCTGGTGGGCCGTGGAGGATCGTCTCGTGAACGGGGCAGCACCCCGCCGGGCACCCGCAGACCTTCGGCGGTTCAAGCCGTATCCGGAGTACAAGGACTCCGGCGTCGAGTGGCTGGGGGAGGTTCCAGCGCACTGGGAGGTCATACGGCTTGCAGAGCTCACTACCCTTCTCAACGGCTATCCCTTCGACTCCGAGTACTTTGTTCGCGGGGATGGGACGCCTCTCGTGAGAATTCGTGACCTCTACGAGAACGAGACGGAGGTCAATTACATCGGCCCCGCCGTTAATGATGCCTGGATCGCGCATGGCGACGTGATCATCGGGATGGATGGTGACTTCAACGTTGCGCGCTGGAAGGGGCCACGAGCTCTCCTGAACCAGAGGATGTGCTGCCTACGACCCCGTTCGCCGAATGACGGAGGCTTCATCGCCTACATTCTGCCGTTTCCCCTGAAGGTCATCAACGACCTGACCTATTCGACCACGGTCAAGCACTTGTCCTCGCTGGACGTTCGCAAGATCCGCGTCGGCTCGCCGCCGCGCGAAGAACAGCGCGACATCGCCGCGTTCCTCGACCGCGAGACGGCCAGGATCGATGCGCTGGTGGCGAAGAAGAAGCGGCTTATCGAGCTGCTCCAGGAGAAGCGCGCCGTGCTCATCACCCGCGCGGTCACGAAAGGCCTCGACCCGAACGTCCCCATGAAGGATTCCGGCGCCGAGCGGCTAGGAGAGGTTCCAGCGCATTGGGAGGTATACGCGCTTCGTCGGAGGCTCTTCCGAGAGGCGGGAAGCATCAAGATCGGCCCATTCGGAAGTCAGCTGAAGCTCGAGTTAATGACCAAAGAGGGCTTCAAGGTCTACGGCCAGGAGCACGTAATCGCCCGCGATTTCGGTCGGGGCAACAAGTATGTGGATCTGGGGAGGTTCACAGAACTCGCCGCCTGCGAAATCCGACCATACGACCTTGTTGTGACCATGATGGGGAGCAGTGGACGCTGTGCTGTAGTGCCCGAAGGCATAGAGCGGGGCATTATGGACTCGCACCTGCTCCGGGTCCGACTACGGAATTGCGACCTTGATCCGACGTACCTTTGTCTGCTTATCGATGAGTCCGCGTACGTGAGAGACCAGATTGAGGCCTCGGGTAAGGGGGCCATCATGCTCGGTCTCAATTCGAACATCATCAAGAGCCTCCTTCTCGCGGTGCCGCCGGCCTCAGAGCAACGGAAGATTCTGTCTTTCCTCGACCGCGAGACGGCGAAGATCGATGCGCTGATCGCCAAGGTCCGCGACGCAGTCGACCGCCTTAATGAACTCAGCACTGCCCTCATCTCCGCCGCCGTGACCGGCAGGATCGACGTGCGGGGGGAGGTGGCGTGATCGTTCGAGTCGGCGAGAAGCCCTTCGAGGACGCCATCGAGGCGGCGCTGCTGGCGAACGGGCCGGATGCCGCGGGTGGCCGCCGGTCCGCCGTAGCCGAGACGATAGTGCCGTACGGCACCGCGCTGCCGGGCGGGTATCGGAAGCGCTTGCCCGAAGAGTACGACCGGTCGCTGTGCCTCATCCCGCGCGACGCCCTCGACTTTCTCCTCGCGACGCAGCCGAAAGAATGGGCGAGGCTCAAGCAGCACTATGGTGCCGACGTCAAGGTGCGCTTTCTGGCGCGGCTGTCGCGTGAGATCGAGCGCCGCGGTGCGCTGGACGTGCTGCGAAATGGCATCAAGGATTCCGGCTGCTCGTTCCGGCTGGCTTACTTCCGCCCCGCGAGCGGGCTGAACGAGGAGACGCGGCGACTTCACGCGGCGAATATGTTCAGCGTGGTGCGGCAGCTCCGGTACAGCCAGAAGAACGATAACTGCGTCGACCTCGCTGTCTTCCTGAACGGCATCCCAATCTTCACGGCCGAGCTGAAGAACCCGCTCAGCGCGCAGAACGTCGAGGACGCGATTGACCAGTACAGAACCGATCGCGATCCTCGCGAGCCGCTCCTCGCGCCCGGGCGTTGCCTCGCACACTTCGCCGTCGACCCAAGCCTTGTCTACGTAACGACCCGGCTCGCCGGCAGGAAGACGCGCTTCCTGCCCTTCAACCAGGGCTGGGACCGAGGCGCCGGGAATCCACCCATTCCCCCGACGCGAAAGGGGTACGCCACTTCATACCTCTGGGACGAGATCTGGGCCCGCGGCAGCGTTCTCGATCTCGTGCGGCAGTTCGTCCACGAGTTTGAAGGAGCCCTCGTCTTCCCGCGCTACCAGCAGCTCGACGCCGTTCGGAAGCTGGTCGCCGACGCGCGAGGGCAAGGGGCGGGCCAGCGCTACCTGATTCAGCACTCGGCCGGAAGCGGCAAGAGCTTCACGATCGCGTGGCTGGCTCACCAGCTCTCGACGCTTCACGACGCCTCCGACCGGCGCGTCTTCGACTCGATCGTGATCGTCACCGATCGGCGCATCCTGGACAGACAGCTCCAGAACACCGTCCGTCAGTTCGAGCAGACCCTCGGGGTCGTCGAGAACATCGACCAAACCTCACGCCAGCTCAAGGAGGCGCTGGAGTCCGGCAAGACGATCATCGTGACGACGCTCCAGAAGTTTCCGGTGATCGCCCGGGAGATCGGAGAGCTTCCGGGAAAGCGCTTTGCCGTGATCGTGGACGAGGCCCATTCCTCCCAGTCGGGCGAGAGTTCGAAGAGCCTCAAGGCGGTGCTCACCTCACGAAACCTGGAGGAGGCGGAGCGCGAGGAGCTGGGGGCGCCGACGCCCGAGGACGAGATCGAAGAAGCGATCCTGGCGGAGATTCGGAGCCGTGGGCCTCTTCCAAACCTTTCGGTCTTCGCGTTCACGGCGACTCCAAAGCCAAAAACCATGGAGCTCTTCGGAAGGAAGCGACCCGACGGCAAGTTCGAGCCCTTCCACCTCTACAGCATGCGTCAGGCGATCGAGGAGAAATTCATCCTCGACGTCCTCGAGAACTACACGACATACAAGGCCTACTGGAAGCTTCTGAAGAAGATCGAGGACGATCCGCGCTACGACAAAAGCAAAGCCGAGTACCTCCTGAAGTCCTTCGTGGATCTTCACCCTCACGCCGTCAACGAGAAGATCCGGATCATGGTCGAACACTTCGCCGCGCACTCGCAGGGCGAGATCGGCGGGAAGGCTAAGGCCATGATCGTCACGCGCTCGCGCCTCCATGCCGTGCGCTACAAGCTCGCCCTCGACCGCACTCTCGCCGAGCGCGGCTTTCCGTGGAAAGCACTGGTGGCCTTCTCGGGCAGCGTCGAGGACGGCGGTGCTTCCTACACCGAATCCGGCATGAACTCGGCGGGCAAGGACCGGACGATCGGCGAGAGCCAGACGGCGGAGGAGTTCAAGAAGCCGGAATACCGCTTTCTCATCGCTGCCGAGAAGTTCCAGATGGGCTTCGACCAGCCGCTGCTCCACACGATGTACGTGGACAAGAAGCTGGGTGGCGTGAACGCCGTCCAGACGCTCTCACGGCTGAACCGGATTCATCCCGAGAAGCGCGGCACGATGGTTCTCGACTTCGCCAACGAAGCGGAAGAGATCCGAAAAGCGTTCGAGCCCTACTACGAGACGACGATCCTGTCCGAGGCGACGGACCCGAATCTGCTCTATGAGACTCAGCGGCGGCTTCTGGGGTTTCCGGTGTACACGGAGAAGGACGTCTATCTCTTCGCAAAGGTCTTCTTCGATCGAGAAGCCAGCCAGGATCGGCTCTACGCGGCACTCGGCCCGGCGGTAGACCGATTTCGTGACCTGGCTCACGAGGAGCAGGTCGATTTCCGGGGCCAGGTCACGGATTACGTTCGTCTCTACGCTTTCCTTGCGCAGGTGCTGACGTTCGCCGACGTCAGCCTCGAAAAGCTCTACGTCTTCGCGCGCTACCTTCGCCGGCTGCTCCCCGTTGAGCCGGTCTCGCTTCCACGCGAGGTCCAGCAGAACATCGACATGGAGTCCTACCGAATCCAGCAGACGAGCGCCGGGAAGATCCGCCTCGAACGCCGGGCGGGACAGCTCGAGCCGATCGGCTCTACGGACCATCACGGGGAGCAAGAAGAGGAGATCGAGCCGCTCTCCCGGATCATCGCCGAGCTGAACGAGCGCTTCGGTCTGAATCTCGGGCCCGAGCATCGGGTCGCGCTGGAGCAGATCCGGAGAGCGCTGGACGAGGACGCGGGCCTCGATGCCAGCGCCCGCGTCAACACGCGGGAGAACGTGCGGCTCACGTTCGACCCGAAGGTCGAGGACAAGATCCAGTCGATCGTCGAGACGAACTTCGAGCTCTACAAGCGGATCACGGACGACCCGGTCTTCGGCCAAGCAATCAAGAACCTTCTCTTCGACGACTTCATCCGGCGCCACCGGAGGGCCGAGGAGCTCCTAAAGCTCCAGGAGTCGAAGACGCTGGAATTCAAATCGAGTTTGCGCTGGAATCTCAAAGAAGACCGGCAGGACGACCGGAACGTCACGCTCGCGGTGCTGAAGACCATTGCCGCTTTCCTCAACACCGAGGGAGGCGACCTTCTGATCGGCGTCGCGGACGACCGCACCGTCCTTGGAATCGACCACGATCGGCTCGAGAACGACGACAAGTTCATGAGGCACCTCGTCCAGGTCGCCCAGAACGCCCTCGGCGATCGAGCGGGCACCTGCATCGATCCGAGCATGCAGATCGTCGACGGGAAGACCGTATGCGTCGTTTCGTGCCAGAGGAGCCCAGAGCCCGTGTTTCTAAAGTGGAAGGGCGCGGAGCAAGTTTCCGAGGGGGATTTCTACGTCCGAAGCGGGCCGCGAAGCGACAAGCTGAGCGCGAGCAGCGCCGAGAAGTACATCCAAACGCGATTCGGCGAGAGGACAGCAAGCGGCTAGCGCTCCAGCGCGCGCTCGATGTGGCAGCGCAGGGGCTTCTCGAACGTCCAGCGCGCCGTGCGCTGGAGGCCCTGCTCCGCCGCGGCCGAGGCGTTCCACGCGGCGAGGGCCGCGAGGCGCTCGTGGTACCACTCCCGGGAGACGCCGCCGTTCACCCACGTCCGCGCGCCGGTTGGAGCGATGAACATCGCCGACCAGCCTCACGGTGGTCAGCTCTCCTGAGCGATCAGATCGAGGAGCACCAAGAGCCTTGACCGCCCCCTTGGGGCGAGCTACTCTCTGACTAGACGGACTAGTCGGAGGGTTCCCATGCGACGTTGGCAGCTCCAGGAAGCGAAGGCCCGGCTCAGCGAAGTCGTGAAGTCGGCCCGCGAAGGGCCACAGGAGATCAGCGTGCGTGGCGAGCCGGCGGCCGTCGTGCTGTCGATCGCCGAGTACGAGCGGCTGAAGAAAAAGAAACAGCTTTCTCTCTACGAGTTCCTTAGGAGGTCTCCGCTCGTCGGAGTGGATCTCGATCTCGAGCGCGACAAGTCGCCCGCGCGCGATATCGAGCTATGAGCTTCCTAGTAGACACGAACGTCATCTCCGAGGCGACTCGTCCGCGGCCGGATGACGGCGTCGTTCGCTGGCTGAAGTCAGCAGGAGGACCTTCTCTCTTCGTCAGCGTGCTCACACTCGGTGAGATCAGGAAGGGGATAGAAAAGCTCCGCAGTGGAGCGCGAAAAGACAGCCTCCGTGCCTGGCTCGAGTCGGAGATTCCCGCCTGGTTCGAAGGTCGCATTCTTCCCGTCGACGCCGCCGTCGCGGACCGGTGGGGAAGGCTCGTCGCAGCAGCGGGCCGAACAATACCCGCCGTCGACTCGCTCCTCGCTGCGACCGCGCTTGTCCACGGGCTGCGGCTCGTGACCCGCAACCGAGCGGACTACTCCTTTCCGGGGCTCGAGATCCTCGACCCGTGGGAGCCGCCCGGGTGAGCGTCGAGATCCGGGAGCGGGTCTTCGGCGAGAGGACGCGAAACGCTTAGCGCTCCAGCGCGCGCTCGAGGTGGCAGCGCAGGGGCTTTTCGAACGTCCAGCGCGTCGTGCGCTGGAGGCCCTGCTCCGTCGCGGCCGAGGCGTCCCACGCGGCGAGGGCCGCGAGGCGCTCGCGATACCACGCCTCGGAGACGCCGCGGTTCTCCCGGAGCCGCTCGAGCCGCTCGCGCTGGAGGCCCACGTCGCCGATCTCGGGATGGTGGTTCACACCCCAGATGCGCGGAACGGTGCCGCCCTGAAGGCGCGCGAACTCGAACATCGTCACGGCCTCCCCGCGTCCCGTCCCCGGGCGGTCACAGTCGAAGCCGAGCGGCCGCGCCGTGCCCGAGCCCGTCGGGAGAAGGTCGAAGAGCCGGCTGTCGAGCACCCTGACCTCGGGGCCTCCGTTCTCGGCGAAGTAGTCGCCGAAGAAGGGGTGCGCCCAGGCGTCGTCCGTGAGGACGTTCGTGACGATGCCGGCGCTCTTGCCTCCCCTCTCCGGCCCTCGCAGGACCGCGCGGGCGACTCCGCCCCACCGCGCGAGAAGGCCGAAGGAATGACAGATGCCGAGCATCGCCGTGCCCGGGCTCGCGAGCACGCCGTCGAAGAACCGGAAGAGGGGAGCTTCCCACTCGGGCTTCTCGAGGATGCCCTGCGAGCCGGCCGACACGCCGTCATTCTCGCGCGGGTCGAGCGCGCCGGGTCCGCCCGAGCCGACCACGAGCGCAAATCGCGCGGGAAAAGACGGCACGGCGAGGCCTCGACGCACGTCGTAGCTGATGACCCGAACCGCCGGCGCGCCGGCACGGCGCTGCCGCGCGTCGTGCGCGTAGTTGAGGAGGCTCTCCACGATCGACGCGTGCCCGAGATTCGCGTAGCCGTGGTGCATGTCGAGAACCGCCACGTCCACGAGGCCCTTCTCCGGAGGAGGTTCGTCGCCGGGCGCGTTCACCCGGACGTAGGAGAGCCCGAGCCCCGGAGGAACCACGATCTGGGAGCCTGGCTCGCTCAGATCTTCTCCTCCTTGAGCGTACGCGTCATGAGATTGCGCACGGCGTCCGTGGGCGTTGTCTGACCCGAGAGAATCGACGCGACCATCGCGGCGATCGGCATCTCGACGCCCGCCTCGTCCGAAAGCTCGAGCAGGACGGGCGACGTCGCGACGCCCTCGGCCACCTCGCCCGAGAGCGCGGCCACGGCTTCGGGAAGCGACTTTCCGGACGCGAGCGCGAGCCCGACGCGCCGGTTACGCGAGAGATCGCCCGTCGCGGTGAGAATGAGATCTCCCGTGCCCGCGAGGCCCGAAAACGTCTCGGGGCGTCCGCCGAGGCGCGTGCCGAGCCGCCGGATCTCGGCGAGCGCCCGCGTGAGGAGAGCCGCCCGCGTGTTGTGCCCGAGGCGAAGGCCGTCCACGAGGCCGGCCGCGATCGCCACGACGTTCTTCGCGGCTCCCGCGATCTCGACACCCAGCACGTCCGCCGACCGATACAGCCGCAGCGTGGGAGAGGACAAGAGCTCCTGCAGCTTCGCGGCGACGTCCGGATCCGCGCTCGCGACGACAGCCGCTGCCGGAAGGCCGCGCGCGACCTCCGCCGCGAACGTCGGGCCCGAAAGCGCGGCGAGGCCGTCCGTCCGCCCCGTCACGAACGACATGATCTCGGTCGTCCGCCGGCGCGAGCCGATCTCGAGACCCTTGGACGTCGCGACAAGAGGCACGGGCGGGAAAAACGGCGCGAGCCGCTCGAGCTCCAGCGCCGTGGCCTGTACGGAGACCGACCAGAGAACGGCGGAAACCCCCGAGAACGCCTCACGCGCGTCGGTCGTGATCGTCACCCGTGGCGGAATCGGAGGAGCCCCCGCGAGCGCGGGATGAGCGCGCGTCGCTTTGAGCCGCTCGACGACATCCGGACGGCGGCCGAGAAGCGCCACGTCCAACCCCTTGTTCGCGCCGTGGATGGCGAGCGCGGTGCCCCAGGCGCCGGTTCCGACGATCGCGAGTCGGGTCACGAATCCCTCCGTCCGAGGCGTTGCTCGCTTCCCTCGAGAAGCCGCCGGATGTTCGCGCGATGCGAGACGATGAGAAGAATCGTGACCGCCGAGGCGGCCGCGACTTCCGAATCGGGCGCGTGGAACAGGAGCCGCATCGCGAGCGGCAGAAGGCAGGCCGCCGTGATCGAGCCGAGCGACACGAAGCGCGTCGCGGCGACCACGGCGACGAAGACGGCCACGACCGCGAGCACCGCGAACGGGCACAGCACGGAGAACCCTCCGATCGCCGTCGCGACGCCCTTGCCCCCGCGGAATCCGAACCAGACCGGGAAAACGTGCCCGAGCACGGCCGCGCACGCCGCCGCCCCGAGCCAGCGCGGATCGTACGTGACGGACTGCATCAGAAGCACCGCGAGCGCGCCCTTTCCGATGTCGAGAAGCATCGTCAGGGTCGCGAGCCGCTTACCCGACGTGCGGAGCACATTCGTCGCGCCTGCGGTACCCGAGCCTTCGTGCCTGACGTCCACGCCGCGAAACACGCGGACGAGGACGATCGCAAAGGAGATCGATCCCAGCAGGTAGGCCGCGATGAGACACGCGAGCTCGCGTGTCACCGGCGTCCTCCGTCGGCGAGGCCGAGAAGGTGCTTGCGCAGCATCCCGAGCGCGGTCGAGGTCGTCCAGCGCCGGATGAGCGAGCGCTCGCCCGGCAGGAGAAGTTTCCTGTGAAGGCGCGTTCCGTCCGCCGCGTCGAGCGCGACGTGAACGGTGCCGACGGGCTTTTCCGGCGTGCCGCCGCCGGGGCCCGCGATACCCGTCGTCGACAGCCCGATCGTCGCGCCGAATCTCTTGCGCGCGCCGAGCGCCATCTCGCGCGCGGTCTCCTCCGAGACCGCCCCGTGGCGTTCGAGCGTGGCCGCCGAGACGCCCACGAGGTCGGCCTTCGCGGCGTTCGCGTAGGTGACGGCGGCGCCGAGGAAGTAGTCCGACGAGCCCGGGATGTCCGTGATGCGCCCCGCGAGCTGGCCTCCCGTGCACGACTCGGCGAGCGCGAGCGTCTGGCCCTTCACGCGGAGCAGGTCGCCCGCGACGCCCTCGAGCGTGTCGTCGTCGCGGCCGAAGATCTCGCCCGACAGCGCCTTGTGGAAATCGGCCTCGATACGGTCGAGGACGCGCGACGCCTCTTCGAACGTCCCGCGCGCCGCGAACTGGAGCTGCACTTCGCCGGGCGCGGCCAGAATCGTGAACGGGACGTCGGGATACGCGGCGTAGACGGGCTTGACGAGCGTCTCCACGACGCTCTCGGCCATCGCCGCGATCTTCAGCGTGCGCCGGTGCAGGCCGGCCGCTTCGCCCCGCGCGAGGAGGGGCTCGACGGCATCGGTCCACATCGCCTTCATCTCGAGCGCAACCCCGGGCAGGAGGACGACGGTCGAGCCTCCCGCCGCCACGAGAAAGCCGGGAGCCGACCCGCGGGGGTTCGCCAAGACGACGGCGCCCTCGATCACGTCGGCCTGCTTCTCGTTCACCTTCGGCATCTCGAGGCCGCGCCGGCGAAACCGCTCTTTGAGGCGCAGGAGAATCGCCTCGTCCCGCACGAGGGCGCGTCCCAGCACTTTCGCGACGGCTTCCTTCGTGCGGTCGTCGTCCGTGGGTCCGAGCCCGCCCGTCACGACGAGGAGCGAAGCTCGCGTGAACGCGAGGGGAATCTCGGCGAGAAGGTCGGCCCAGCCGTCGCCCACGCAAACCTTCCGCACGACGGAGATCCCGAGGGCTTCGAGTCGACTCGTGAGGTACAGCGAGTTCGTGTCGAGGCGCTCTGTGCCGAGAAGCTCGCTGCCAACGGCCAGGATCGAGGCCGTGCCCGGGCGCGATGGCGAACCGGCGCTCACGCCGGCACCTCCGCGCCCGTCTGGAGCTTGCGAGACGTCTCCTCCCATTCCCACAGCTTCGCCTCGAGCGTCCTGCGAGCCTGCTCGCGCGCGGATTTCACCTGACGGGCCTTCTCCCCGTCGCGGAACACGTCAGGGTTCGAGAGAGAAAGATCGAAGCTTCGCAGCCCCTCTTCCAGGCGCGCGATCTCCTCCTCGAGCGCGGAGAGAATTCTTTCGTTCTTCACGCGCCGTCTCTCGGCGGCCTTGTCGGAAGAAGAAGAAGATTTCTTAGAAGGTGAAGGGGGCGGCGAAAGCTTCTTCGAGCCGGCCTGCGAGGGAGAAAGACTTTCTTTCTTCCTCTTCACGAGATCCGTGTAGTTGCCGGGGTGCAGTTCCACCGCGCCTCCCGGGCCGATCTCGAGAATCTGCGTCGCGATGCGGTCCACGAACCAGCGGTCGTGACTCACGAAGACGATCGCGCCCTCGAAAGCTTCCAGAGCGTCCTCGAGCTGCTCGCGCGCGTCGAGGTCGAGGTGGTTCGTGGGCTCGTCCAGCAGGAGGAAGTTCGCGCCGCCGAAGACGATGCGCGCGAGCGAGAGGCGCCCCTTCTCGCCGCCCGAAAGAGTCGCGATCTTCTGGAAGACCTCGTCGCCCCGGAAATCGAAAAGCGCGAGGAAGTCGCGTGCTTCGTTCTCTTTCATCGTGGGATCGAGATCCATCACGGTGTCGAGCGCCGTCTGCTCGACCGGAAGGTCGCCCATCTCCTGGTCGTAGTAGCCGGTGAGGACGCCGGTGCCCGGCACGGCCGAGCCGGAAAGCGGAGGCAGCACGCGCGCGAGCGTCTTCAGGAGCGTCGTCTTGCCGCAGCCGTTCGGCCCCCAGAGCGCGAGGCGGTCCCCGCGGCGGAGGAGGAACGACACGGGCTGAAGGAGCGGCCCCGTCTCCCGATAGCCCGGCACGAGCTTCTTCGCCTCGAGAACGCGCCCTCCGGAGACGCGTGCCTCCTCGAAGCGGATCGAGACCTCGTTCGCGTCCTCCCTCGACGCCTCGATTCTCTCGATTCGCGCGAGCATCGTGCGGCGGCTGCGGGCCTGTTTCGTCTTCTGGCCCGCGATGTTGCGGCGGATGAACTCCTCGGTCCGCTCGATCATCTGCCGCTGCTTCTCGGCCTCCTTCGCGCGGAGGCGCTCGCGCTCGGCCTTGAGCCTGCGGTACGTGGCGTAGTCGCCCGGGTAGTCCTCGAGGCGGCCGTGCGCGACCTCGACGATGCGGTCCGCGACGGCATCGAGAAAGCGGCGGTCGTGCGAGACGACGAGCGCCGAGAGGCCGGCGCCCGTCTTCCGCTCGACGAGCCAGCCCTCGAGGAACTCGATTCCGGCCACGTCG
>CABEAM010000151.1_pt1 | contig 17011 bp, 2 predicted proteins | sample 3132391 | NCBI WGS metagenome assembly CABEAM01 (sample SAMEA5534343, study PRJEB31848) | metagenome | biome: tundra; feature: field; material: soil | place: USA | collected 2013-05 | depth 0.45 m
ACGCGGGCGCCGTGACCAACGCCGAACGCGTCGGTCACCGCGAGCTCGAGCGGGTTGTAGAGGACCGACGACGCGTAGGAGGTGACCTCGGGCGCCGTGAGGACGCTGGCCGAAGGCGTGAACGAGGCGCCCGCGGTCTGCCCGCCCGCGTAAACAAAAACCGACGCGAGCGTGCGCACCGTGGAGTCCGTCTGCGGATAAAGGCTCAGCACGGCGCCGTCGAGGATGAAGACCGGACCGCCCGCGACGCCGCCTGCGGGAAGCATCGCGTCGGTCGGCAGCACAGCCACTTCCGACGCTTCGTAGACCTTCCGCGCGCGTACGGCGCGGAGGTGCACGCCGGCGACCGTGACGTTTCCACCGGTGTCGACGACACGCACCTCGAATGGCAGGAGCGCGCCCTCGGCAACGCCGTTCGGGACGTGCCACAACGACTCGTACGTGCCTGCGCCCGGCGCGGCGGTGCCCGCGACGAGTGAGCCGTCCACATAGGCTGCCGCGAGCGTGCCTGCCGCGTCGACGGGGCCCTTGATCTGGACGCTCGCGATCGTGCCGGGCACGTCCGATCCGGAGACGTGGTCGAGGTCCGACACGCGCACCCGGAGGAGGAGCGCCGGGCCCTGCGCCGATACCGTGGACGTGTAACCAGACGGCCACGCGCCGCCTTCCCAAGGCGTCAGCCACGTCACGACCGGCGCGTACGGATCGGGCGTCGGCGAGACGTTGAACGCGAGCGGCAAGGTCCCGGTGTTTCCGCCCCAGTCCGTGGCCGACGCCGTCGCGGTCACGCTCTGGCCGGCGGACGGGACCGTCGCGGGCACGGTCAGTTCGGCGGTCCGATAGAGATTCGTGGTGCCGGCCACGAATGTTGCCGTCTGCGGCGAGGCGAAGATAGACGAGAGCGTCAGCGAGACGCTGCGCACCGCCGTCTCGGCATCGCGCGCACGGAACTCGAGGACGAGCTTCTGGCCGATGAAGAACTGCGACGCGGGCGACGAAGCGCCCGAGAGGCGCGCGACAAAGGAATCGACGACAGGCGCGTTCGGGTCGTGCGCCACCGCGAAGCGCGCGGACTCGGCCGTCACGGACGCGCCGAGCGCGTCGGTCGCTTTCACGCGGAGGAAGAGAAGCGTGCCTTCGGCCGTCGAAATCGGAATGGCGCTCGTGAAGACGGGCGGCGCGAGCGCGGCCCATCCGCCCGCGGGCCGCGTGACGACCTGCGAGGGCAGCGAAGCTACCAAGTCCGCCGGGTTATTCGGGCTTCCCGGATCGTCCTTGCGCAGCTCGCACGTAAGAGTGACCTGCGTGCCGTCGGGATCCGAGACACCCGCCACCGCGGCCGAGACCGTCGAGCCCGCGTAGAACGTCCCGGAAACCGGTAGCGTCGCGGCCGCCGTGACGCTCCCGACAACGGGCGGCGCATTCGGCACGACCACGAACGGCAGACTCACGACGTTGCTCGCGTTCGTACTCGTGTCGAAGGCTTTGACCCACACCGTGAAGGGCCGCGGGTCGATGCCGTTCCCGGTGTAGGCCGCGACGAACGTGTACGCGAACGGGTATGTCCACGCCGTGAAGACGGGCGTCGCCGCCGGAGAGGCCGGGTCTGCGAGCGACGCGAGGGTGTACTCCACGCGGTTGACGTCGCCCTGCGGGAGGTCGTCGAGGCTCGAGAGGGACGGCGTCAGCGTGTACGACGTCCCGCCGAGGAGCTGCCCGGCCGGAGCGCCCGGCGGGAACGCGACGTCGACGTGCGGCGGGTTCTGGTCGTAGATGCGGAACGCCTTGTCGTAGTCCGCCATCGGGTTGCCGGTGGCGTCCCTCAGGCGCGAGAGATGGACGCGCCGCCTCAGGCTGTCGTTCTGGTACGTCACGCCGGTGGGCGGCTGGACGACGAGCGAGTAGCCGCCGCGCGAGAGGAACATCGTGACCGGAACCGGCTGCCAGTCGGGGCTCCCGTTCTGCTGCCAGAATAGCTGCGCGGCGGGCGTCGGGCCCGAGCCGTCCAGCTCCTGCGGCGTCGCCGTGACGGCCTCGCTGAAGTCGAACCGAACCGGCGCGACGGGATCGACAGGGCGGTCGAGGGAGGGCACGGAGCCCGTGACGACGGGCCCGACCGTGTCGGATGTCGTGAAGTTGGACCCGAGGTCGCCCAAGGAGGTGAGCGGCCGGCCGACGCCGTCGCGCACACCGGATGCGCCGCCGGCGATCGTGAGGCTGTAAACGGTGGAGTTGTCGTAGAGGACCGAGGGCCTGAAGCGCACGACCTGCTGGCCCGATCCGTTCACGAGCGACGTCCATGCCCCGGCCGGCAGGAAGCCCGTGACCGAGCGCAAAGTGAAATACGGGGACGTCGCGCCACCCGTGGGCAGAACCGTCGCGAGGAGCGGCTCGGAGAACGTGATCTCCACGGGCGCATTGCGCGAGACCCCGACCTGGCCCGGCGGCGGCACGATCGACACGATGCGCGGCGGCGACGCGTCGAGAACGAGCGGCGGCAGCGCGTTGTCGTTGCCGTCCGGTCCGACGAGAGATCCGCCGCCGGTGGCGAGCGACTCGCCAGTCTGATTCGAGGCCGAGATCGTGTAGGCGCCGGTCCTGAGGACACTGAAGCGGTACACGCCGTCCGATCCCGTCTGGATGATCTGGAGCTGATTGCTGGAGTCGCGGATCTGGACGATCGCCTTGTCCTCGGGCACGAGGGTGGACGGATCGCCGGTGTAGAGGTCGCCCGACGGCGGGTGATAGACGACGCCGTGCGCGGAGACGGCCGGCGCGAGCGTGATCGAAAGGGCGAGCGTCTGGTCGTCGTAAAGGAGTGTGCCGGTTGCGATGCCGCCGAAGCCCGTCGATGACACGCGCGCCGAAGCACGCACGTCACCCGAAAGCACGCCGTCGAACGTCGCCGCCCCGAGCCCGTCCGTCGCGGCTTCGTAGTGCCCGCCAAAGGTGTCGATCGCCACGTTCGCCTGCGCGGGAGCGTTTAGCGCGTCGCGCACGGTCACGACGACACGCCCCTTCGCCCGCAGGACGAGTCGGTACGGGTCGGACGACGTGCCGGCGCCCGCGAACACGCCCGTCCCGGAGATCGAGCCCGTGCGCTGCTTGCCGCTCGACTCCTGGGCCGTCACCTTGAGGCTCTGCGCCGTGAGGACGTCCGGGAAACGGAAGAGATGGCCGGGATACGGGCTGGACGTCTGGGTCGTCGTGAAGTCGTAGAGGCATCCCGGCGGACAGCCGAGGGTCTGAAGCAGGCGCACGGAGTAGATGCCGTTCGCGGGGTTGATTTCGCCGACTCCCGCCGTGAGGCTCTCGAAGAGACGGACGAACCGGTCGGCGACGGGCTCCAGCACGAGGTCCACGGAGGCCACGGGCGCCGTGGCTGTCGTTGTGACCGACGCGCCAGCCTGGCGGTTGGAGCTCGAGACTCCCGCGAGGAGCGAGAACGCGCCGGGAGGAATGCCGTCGAAGAGGAAACGGCCAAGCGTGCCCGGGTCGGAAGATGTCGTTGCAAGCGCCGTGAGCGTCGTACCCCACAGCCGTCCATTCACGGTGCCGCTCAGGCGCACGATCCCGGCACCGACGGGCACGGTCTTGCCGGGATCGTCGAAAAGCGTGCCCAGGATCTGCCCGCGCGTGCCGAGCGTGACGATGGCGTCGACCCGATCGCCGGCGCTCTGAAGCCTCAGGCTCGTCACGAGCCCGCCGCGGCCCGTCGGCGCGTGGAACGCATACGCGGAGTACGTTCCGAGCGGCAGCGCGTCGAAGGAAGTTTGCCCGTTCGCGTCAGCGACGCCCACGTCGCCGCTCGAGAGCGTGACCTGGGAGTCGGGCACGGGTGCCCCCGTGTCGGGATCGCGTACCGTCACGCCGATCGCGCCCACGGACGTCGTCATCACGATGTCGGGCATCACGACGACCTGGAGGTCCGACGTAATCTCGGCAACCGCGCTGCCCTGCCGCGTGACCTGGTTCCGATCCCGCGCGACGACGGTGACCGGCCCGGCGAAGAGGTGCGCCACCTCGTACGCGCCCTGCGCGTCCGCCGAGAAGAAGCCCGTGCCCGAAGGGAGACGCCGGTTCGGGTAGCCTGTTTCACGGACGTAGTACTGCGCAAAGGCGAGCGGCGCGGGCGCCCCGCCCGTGAGGTCCACGACGCGACCGCGCACGGTGCCCTGCATCCGCATCACGACCGTCAGGTCGAGCGTCTGGCCGGGTCCGGAGATGAGGCCGTCCGCGCGGCCGACGCGATCCACGCTTCCCACGAGCGCCGCCGACGTCACCGAGATGTTGCCTTGCGGCACGAGCTCGAACCGGAATGCCCCCTGACTGTCCGTGCGCAGCGTTTGCGGCAGGAGTCCCTTCGCAGCCATCGACACGTCGGCGTTCGGAACCGGGGTCACTCCGTCGACGCCCACGACGTGACCGGTCACCGCGGACGCCGTGTCGAACAGGATGTCGAGGTTGACGACCTGCCCCGGGTAGTCGATCGACCGGTTGAAGCTCTTGTTGCCGTTGAACGGATTCACGGCCGTGAACGTGAAGTCCCCCACGGGCAGCACGAGCGTGAGCCGCCCGCCCTGGTCGGTGGTCGTCTGGATCGCCTCTCCCCCCTTGAGGCCGATCACACCCCCGGAAACGACAGTTGGCCGGTAGAACACGGGAGCGAGGACACCCGAGGAGGGGGTGTGCGCAAACACGTTCACGACGCCCGAGCCCGCGACGCGGATCGACACGAAGGGGCGATGCCCGCCGAACACGATCGACGCCGTCGCGAGACCGAAGTACCCGACCTTGCCGGGCACGAGGCCGTCGCCCACGTGGGCGAGGACTTTGTGTGATCCGACGATGATGTTGTCGAAGCCGAAACGGCCATCCCCGGCCGAGGTCGTGGCGACCTCATTCCCCGACGGATCGGTGCCGAGAGTGACCGCGACGCCTGACGCCGGTCTGCCGAGCGGATCGAGGACGACGCCGTCGATCCCGCCGCTCATCGAGACGAGGAAAATGTCGGCGGCGAGGACGGGCGTGCCATCTCCGGCGTCCAGGATCGGAGGCAGAGCCGTCTGCCCTTGCAGACCGCGCACGTTGTCGAACGTGGTCACGGCGTAAGGCGCATCACCGGCGCCCTGCACGGGCACGCCTTCGATTCGGTAGGTGCCGGTAGCATCCGTGTACGCGAAGACCCCGGGCCCCTCTATGAACGCGACCGCCCCGGCCACGGGGAGATTCGTGTTCGTCGGCCCGTCGTGGAAGAGGACCCTCCCGACCACGCTGCGCGGCGAGGCGTCGGCGAGCGTGAGGGTCGCGGAGACCGTCGCGTCGGCTGCGAGCGTGAGGTCCGTAAGCGCGGGCGTGCGCGAGACAGCGAAGTCGGCCGCCTGCACCGTGACCTTGCCTGCGGGCACGCCGGTGAAGGTGGCGTTGCCGAGGCTGTCGGAAAGCTTTGCCGCGATGAAGTTGCCGTTCGAGTACACCACGACGTTCGCGCCCGGCGACGGCACGGGCGGCGGCCGCGGGCTGCCGCTGCGCAGGCGCAGGATCCTGGCGGACACCGTGCCAGTCTTCGGCGGGCCGCCGCTTCGCGAGAGCTGGAGCGTCACGGTCACGATGTCACCGGGCCGTTGGATGCCGACGGTCTGGTACGCGCGGTTGCCCGCGCCGTCGCGTCCGGAGAGCGTGATCGGGCCGACGGGCAGCCCGCCGAGCGTGAACGAGCCGTCGGAGGCGACCTGCACCGTCCGCTGCTCGACGAAGAGCGTGCTCGCGGCCGCGATGGTCCCGTCCGTCACGGGAGCGCCGTTGTCCGCGTAGACGAGCCGCCCTTTCACGATGCCGCGCCCGAGGAGCGCGATGTTCACGTGCATGAGGCGGTTCTGGAGTCGGATCTTCGTCGAAACCTCTTCGACCTCCTGGGGCTGGAGGATCGGGTCGCTCCCGGGCGGCACGATCGCGCGCAGCGTGAACCCGGACTTCACGCTCTCGACGACCGCATTTGGCGGCTTTCCCACCGTGCGGCCGGGCGGCGGCGGCTCCTCGATGAAGTCGAAGTAGAAGGCGCCGTCGGCGCCCGTCGTGACCTCGGCGACGAGGTCGAGGAAGTCCACGCCCTCACCCGTGCCGTCCGCGGGCTCGACATGCCGCCACCTGAGGAGCTGGACCCGTGAGCCGGCCGCGGGCGTTCCGTCGCCGCGCAGCACGCGCCCGTCCGCGAGGCCGCCCGTGCGGTTCGGGTCGATGATGATTGCCGGCACCTGCGGGTCGAGGGGCGTGCCGTGCGTGTCGCGGATCGCGTTCGTGATGAGGAGGTGCTCGTGGCGGATCACGGGGATCCCGTCCACGAGCCCGTTCAGCGCGCTGATCGGGCTCTGGTACCTCACGTTCACGACGCGCTCGCTGTTGGGCTGCCAGAACGCCGCCGCGCCCGCTTTCGTCGCGACGCGGTCGACCGTGACGGCGGGCGACGAGGTGTCCTGGCCGTGGAACGTCGAGCGCACCGCGTAGCTGACCGGCGTCTCCGCCGAGGCCTTGTCGGGCGGGCGGTTGAAGAGGCACGAGATCCCGAGGCCGTACCGATCGAGCTCGGGGTCCTGAACCGCGCCGACGACGCGGAAGGGCGGGAGCTGAAGGACGGTGATCACGGGTGCCGAGGCACTCACGGGGAGGCCGCTCGTCGGGAAGTAGAGCCCGAAGGTGAGCGGCGCGTCGCCCGCCGCCTTCACCGCGCGTACTTCCCACACCTCGTTCGCGCCCATCGAGACGAATCCGAAGTCGACCTTGCGGAAACCCGCGAGGTCGTCCGTCGGGACGAGCAGCATCAGCCGGCCCGAGGCTGCCGTCACGGGCGCATGCAGGTCCACGCGATACGACGCCGTCGAATCGAGCCGGCCGACGAGGGCGAAGGGCATCTTCGTCGTGCCGCCCGGCACGTCGGCGAGCGCATAGATTTCGCCGTATGGGATCGTGCGCAAGCGTGCCGCGTCGTCACTCGTGTATGCGAGGAACGTCGTGCCGGAGGCTCCGACCTGGCGCACTTCGAGAACCGGCGCCGGCTGCGAGCCGTTCGGGACGAGCGCCGCCGCGAGATACGGCCGGCCGTAGTCCGTCGTGGCGGCGAAGTGATCGACGAAGTCCGCCGCGGCGAGATTCCGATTCAGCTGCTCCTGGCGAAAGAGGCCGCCGAGCGCGGAGGCCGCCTCGGCGCCGCGCGTCAGGGAACGCCGCAGCGTGTCGTAGTCGGTGAGGTCGTGGCGGTTCCCGAGCTGGTCGAGGGCGAGCACCTCGAGCGATTCCAGGAGTCGCTCCTGCAGGTAGAGACGCTGGCCCGCCTCGCCGAGATCCACGGCGCGTCGCTCGACATCGCTCTTCAGGACATGAGGCAGCCCGGCGGGCGCGGCGCCGGCAGGTGCGAGCGCGAGACTGTAGGCAAGGCCGAGGAACCGCACGTTCGCGGTCACGAAGCTCTTCGGCAGGAGATTCGTGAACCGCGGTAGGACGAGCGATGCGGGCGAGAGCGGGATTCCCGCCTCGCCCACTCCCGTCCTCAGGTGAATCGTCCCGGTGAGGCCGCCCGTTGCCTGGAACGTCGTCGCGACACACTGGCCCGTGAGGTCGGCCACGAGTTGGTACTCCAGCGTCTCGGAAGCGCCGGGCTTGAGCGTCGGAATCGTTTTCGCGAACGACTCGGAGGGATCCTGCTTGTGCGCTCCCGTGATGCTCTCGCTCGCGAGGTCGACCGTCACGAGATTCTGCGTGGCACGCGAAAGGTTCGTGACCGTGACATAGAGCGAGTACGGCTCGCCTTCGCGTACGACATCGGGATGGTTGAACGCGAGCTGGAAGCGGGCGTCGACGACTTCGACCGCCGCCTGCACGACGCCGCCGGTGGAGAGCACCGCACGGCCGGGTCGCACGAGATCAGCCGCGATGTCCATGCGCAGGACGTGCGTGCCGGGCACGAGCCCCTCCACAGTCCACGTCGCCGTGCCCTGCTCGCCCGGCCCGAGAGAGCCCACGCCGTTCGCCTTCAGGAGAGGTAGCTTCTGTCCCACCGCGATCGGGGGCGCCGTCGCCGCGAGGCGCAGCACATCCCCCGACGGCAGTTTCAGCGCGCCCGTGACATTTGTGAGACTCGCGCTCGACCCACTCGGCGCACCGTTCGCCACGATCAACTTCGCGTCGAAGAATTGATTCAGGAAGGAGACGTTTCCTGGCAGGACGATCGCGCCGAAGAGCGGAAACTCCGGATCGGTGAACTCCTCGTCGCCGCTGGCAAGAGACGGCGATAGGGGCGCCTGAGCGTTCAGCTGGAACGGCACGATTCTCGGCGGCTCCCAGTGCTTTACGGCATTCGCGATGGCCGGAGGCAGACCGTCGAGGTTCACCTGCGGCCTGCCGAGCAATTGAGCGAGGCCGTTGCCCTCGTAGAGAACCGGCAGCTCGATGATCACCGTCGTCCCCGAGAATGCGAACCCCACGGCGAAGCTGAACGCGTTGAAGTTCTGCTGCGTGAGTGTGATCCCGCGGGCCTGCAGGTCAGCGAGCGTGAGACGCGTGACGGTGGCCGAGGCGAGCAGGATCTGGCGGACGTGCAGCGTGGCAAGCGACGGCTCGGCGTTCGCCAGCACGTGGCCCGTCGCGGTGTCGACGAGGCGGACGTTCTCGAGGAGGTACTCGCCTTCTCGCTGGAAGCCCGGGAGGAAGAACGTCCCGCCGGGCGCCGTTTCGTAAGGGATCGCCTGCGGCAGCTCGGGCCCCGTAAGCTCTCCCACGACCTTCAGACCAGGCACCGAACCCGCAGCCGCCGAGCCGCACGCACCGGGGCCGTAGCACGTCCGAATACGCGCGGGCTCGCCCACATTGATCGTCTGCTCGGCGTCGGTCGTCAGGGAGTCGCTGTACACCGTGAGCCGCGCGCCCGAAATCTGAAGTTGGGCGGTGCCGAGCGGACCGTTCGGCTGCGCAAGGGCGTGGAGCGACACGAGCACGCATAAACCCGCGAGGGCGACGATCATGCGAACAGTTCTCAACTCGAATTGTCTTGTGCTGTGCCCGCGCAGGCGCGCGGTGTCGCGGCCCGCCGAAGCGGGACGAATCACGGGAGCCCTGCCTGTGAGGGCAAACCCATCAAGCTGACCTCGTCCCTTCGCGAAGAACAGACTGAGAACCGGGGCCGGACGACTTTCCGGCTTCATATCATGGCCCGGGAAGGGGAGCAAACGCCGAGATTAGCGCGCGACGAGCGCCGCGTTCCGGGCGGCCGGAACGCGCACCGATCTCACGTTGGGCGGCATCTCAGGGTGCCTTTCCCTTTTCGAACCCGCCCCCGAGCGCTCGGACGAGGTTCACGCTCGCGGTCATGCGGCGCGTGAGGAGGTCGACGGCCGTGCGCTCGTTCGAAAGGGCGGCACTCTGAGCGATGACGACCTCGAGATACGTCGTGATGCCGCCCTGATAGCGGTTCTCGGCGAGCTTGAGAGAGCGCTCGGCCGCCGCGACGGCCGCGGCCTGCTGCGTTTCCTCCCGGGCGAGGAGGCGAAGGGCGACGAGCTGGTCCTCGACTTCCTGGAACGCCGTGAGGACGGTCTCGCGGTAAGCGCCAACGGCCTCGTCGTACTCGGCGCGGCGTTGCTGGGTGACCGCGCGGCGGCGGCCCGCGTCGAACAGCGTCGCGAGCGCCGACGGCCCGACGGACCACACGAACGCCGGAGCCGAGAAGAGCTTCGCGAGCGTGCCGCTGAGGAAGCCCGCCGAGGCGTCGAGGGAGAGCTTCGGAAAATACGCGGCGACCGCGACACCGATGAGGGCGTTCGCGGAGGCCGTGCGCCGCTCGGCGGCCGCCACGTCGGGCCGGCGCTCGAGGAGCTCGGACGGCAGGAGGCCGGGGATCGCGGGCGGAGCGACGCCGATCTTCGCCGGCGGGATCGTCAGATCGGCCGGAGCCTTGCCGACGAGGACCGCGATCGCATGCTCGGTCTGGGCACGCCCGATTCCGAGATCGATCGCCTGCGCGCGCGTCGCCTCGAGAAGCGTCTCGGCCTGCGCGACGTCCACGCCGGAGACGACACCCTGGTCGTGCCGGTTCCGGGTGAGGTGCAGCGCCCGCTCCTGCGCGGTGACGTTCGTCTCCAGCAGCTCTTTCTGCGCGTCGTAGCCGTGAAGCTGGAACCAGTCGACGGCGAGCTCGGCCTGCATGGAAAGCCGCACGTTCTCGAGATCCGCGGCGGCGGCTTCGGCGCTCGCGACGCTCGACTCGACGTTGCGCCTCACGCGCCCCCAGACGTCCAGCTCCCACGAGGTGTCCGCGGAAGCGCCGTAGAGCGTGGTCGTGACCGGAGAGGGCGTCGTCGTGCCGTCCGAGGCGGCCGTGGAGCCGGAGCGAGCGGCCGACGCCCGCGCCCGGGTCACGGAAGCGGCCCCGGTCACCGTCGGATAGAAGTCCGCGCGCGTCTGCCTCACGGCCGCGCGTGCCGCCCGGTAGCGGGCTTCGGCCTGCGCGACGTTTTGATTCGCCGGGGACACCTGCTCCTCGAGCGCGTCGAGACCCGGGTCTCCGAAGATCTTCCACCACGACCCGCGTGGAAAAGCGTCCCCCGGCTGCGCGACCTTCCACTCGGACGGTTCGACGCTCGCCTCCTTGAAGGCGGCCGGCGCCGGAGCGGACGGCTTCGCGTAATTCGGGCCGACCGCGCACGCCGGCAAAAGGAGCGCGACGGCGGCGGCGAGGGCGCCGCAGAGCGGATCAGGCCGCGGGCTCATGAGACAGGTCCGGGGCCACGGCGCGAGGGCGCCGGGCTTTCTCCCAGCGCAGACGCATGCGGTCGAAGTAGAGATAGATGACGGGCGTCGTGTAGAGCGTCAGCATCTGGCTGAAGATCAGGCCGCCCACGATCGCGATGCCGAGCGGACGGCGCAGCTCGGAGCCCGTGCCGCCGCCGAGGGCGAGTGGCAGGCCGCCGAGGAGCGCGGCCATCGTCGTCATCGTGATCGGCCGGAACCGCAGGAGGCAGGCCTGGAAGATCGCGTCCTCGGGCTTCTTGTTCTCCTTGCGCTCGGCCTCGAACGCGAAGTCGATCATCAGGATCGCGTTCTTCTTGACGATGCCAATGAGAAGGATGATCCCGATGAGCGCGATCACGCTGAGGTCCGTCCCCGTGAAAAGAAGCGCGAGGAGCGCGCCCACGCCCGCCGACGGCAGCGTCGAGAGGATCGTGACCGGGTGGATCAGGCTTTCGTACAGGATGCCAAGGACGATGTAGACCGCCACCACCGCCGCGAGAATGAGAAGCGGCTCGTTGCGGAGCGACTCCTGGAACGCCTTCGCCGTGCCCTGGTAGCTCGCGCGGATTCCGGACGGGACGCCGATGTCGCGCTCGGCGCGGTCGATGTCCTTCACCGCGTCGCCGAGCGCGACTCCGGGCGCGAGGTTGAACGAGAGCGTCACGGCCGGGAACTGTCCCTGATGGTTGATCGCGAGCGGCGCCGTGGAGCGCTCGAACCGCGTGAAGGCCGAAAGAGGCACCTGCGTCCCATCCTTCGCTTTCACCCAGATCGACTTGAGGCTCTCGGGATCCTGCCAGAACCTCGGGTCGACCTCCATCACGACGTGGTACTGATTCAGAGGCGTGTACATCGTCGACACCTGCCTCTGGCCGAACGCGTCGTACAGGGCGTCGTCGATCTGCTGCGGCGCGATGCCGAGACGCGAGGCCGTCGCGCGGTCGATGACGACGGTCGCTTCGAGGCCCTTCGTCTGCTGGTCGCTGTTGAGGTCCGCGAGACCTTTGACGGACCGGAGCTTCTGAAGCACCTTCGGCGCCCAGACTTCGAGGTCCTTCTGGTTGTCGGCGGAAAGCGTGTACTGGTACTGGGCGCTCGACGCGAAGCCGCCGATGCGGAGATCCTGCACGGCCTGCAGAAACAGGCTGCCGCCGGCCACGGAGCCGAGCTGTCCCCTCAGGCGCCCGATGATCTGGTCCGCGGTGGCCTTGCGCTCGTTGAGAGGCTTCAGCGTGACGAACATCCGGCCCTGGTTCAGCACCCCCTGTCCACCCGCGAAAGCCTGCACGTACTGGACGGCCGGGTCCTTCATGACGACGCCCACGAAGGCGGCGACGCGCCTCGACATTGCCGAAAAGGACGTGTTTTGGTCGCCCAGGATGGAGCCCGAAAGGCGGCCGGTGTCCTGCTGCGGGAAAAAGCCCTTTGGCACCTTGACATAAAGGAAGACCGTCGCCGCCATCGTCGCCAGCGTCACGGCGAGCGTGAGCGGCTGGTGGCGCAGCACCCAGCGGAGCGACGTCTCGTAGCGGCCGAGAATCCACTGGAACGCGCGCTCGCTCGCGGCGTACAGGCGGCCGTGCTTCTGCTCCTCTTTTCCCTTGAGCAGCCAGGCGCACATCATCGGGGTCGTCGTGAGCGAGACGAGCATCGAGATGAAGATCGCGACCGACAGCGTCACGGCGAACTCGCGGAAGAGCCGGCCCACGATGCCGCCCATGAGGAGGATCGGAATGAACACGGCGATGAGCGACATGCTCATCGAGAAGACCGTGAACCCGATCTCGCGCGCGCCCTCGAGCGCGGCCTCGAACGGTTTCATGCCCGCTTCGACGTGCCGCGTGATGTTCTCGATGACGACGATGGCGTCGTCCACGACGAAGCCGGTCGCGATCGTCATGGCCATGAGAGACAGGTTGTCGATGCTGTAGCCGAGGAGATACATCACGCCGAACGTTCCGATGAGCGAAACGGGCACGGCGACGCTCGGGATGATCGTCGAGCGGACGCTCCTGAGGAACGCGAAGACGACGAGGATGACGAGGGCGATCGAGATCATCATCGTGATCTCGACGTCTTTCACGGACGCCCGGATCGTCGTCGTCCGGTCGAGCATGACGGTGAGCGAGATCGTCGGCGGCAACTCGGCCTGGAGCTGCGGGAGGAGGGCGTAGATGCGGTCGACGGTCGCGATGATGTTCGCGCCCGGCTGGCGGAACACGATGATGAGAACCGCCGGCTTGCCGTTCGCGAGGCCGGTCGTCCTCACGTCCTCGACGGAATCCGTAACGGTCGCGATGTCGGAGAGCCGGAGGGCCGCCCCGTTCTTGTACGAGACGACGAGCGGCTTGTACTGGGCGGCCTTGAAGAGCTGGTCGGTCGCCGCGATGGACCAGAGGCGGTCCCCACGGCCGACTTCGCCCTTCGGCCGGTTCGTGTTCACGCTCGCGAGAAACGTCCTCACGTCCTCCAGGCCGAGGCCGGTGCGCGAGAGGGCGGTCGGGTTCACGTCCACGCGCACCGCCGGAAGCGCGCCCCCGCCCACGAACACCTGCCCGACGCCCGGAAGCTGTGCGAGTTTCTGCTGGAGGACGGACGACGCGAGGTCGTACATCCGCGACTTCTCGACGGTGTCCGAGATCAGGCCGATCAGCATGATCGGGGCGTCGGCGGGATTCACCTTCCGGTAACGGGGATTGTTCGGGAGGTTCGAGGGGAGCTGGCCGCGCGCCGCGTTGATCGCGGCCTGGACGTCCCGCCCGGCGGCGTCGATGTTTCGTGTCAGGTCGAACTGGAGCGTGATCGACGTCGAGCCGAGGGAGCTCTGCGACGTCATCTCCGTGATCCCCGCGATCCGCCCGAACTGCCGCTCGAGCGGCGTCGCGACCGACGAGGCCATCGTCTCGGGGCTCGCACCGGGCAGGTTCGCCGAAACCGAGATCGTCGGGAACTCCACCTGCGGGAGCGACGACACGGGGAGGAAGAAGTACGCGACGCCGCCCGCGAGCGCGAGCGCCACGGTGAGGAGGCTCGTGCCGATCGGCCGGCGGATGAACGGAGCCGAGAGGCTCATCGGCCCCCCGCCGGCGCCGGCTCTCTCACGGGTCCCGGCACTCTCTCGTTCGTCCGGCCCCGCTTCTTCATGAGCCGGGCCGCGAGGCGGTCGAAGGCGAGGTAGATGACCGGCGTCGTGTAGAGCGTCAGGAGCTGGCTGAAGATCAGCCCGCCCACGATCGCGATCCCGAGCGGTTTCCTCAGCTCCGAGCCGGTGCCGCCCCCGAGCGCGAGAGGCACGCCGGCGAGCAGCGCGGCCATCGTCGTCATGACGATCGGCCGGAATCTCAGGAGCGCGGCCTGCGTGATCGCGTCCTCGGGCTTCTTCTTGTCGCGGCGCTCGGCGTCGAGGGCGAAGTCGATCATCATGATCGCGTTCTTCTCGACGATGCCGATGAGAAGAATGATGCCGATGAGCGCGACAACCGAGAAGTCGTGACGGCAGAGGATGAGCGAGAGGAGAGCCCCGACGCCCGCGGACGGGAGCGTCGAAAGGATCGTGATGGGGTGGATCGTGCTCTCGTACAGGACGCCGAGGAGGATGTAGACCGTCACGAGCGCCGCGAGAATGAGGAGCGGCGTATTCGTGAGCGACGCACCGAACGCCCGCGCGGTTCCCTGGAACCCCGCCTGGATGCTCTCGGGCAGGCCGAGCTGCTTTCGCGCCTTTTCGATGGCTCTCACCGCCCCTCCGAGCGAGGCGTCCGGAGCGAGGTTGAAAGACACCGTCGCGACGGGGAACTGCCCCTGATGGTTCACGGCGAGAGGCGTCGTCGCCGTCTCTACGGTCGCGAGCGAGCGCAGAGGCACCGAGCCGCCGGCCGAAGAGCGCAGGTAGACGTTTTGGAGGTCTTCCGGACGAACCTGCAGCTCGGGCCTCCCTTCGAGGACGACGCGGTACTGGTTGAGCTGAGTGAACATCGTCGAGACCTGGCGCTGTCCGAACGTGTCGTAGAGCGCGTCGTCGATCTGCTGCGGCGTGATGCCGAAGCGCGACGCCGAGTTCCGGTCGATGACGACGCGCGCCTGAAGCCCCGCGTTCTGCATGTCGCTCGCGACGTCACGCAGCTCGGGCAGGCCTTTCAGCTTCTCGACGAATCGCGGGACCCACGTGTTGAGCTCGGCCGCGTCGGGGTCCTCGAGGCTGTACTGATACTGCGTCCGGCTGACCCGATCCTCCACCGTGAGGTCCTGCACGGGCTGAAGGAAGAGCGTCATTCCGGCGACCTTCTGCAGCTCCGGCTGGAGCCGGCGGATCAGGTCGTCCGCGTGAATCTTGCGCTCGTCGAGCGGCTTGAGGTTGATCAGGATCCGCCCGCTGTTCAGCGTCTGGTTCGTGCCGTCGACGCCGATGAACGACGAGAGGCTCTCGACGGCGGGATCCTTCAGGATGACGGCCGCGAGCTGCTGCTGCCTCTCGGACATCGTCTCGAAGGAGGCGGACTGCGGCGCCTCGGAGATGCCGAGGAGGACGCCGGTGTCCTGAACCGGGAAGAAGCCCTTCGGGATCACGATGTACAGGAGGATCGTCGCGACGAACGTGGCGACCGCGACGACGAGCGTCGCCGTCTGGTGCCGGAGGACCCAGTGCAGCGTGCGGTCGTAGAAGTCGATGATCCGCTTGAAGACGCGCTCGGAAGCCCGGTAGACGCGGCTCTGCTCCGACTCGGACTTGTGGCGCAGGAGGCGCGCGCACATCATCGGCGTGAGCGTGAGCGAGACGGCCGCGGAGATGAGGATCGTCACCGACAGCGTCACCGCGAACTCGCGGAACAGCCGCCCCACGATGTCGCCCATGAAGAGGAGCGGGATGAGGACGGCGATGAGGGACACGGTCAGCGACAGGATCGTGAACGCGATCTGCTCGGACCCCTTCAGCGCGGCCTCGAGAGGCTTCTCCCCCTCCTCGATGTACCGCGTGATGTTCTCGATCATGACGATCGCGTCGTCCACGACGAAGCCGGTCGAGATCGTCAGCGCCATGAGCGTGAGGTTGTTCAGGCTGTAGCCGAGGGCGTACATCGCGGCGAACGTGCCCACGAGGGAGAGCGGAACCGCGACGCTCGCGATGATCGTGGCCGCGACGCTCCTCAGGAACAGGAAGATGACCATGACGACGAGCGCGACCACGAGCATCAGCTCGAACTCGACGTCCTTGACCGACGCGCGGATCGTCGTCGTGCGGTCCGTCAGGATCGCGAGGTCGATCGCGGCCGGCAGGCCGCCCTTGAGCTGCGGGAGGAGCGCCTTGATGCGGTCGACGACCGAGATGATGTTCGCGCCCGGCTGCCGCTGGATGTTCAGGATGACGGCCGGCGTCTGGTTCATCCAGGCCGCCTGCTTCACGTTCTCGGCACCGTCGACGACCGTCGCCACGTCGGAGAGACGAACGGGCGCGCCGTTCTTGTAGGCGACGACGAGCGGGCGGTAGTCGGCGCTCTTGAGGAGCTGGTCGTTCGCGCCGATCGTGTACGACTGCGTGGACCCGTCGAAGCTCCCTTTCGCCTGGTTGACGTTCGCCTGGGCGAGAGCCGTCCTCACGTCCTCCATCGTGAGGCCGTAGGAGGACAGAGCCGCCGGGTTCACCTGAACGCGCACCGCCGGCTTCTGTCCGCCGCTGATCGACACGAGGCCCACTCCGGGAAGCTGCGAGATCTTCTGGGCGAGGCGCGTGTCGGCGATGTCCTCCACTTGCGAGAGCGGCAGCGTCTTCGACGTGAGGGCGAGCGTGAGAATCGGAGCGTCGGCCGGGTTCGTCTTGCTGTAGATCGGCGGGTTCGGCAGGTCGCGGGGGAGGAATGTCCCCGCGGCGTTGATCGCGGCCTGCACCTGCTGCTCGGCGACGTCGATGTTGAGATCGAGCGTGAACTGGAGCGTGATGACCGAAGCTCCCTGCGAGCTCGTCGACGTCATCTGGTTGAGGCCCGGCACCTGGCCGAACTGCCTCTCGAGCGGAGCGGTGACGGAGGACGCCATCACGTCGGGGCTCGCGCCCGGGTAGAACGTCAGGACCTGGATCGTCGGGTAGTCGACCTGGGGCAGCGCCGAGACCGGCAGAAGATGGAATCCAACGAACCCCACCAGAAGCAGGCCGGCCATCAGGAGCGAGGTCGCGACCGGCCGCAGAATGAATGGGCGGGAGGGATTCATCGGCGCGCGGCGGGGGCGGCGCCCTTGC